>Ga0070725_10002267_pt1 | contig 10233 bp, 9 predicted proteins | sample tdDd002_FD_69781 | JGI IMG/M metagenome (GOLD analysis project Ga0070725, IMG submission 69781) | Marine sediment microbial communities from the Atlantic coast under amendment with organic carbon and nitrate - tdDd00.2 | ecosystem: Environmental > Aquatic > Marine > Coastal > Sediment | place...
AACTCAGTAAAAATAGTGTTAATAAACAAGCACATGAGGAGCAAGCTTTGGATTTAGTATCTTAAAGACCATCAAGTCTATGACTGCGACGAGAATAACATCCATTTACTCGTATGTTATAATTATTAAGATACAAAAGCAAAATTTAACGCTAATATTTTTGTGAGGTTAATTATGGATTATACACATGAACTTGATATAGCCATTAGCTATATAGAGGATAATTTAAAAAATAAATTAAGCCTTCAGATGATCTCTGATCAGGTGAATATTTCACAATATCATTTCCATAGAATTTTTAAAGCAGTCGTTGATGAAACAATCATGGGGTATGTAAGAAAACGTAGACTTACATCAGCTATGGAAGAGCTCAAAACAACAAATCTACGAGTTATTGATATTGCCATTGACCATATGTTTGATTCTAACGAGTCTTTTACAAGGGCATTCAAACTCTATTTTGGCGTGACGCCGAGCGAAGCTAGAAAAACAACATCATATAGGCAGTTAAAAGGATGTTACCGTTTTTCTGTTAAGGTATTAAAAGACACCTTAGAAGAAGATCGAACGAATCCCGAGATAGTTCGGTTACCTGCATTAAAAATGATAGGATTCCCTTGTCAGGTAAATCTACCTATTGACCGTAATGTAGAGAATCCAGAGGATTCATGGGAACTACTTGAGAAATCTCTTGATAAAATTTCTAACATCATTCCTAATAAATACTATGGTGTAAATTTGTATCCAAAAAACTTTGGCCCAGTAAATGATGTTTTTCATCATGTTGCTTCAGTCTCAGTAGAAAAGTATGATAGCATTCCTCAGGATATGATCGCATTCGAACTACCTGCTAATGACTATGTCGTTTACAACTATAGCGGAGTCGTTGATTCGAATACAATGACGCAAATGTTTATGAACATTTACGGCAAGTGGATTCTAAACACACCTTATCCATTAGCTGGCGAATATGATTTTTCATTTACAGATCATACATATGATCCTGATGACCCTAAAAGCTATTTGAGTATTTATATTCCTGTTAAAGTAACTGAATAAACGTATTAGTAATAGTTATAAAAAAGAAGTTGGAGTGTATTATCCCAACTTCTTTCGCTATTTCTATCTTTTAAAAAAATCAATTATGCATTCTATAAATTACTTTCTCCTCTTGTTATCTTCCTAGTATATAAAATCATTACTATTACAACTGGAAGCATTCCTAATCCAATTTTACTGAAAGTCGCTAGCTCTGTTAGCCAAGCTCTAAAATAATTCCCTCCATCTAGAAAACTTGTAAAGACACCATCATAATCTAGTAATTTGTAATTATTTCTCGCAGCCATGGTTGTAAAAAACGGAGCCATGAAGCTCGCCACATATAAACTAGATATAACCATAGGAATACCGATAATGAAAGCCCTAATAACATTTCCTTTTGTTGCTACACATATAAAAGCAACAGGAACCACTAAATTTGCCAACTCTCCCAAAGGGATAAAGTTAATACCCGGTAATGTAAATGCACCTATTAGGGAGACTGGAATCAATAACAAAGCAGTTACTAACACAGACGGAATCCCGAATAGAACTGCTACATCAAGACCAATATAGGTCATACCCATATCCGGATATTTATCACTAATGTAACTTTTCATTCCTTCAGATATTGGAATAAGTGCACCACCCAAAATACCCGCCATCTTAGGAAGAATGTAGATAACCGCAGCAAAATTAACTGCTAACTCACTAATAGCCTTAATGCTGTAGCCACCTCCAATACCTAGTCCGACCCCCATTATTAATCCCATTATCATTGGTTCGCCGAATACACCAAACCGTTCTTGAATTCTATCTGGTTTGGCATCTATTTGATTAAACCTTGGAATCTTATCCATTAAACGATTCATGAATAATGCATATGGAAGATGAACAATAGCCGATAAATGAGGTATACAAATACCATCCATTTCAGAAAAACGATTCACCATTGGCGCTGACCATTCTGCCAATTTTAATACCATTACAAAAGTAAGCACTGACAAAACCATCGTTATAGTTACATTTTCTGTAGCATGATATACCATGGTTGCAGATAATATAATATGCCAATAATTCCATATATCTATGTTTACTGTTTTAGTTAGCTTAGTCATTAGCATAACAACATTAACTCCCATTAATACAATTAATAAGACTGGTGCTAATTCAAAGGACCACGTTATTGCTGCTAGTGGAGGCCATCCTGCATCTAAAACATTTAGTTGAAGTCCTGTTCTATTTACCAATGCCTTGATAACAGGATTTATAAATGCAATAAAATAATCAAAGGTCATAAAAATACCAACGAATCCAACTCCTATGGTTATAGATGACTTAATAGCTGTAGCAAGTTTGATCCTAAATACCATAGCTAATATAAATATAATAACAGGCAGTACCACATATGATTTAAAACTTAGAAAATATAAAATAGCATCTTTCACAGTTGTCACTCCCTTCACCATATTGATACCAATTCTCAATGTAAAGTAACACTATAATGAAATATTATTGTATGCTTTATAAAGTCACAGTATAATACTTGTATTATTAATCTTATATTTTGAGGAGCGACTTACATGATCCATACATTATTACTCCATGGTCACATAGATGTTAATTGTTATATTGTTGAGCATGACAAGCAATGTTATATCATAGATCCAGGTTATGAGAAACATCGCATTATTGATTTTGTTACGAACCATGGTTATACAGTTTTAGGCATTTTACTTACCCATGGTCATACGGACCACATAGGAGCCATAGATGCTTTTGACGTTCCTGTATATATCCATGAGGACGATTATGCACTTTTTATGAGCCGCTATGAAACAGGGTTTGCACGTTATCATAAAACACAACCCTATGACATAAATACCATTGATGTCAGACCGTTTAAATCGGATGCTTCCTTTACCCTTGGAAGTGAAACTATTGAAGTAATACATACACCTGGTCATACCAAAGGTGGCGTCTGTTATCTACTTAATGATGCAGTCTTTACTGGAGATACCCTTTTTAATGGATCTGTGGGTAAATGGACTTTTGAGAGTGGTAGTTATGATGACCTAAAAAAATCGGTCGTAGGTTTAATAAATACCCTTGATGATGAAATAAAAGTCTATCCTGGACATAATGCTTCTTCAACAATAGGTTATGAGAAAAAGCATAACACAGTCTATTTAAGATGGATCTAGTATAACCATAATCTAAAAAAGGTCATACTCAGTTAATTGAGTATGACCTTTAGTGTACTTTACAATAATTCTTTTAGTTCTATACCCTCTTTATGATACCGCTTCTTGCCTTCTGTGCCTTCTCCAGACTGTAGGGCTTGTGTTGGACACCAATTTATACATGCTACACAGTTCTCACAATTATGTTTCCAAGACGGTTTAGAATCAACCATGTTTATATTATTCCTCGGACATACTTTCGTACATATACCACATCCATTACAAGCATCCGTAACCCAGAAGTTCTTATCCTGGCTTTTAAAAACATTAAGCGTTGCTTTATTAATTGTATTAGATATTTGGCTCATGAACCATGCATCTTTTTCAAGATTATGCTTCTTACTATTCGCTAATATGGCTTTAATCTCACCAAATCTTGTATCAATACTATGGTGCTCTCTATTTCCTTTAGTCTTTCTCATAAACTCAAGCATCGGGCTGCTTTCATCAACACTGACTGCATTGCTTGGTTCTTTTACAAGAAAACCAGCATCTAAAGATACATTTTTAGCTTTTAACATTTTACTTAGAACTTCATTAGTCTTCCCTGCTGTTGCAGTACTACCAATTACAGAAAAACAGTAATCAACGTTCTCAAATTTTGCTTGTTCAATAAACTCTTTTACCATACGTGGCATTCCCCAAGCATAAATAGGAAACACAAAACCCACTTTTTTTGCATTAATCAACTTTGTAGTGTTGAATACTTTTGGAATAGAGACCAATTCTGCCTCCGGTAACATTTGACCAATTTTCTTTGCAATACTTAAGCTATTTCCTGTTGCCGAAAAATAATATACAACTGTTTTCATATTCGTACTCCTTTCATACAAGGCTCCATATTTTTATCTACATCTACACTATTCTATATGTAGAATAGCAATTTAAAATAAAACGGATTAATCACTAATCCGGTATTTACTCATATTCCTCAAGCATTTCGTCCACCCACTTAATATCCGCTTCCATGTGGATTATTGCTCTTCTAAACAGTTTTTTTACTGATGGTTTTTCTTGATATCGCTTATCTAACAATTCATAATAACATACAATATTCTTTTCGACACGAGCGCGATATTCGATCAAAGCTTCTTTAACAGTTGTATCATCAAACATTGGGGAACAAACAATACCTACGTCTATATCTTGCTTAGCAATGGTAGGTTTTTTTAGCATTTCTATTACGCCATTTTGTACAGCCTCACGACCCTCATCAAGGATATGAAACACCTTACGCTTTGGTCCTTTTTGCTCTTCGCGCATTTCATAATCTATGAACCCTTTTTTATGCAATTTATTCAAAATACTATAAATAGACGAGAAACCTATCTGTGTCCAATCTCGCATCATATTTTGTTCTATGTGTTTCTCTAGTTCATAACCATATCGATCATTATAATATAGTAATGTAAGGATAATCGTTTCGCCATGAGTCAAAATATCACCTCTAATCCGTATCAAGTAATTAGGATTATTGAAATTCTAATCCCACACTATTCTACATATAGAATAGCTCTTTATGAATTAAATGTCAAGGTGATAAATTTTAACGTGTCACATTTTTATATACTATAGTTCATTGCATATAAAATTATATAGGTCCAAAACACACCGTAAAGAGCTAAAAATATACCACTAATTCCATAAGTTAGTTTTCTAAATTTCATTTCTTTCGATTTAACTGCCCACACTATTGAAGCGACTGCTACAATCAATCCACCAAAATCAAAATAGAATTGAATTTCATAGAAATCGTTTAAATAAATGGTTACCCACAATATTACATTTACTATTGCTAAAAACAATGCACCATATCTTTTCATCCTATTTCTCCTCCATATTAATAAGAACGGAGTTCAAAATCCTTCTCCTCTAACTGGTCGTATATTCCCTTTAACGGCGTTAAGTCGTATGCTGGATTACCATCTAAATACAATATTTTCAGTTTATTTAACCCCGACAATGGCGTGTAGTCATAAATATCATTGTCAAATATGGCCAGTGCATAAAGATTATTGAGTGCAGACAAGGGTTTAATATCTGTAATATGGTTTTCGAATAAAGAAAGTTCAGTTACTCTCTCTAAGTTTTTAAGTGTTGTAATATCAGATATCCTATTTAAGGATAACCAGAGCACCTCAAGATTCGTTAAATCCTTTAATGGTGATATATCCGCAATACGATTATTTCCAAGGTGAAGTACTTTTAAATTTTTTAAGTTCTTTAACGGTTCAATATCTTCAATGGCATTATTGTTTAAATATAACTCTTTCAAGTTTTTTAAATCCTTTAGTGGTGTCAAATCATTAATAGAGTAAGCGTTCAGTCTATAAGCATTACCGTTTTCATAGTAATCGTTGTCTAAATTTAAAATAGTTAAATTTTCGAGGTGTTGAATGCCTTCTAGGTCCGTTATATTAATTCTACTAGCATCCAACTCTACAATGCCTGTAACATCTTCTTTAAAAAGTAAACCATAAGGTTTATTAATGGTTTCTCTTATAACTGTTTCAAGTCGATGATCTCTAATTCGAATGATGTCATCTTTTTTGCTTAAAATGTCACTGAACTTTTCTGATTCTTCTTTCACTCGTTTATCAATCATAACAATGGTCATTTTTTCTATACCATCATCGTAAATCTCTACGGGAACATCTTCTACAACAAACTTCGTCGCGAAGGTATCTTCATCAATAAATATATATTCCCCTAACCCAGACAAATCCTTATTGTTTAAATCTATGTGTTTTTCAGAAGGTATGTACTCATATGTTTTCTGATCTAAAAGCTTAAGTTGGTATGTGTTTACTAAAACATCATCGGCATAAAAGAAATTATCTCCAGATTCTGTACGTATTACATGATTCTCTGTTTTATCAGTCGAAGCATATCCACGTCCAGTTCCGTCCTCGTAAGTATTATAGTTACTATACGTCAAATACCCACCATTACTGCGCATACTTGCTAAGGTATTCAACTGACTACTCGTTTCTTTATACTCAGTAAACATAGCATATGATACAGTTTTCCAATGACCTTCAAATAGCTTTTTACTATCTGATAAGGAATATAAATTGTCAAAATTGAGAGTCATTAGTTCATACACTTGTTGTTCTACAGATGCTTTAAAACTCAAACGAACAGCTCCAATTTGAGTATCCCATATAACCTCGCCATCTAAAGCTTCTATAATAGGTCGAACAGGCATATACGCTTTACCATTAAAATAAGTAGAAGCTACAGTTGTAGATATACGTTCTTCGTTTTTTTGAATATATGTTTGTCCCATTGGAATTTGAATAATATGATCATTCATTATTACTTTAGCTGTGTCTTTTTCACTGTTCCATTCTACAGCTACACCATAAGCTTCTAAGGTACGCTCTAATGGCACCAAGGTATTCCCCACCTCGTCTATGTAAGGATAATGACCGTCAATCATATAGTTTATTACAGAATTATCAGTGTATATTTTTACCTCATCAGCATAAACGCAAGATGACATAACAATTAATGCTATGCACATAGTAATTAGTTTCTTCATAAATACAACTCCTTTTATTTGTTATAACTCCCCATACATCCGCATAATCACTACTCTAAATCTATTTAAACTTAATTCCAAGTGTATAATAAATTTCTAAAATATTTCTAAAGTAAATAAATAAACTTTACATGTTCATAATTTTATCACATGTAAAGCTTTGGTCCAAACATATTAAACACTTTGGATGTTTAATGTTTATTTTGATACATAAAAAACTCTTCTTCATTACAGAAGAAGAGTTTCTTGAATTACAAAATCTAATTATGACACTTTATTCTACACGCGCTGCTTTAATTTTCTTTTTCTCTTGATACATGCGTTCATCTGCCATAGCTATGAGGTTATCAATATCTACATCAGTAAGTTCATGAGCAGATGCTACACCATGGCTCAATGATATCTTATAAGGTTTTGCAGCTTCCTTATTAAAGGCTTCTACAGCATCTAAAACACGACCCCAGTTTTTCTCTACGACCTTAACATCTCCTTGAATACCAATTACAAACTCATCGCCACCAAGTCTTATTAAATGATCAGCTTCTCTAAATCCTTTTCTTAAGACCATCACTGCATCAATGAGATATGCATCGCCCATCTCATGGCCCAATTGATCATTTACCTTCTTAAGGTCATTTACATCAATGAAACATATGGAAAAATCTCTTTTACCTTTAGTAGCATATTTTAGGCTTGAATCCAATATTGTAATTCCTGCATTTCTATTAAAGGCACCAGTCATACTGTCTATCTGAGCCATTTCAGTGATCTCTTTAACAAACTTACGTCTATAACTAATAATCAATGCAATTCCCCAACTAATAATAATAAGGAGTATGCCATAAGGCCACATTTTTATGAACTCTGTTATTATAAAATCAAGACTTTCGTCATTATCAATATAGGGTGATGACTCCTCAAGTACTGCTGATACAGCGTACCACTGACTATTATTCTCGAAACTTCTCTCTTCTCCTATGACAACAGTAGTTATAAGGCCTTCATCTGAGTAAAATTGTTGGACATAATTACCGCTCTCACCATCAGAGATAACCTCTATATTGTTATAATTCTCATCAAGAGCTAAATGTACACGACTGTCTTCAAAAACACTTGTAGAACTAGGTGTGATACTACCTACCAAGACATGTCCATTAGCGTCTAATAAATAATTATCTCCTACAGAGTTACCACCAATTCTTTCAAAATCATTAAACAGGCCAGATGTATTATAAACAATTGCAATAACACCTTTTTCTATCCCATCTGTATCATAAACACGTGTTGCGATTCTGATTCTCTGTCTAATATCATCATCGTCTTCTTTAAGCCTAATCTCTTCGATTGGTGAATGATAAAGCTCTCCCTTTTCCATAGACATGGTTTTAAGGTAAAACTCTAGCTTACTTAAATCTCTAAGGTGTTCATTGGGTACATAAGATAATATGCCATCAAATCTATTCATATGGAAAACTTCCAACCCGTTTTCATCAACATAAATAATTTCTTCATAAAAATCACTAATGTTCATATAAAACCCGATATCTCTCTGAAGCATATCTTTCTGAGTATCACCTTGTGGCATACCTATTTCTTCAGGTATATCAGGTCTAACTGGTGGTTGTGAATCAGCCGGCCTAGATGGAGGATCAACAACTTCTGGCTTTGCTGGTGGCTCACTATCCTCTTGTCTTGGAGGTTGATCACCATCCTCAGGTCTTGGTGGAAATTCACCATCCTCAGGTCTTGGCAGATACTCATCATCCTCATAGTCAGGTAGATAATCATCATCCTCATAGTCTGGTAGATAATCGTCATCCTCATAGTCTGGTAGATAATCATCATCCCCATAGTCTGGTAGATAATCATCATCCTCATAGTCTGGTAGATAATCATCATCCTCATAGTCTGGTAGATAATCATCATCCTCAGGTCTAGGTGGTGGATCACCATCCTCAGGTCTTGGTGGTGGATCACCATCCTCAGGTCTTGGTGGTGGATCACCATTTTCAGGTTTCCGTTGAGGCAAACTTTCTCTTGACCTACGCTTAGTTAATAAAACTTTTGTATCTGAATTAGATTCTAAATATGCTTCTTCTTGCACGTTATCATTACTATCAACAATATCAGAAAGGCTCTCATCTTCATCATCCAGTTGCTCGACTAAATCTTTAAAAGCCTTCATTTTAGTAATAAAAAGAAGATCATTCTCAATACGTTCAATTTCTTTAAATATGTATTCTTCCTGAAACTCAATGGTTGCATAATCCGACAGCTCAACACTTACTCTTTGGTTGTAAATATCTCTAGATGTCTGTATGTAAAAAAGTCCAAATAACACAATGATAATAATTGTAAATATAGACATCATTTCTATCACAAATCTACTTCTATTATTTTCAGGTGGTAAAAATCCCCTAAATAATTTTCTCATGCAAGTCTCCTTAATCTCTTTTAATATATGGATTTAGCTCATTAGTTGTTCTATAACTATTCATCACATTATGCAATGAATAGGTTCAATTATATATTATCACACCTACCCATTTCACTATTACAATTCGCTTAAATTTGATCATTATGTTGACATTATTTTGAATTTAAAATATACTCACCGTATCAGCTGCACTATTACTAGTAATACACTTTGCAAATAGGAGGTGCTTCATTGTTAGTACAAATTGACTTAAAGAGTAGAATGTCTATTCATGACCAACTCGTTGAAAAAATTAAAGAGCTCATCGTAATGGATATTCTAAAGGCAGAAGATAAATTACCCTCTATTAGAGAAATGGCAGCACAACTATCTATAAACCCAAATACGATTCAAAAGGCTTATCGCGAGTTAGAAAGGCAATGTTACATATACTCAGTTAAAGGACGTGGATCTTATGTTATGCCAGTAGATAAAGTCACTGACAACAAAAAAATTACAGATATTAAGGAATTAATATGTAAAAGCGTTAAGGAAGCACAATTTCTAGGACTAGAAAAAAAAGAGATTATTGAATTAATTAATTCAATTTATGGTTCATAGGAGGAATTAAGGTGATTAAGACACATGAATTAGAAAAATCGTTTGATGGATTTAAGGCGCTTGACAGTGTTAATATACATGTAAAAAAAGGGACTGTATATGGCCTCGTTGGTCCTAACGGAGCAGGTAAAACAACATTGATTAAAACACTCATTGGTGCATATAAAAAAGACAGTGGACAAGTATTGGTTAATGGGTCAGAAGTATATGAAAACAATCATGTAAAAAACAAAATCTCATACATTGCTGACGAACTCTATTTTTATCCTAATTATAGAATCATTGATATGGCAAAGTTTTATAGTTCCATTTATCCTACATGGAGCTGGGATAGATTTGATTCATTGACAAAAGTATTTGATATGGATATT
>Ga0070725_10002270_pt1 | contig 10231 bp, 7 predicted proteins | sample tdDd002_FD_69781 | JGI IMG/M metagenome (GOLD analysis project Ga0070725, IMG submission 69781) | Marine sediment microbial communities from the Atlantic coast under amendment with organic carbon and nitrate - tdDd00.2 | ecosystem: Environmental > Aquatic > Marine > Coastal > Sediment | place...
TATGCTTCCGGCCGGCAAACATGTTCGTTCGCTCTATCTCGGAGAAAGTGGCGGTGGTGAGGGTAAGGGCTTAATTGATGTGGTTGCAAGGGACACCTTACTGATAGACTGCTCAACTATAGATGCGCAAAGTGCGCAGTTAGTGGCAAAGTTTGCCGCAGAGAAAGAGCTCGAATTCGTCGATGCTCCGGTTTCGGGGGGAACGGCTGGTGCGGCGGCGGGGACACTCACCTTTATCTGTGGCGGCAGCGATGGTGGTTTCGAGCAAGCTAAGAACGTGCTTAGCAATATGGGAGCGAACATTTTTCACGCAGGTGATGCGGGCGCCGGTCAGGTTGCCAAGATATGTAATAACATGTTGTTATCTGTCCTGATGGTCGGAACCAGTGAATCTTTGCAGATGGGAATCGACCATGGTCTGGATCCCAAGGTATTATCTGAGATAATGAAGGTAAGTAGTGGTGGTAATTGGACGCTGGATAAATATAATCCTTGTCCGGACGTGATGGAATCTGTGCCCTCATCGAATGGCTACCAGGGGGGCTTCATGGTGGACTTGATGGTTAAAGACCTCGGGTTATCCCAAGAGGCTGCACTACTGTCTAATTCAAGCACGCCGATGGGAGCCTTAGCGCGCAGTTTATACGTTAACCATGCTCGTCAGGGCAATGGTGCACGTGATTTTTCCAGTATTTTTGAACAGTTTACTAATTTAAAACAGGTTAAAAACAAAGGGTAACTCGATGGATTTAAAAGATAAGGTTGTGGTCATCACTGGTGGCGCCGGTGGATTAGGTCTGGCAATGGCGCTGGATTTAGCTGAATCGGGTGCTAAGCTGGCGCTTATCGATGTTGATCAGGAGAAACTTGAACGTGCCTGTGCCGACATCGGCGACAGAGCAGAAGTTCAGGGTTACGCTTTCGATATCACAGATGAAGAAGATGTGGTCGCCGGTTTCGGCTTCATCATGGAAGATTTTGGCAAGGTTAATGTGTTGATCAACAACGCGGGGATCTTGTTCGATGGCATGTTGGTGAAAGCTAAAGAGGGCAAGGTCACCGACCGTATGTCGTTCGAACAATTCCAGGCCGTTATCAACGTCAACCTCACAGGTTCATTCCTGTGTGGCCGTGAAGCGGCTGCCGCCATGATTGAGTCTGAGCAGGAAGGGGTGATCATTAATATCTCCAGCCTGGCTAAGGCGGGCAACGTAGGTCAGACTAACTACTCTGCATCTAAAGCCGGTGTCGCGGCGATGTCAGTCGGTTGGGCTAAAGAGTTAGCTCGCTACAATATTCGTAGCGCAGCCGTCGCACCAGGGGTGATTGAAACTGAGATGACTGCAGCGATGAAGCCTGAAGCATTGGAGCGTCTGGAGAAGATGGTTCCGGTTGGTCGTTTAGGTCAGCCGGGAGAGATCTCTTCGACGGTTAAATTTATCATCGAAAATGATTATGTGAATGGCCGCGTATTCGAAATCGATGGTGGGATACGTATCTAAACGATACGATACCTTCTGATATCGCTGAAAAAAACGAGCTTAGGCTCGTTTTTTTATTGCTTGATAAGATGGTTACTTGTTCGAAACTTAGAAATTAAGCTGTATCTAGTGGTCAAAAGTGAAAATCAAAAAAACAGCCTCTAGCGACTGTTTTTTGATTTAAGCTACTCAACAATACGGAATACTTCCCACTTCATAGTACCAGACACAATGTGAGGCTCGAGTTCGATACTCCATTGCTTATGGCCGTCTAACGCACCTAGTTTTTCCCAGGACTCATTTAATTCAGCCAGGTTATTGAGAGTAATTTCAGAGATAACTGTCGACTCTAAAGCACCAATAGAACCTGTTAGAATTCTACATTTTCCTTCCCAGCCGATTTGAGCCCCAAAATTATTTTGCCATTTTGATAGAGAGTCAATAACAGCAGGCTTATGTCCAAATTTTGCGTCTATAGACCAACGTGCAACTATCATATGAACTCCCTCCCTCTATATTGGTTACGAAGTAATAAATATAGCCCATAAATGCTATTTATCTAGAGAATGAGTATCATTGCTAACTTTGCTTTGCGCCCCATCGGCATGAAGGTCTCTACAGAACTGCTGTCTTAAGCTAATTCTTGCTCGCCGTATCTAAATGATACCTTCTTATTGGATTCGCTCAGTCTGCTCTAAAATCTACACTTTGAAGTAGAACGGGTATGGCTCATTTGCTAGAATCCATTCCTATTTTATGGCAGCCGTATTGGCTGCCACGCTCTGTTCGTACTGACTGTTTCGCACCGTTCAGTTTCTAACAGTGCATTCAGGTTTTACAATTTAAAGGCAGGTTATGACCGTTCTTCTAATGACTCCACCTATGACCCAGCTTAATACGCCCTATCCGGCAACAGCGTATTTAACTGGTTTTTTACGCTCTAGAGGTTATGAGGCGGTGCAGCGAGATCCTGCTATTGAGCTTTTCCTGGAGATGATGACAGCACCTGCGCTGGAGATTATTCGTCAGCATGTGGAACAAAACTTTGAGCATTTTGAAGACGATGAGCTACCTGAAGTAATTTTTAATTTTCTGGCTGAGTTTGACCGTTACCATCAAACCGTTGAGAGCGTTATTCGCTTTTTGCAGGGCAAAGACCCAAGCCTTGCAATGCGTATCAACTCCCGTCGTTTTTTACCTGAGGGGCCGGCGTTTGACACGATTGCTCAGATGGAAGCGGTATCCGGCGATGTGTTGCAAGCGGCCTTTGGCAACCTAGGCGTACAAGATAAAGCCAAATATCTGGCAACCCTGTTTATTAATGACCTGTCTAATGTCATTACTCAGGGGGTTGATCCTTACTTTGAAGTCAGCCGTTATGGCGAGCAATTAGCGGCGGCCAACCCAAGCTTTGACAATCTCTACGATACCTTGATGAACGAATCGAGTTTCAGCTCGGAAATTTTAGAACAATTGGTCGAGCAATATCTGGAAGAAACTCAGCCTAGCGTCGTCGCATTAACCGTACCTTTTCCCGGAAATATGTTAGGCGCTTTACGTATTGCGCAAACCTGTAAAGCCATTAATCCTGATATTCCCATCGTTTTGGGCGGTGGTTTTATCAATACCGAGTTGCGAGCGCTGAAAGACCAGCGAGTGTTTGAGTTTGTCGATTTTATCTGTCTGGACGACGGCGAGCGTCCTTTTATCACGCTGCTGGAATACTTCGAAGGAAAGCGTGGGATAGACGACTTAGTACGAACCTATTTCCTCGCCCAAGACAGCGATGGCGATGAAAATGGCCAACCCTATGTACACTTCAATGAAAATGCGCAGCTCCACGATATCCCTCAAACTGAGGTCGGTGCACCGATATACGATGGCCTGCCATTGGGGGAATACCTCTCTTTGTGTGAAATGCTCAATCCTATGCACCGCATTTGGAGTGATGGGCGCTGGAATAAACTGACCATCGCCCATGGCTGTTACTGGCGTAAATGCAGCTTTTGCGATGTCAGTCTGGACTATATCGACCGTTTCGATGCCGCTGGCGCCGATGTTCTGGTGGATAGAATCGAACAACTCATCGAAGAAACCGGAGAGACAGGCTTTCATTTTGTCGATGAAGCCCTACCGCCAAAGCTGTTGTTTCAGCTTGCAAAACGGCTCATTGAACGCAATGTGGTGATCAGCTGGTGGGGCAATATTCGTTTTGAGAGAACCTTTAGTCAAGCGCGTTGCCAGTTACTGGCGGATTCCGGTTGTATCGCTGTAAGCGGCGGCCTGGAGGTGGCATCAGATCGTCTATTGAAATTGATGAAAAAAGGCGTGAGTGTTGAGCGGGTCGCCCAGGTAACCAAAGCCTTCAGTGATGCAGGTATTTTGGTTCATGCCTATTTGATGTATGGCTTTCCGACACAAACTGAGCAAGAAACCGTTGATTCGCTGGAAATGGTGCGGCAGATGATGAAGCAAGGTTGTTTCCAGTCCGCCTACTGGCACCGTTTTGTGGCCACGATTCACAGTCCTGTTGGCATAAACCCTGAGAAGTTTGGTATTACCCTTGCGGAGCGACCTGAGATCTTATTCGCTGAAAACGATGTGGACTTCAGCGATCCGACCGGTACAGATCATGAAATGTTGGGCGAAGGGCTCCGTAAGGCTATCTACAATTATATGCATGGTATTGGCTTTGAGCAGCCGATGAGCTTCTGGTTTAATCAGCCTGTAGCACGTACTAAGATGAAAAAAGACCTGGTATCAAAAGCGATTAACAATCTAATCACCAGCAATGAAGAGTGAGCAGTAGTTAAGCGCCATCAACGATTAAAAGTCATCAGCAATGAAGAGCCATCAGCAGTGAAGTACCCTCAGCTGTTAAGGGTCATTAGAGTCAGGTGAACACCAATAGATTTAATCTATAAAAAAGGACACTTTCTTGTTCCGGAAGAAAGTGGCCTTTTTAGTGAACAACCATATTTACCCTCGCGTTCATAATCATATATCTACGCCATATTCACCGTTCTCGCTGAACCTTTTCAAATTTAAGAGTGCACATACCTCGCCGTAGGCGTCAGGTAAAAAGAAGGTCGACCTTAAAACAGGCTATCCAATATCGACTCAGCCAGAAGCTAAATCAGAAAGTGCAAACAGCCTTCATTCGAAGACCTGCAACCCCGAAGCTGAACGTCTCTTGAACTGTATCGCTAATCTAGGTGATAATAATCACGTTATGGGGATTTTGTATCGATGAGATTTGATAAGAAGATGGATTGGTTGGAAAAAGTAACGCGAAATGTCATGTTGTTTGTTGGGGTTTCTGGTGTTTTGATTATCTACTGCGGCTTCTTTTTTCTCCTGTTCAGTGGGCGTGACACAAGTGTGTTGCCTTGGTACCTGCTGCTTTCCCCTTGGGTATGTATCTATTTCGGACTGACCCAAGCTAAACAATTGGCCGTTATTGAATGGTTTAAGAATAAGATTGTCAGAAAGAAGTAGCTGATTGACTAACTTTAGGGAACTGATTTCAGTGAACTAATTCTAACTAATAAAGCAAGATGAACTTTGGAGGTATCAATGAGATTTCGCGTGTATACGGCCTATATTTTCTCAGCGCTACTTTTAAGCTTGCTTGTCGGTTGCTCTAAGAAAGATCCTACCGAACCCACAGAGCTTATCGATAAACGAACGGGTTGCCAGATTGATACTTATGGCAGTTGGACATCGCCGATATCAGCGAGCGATGTTTATGGGTTATCAGACAATTTTGGCGAGTTACAGAGTGTAAACGATGCCGTTTATTTTGTGCAATCCGATGCCGCCTCCGATGGCAGGTTAGGCATTAAACGCCTGGATCTCGATGGTAGCGTGTCCGAGGCCGTGAACAGCGGGTTTGATGTCAGATCTAAGGTACATGAATACGGTGGCTCCCCTTTTCTCGGTATAGGTCAGAGTCTGTTCGTCTCTAAGGGTAAGGATCAACTCCTCTACCGAATAGCCCCTAATCAAGAACCCGTGCCGCTCACTCCCAATGGGACTCGCCATGCCGATTGTGTCTCCTATTCCAAAGGCTCCCGCATTATCTGTGTCAGGGAAGATCATCGTAAGCCTGGCATGCCGGTTTCCAGTCTGGTTGCACTGAACTTGAACTTCTCCGGGGAGGGGGCGGTACTCAGTTCCGGCGCCGATTTTTATTCGGCGCCCAGAGTCTCACCGGATAACAATCAACTGGCCTGGATATCATGGAACCACCCCAACATGCCCTGGGATAATACCCAATTATGGGTCGGCGAACTTGAACCCAAGGGCGGATTGCATAATGCACGCAGATTGATTGCCGATCATGAAGGCTCGATCACCCAGCCCCTGTACAGCCCGGACGGTCAGCTCTATTTTGTGGCCGACTTTAATAATTGGTGGAACCTATATCGCATCAATTCGCAAGGGGAGCTCGAGCATGTACTGGACATGGAGGCGGAGTTTGCCGTTCCCGATTGGAAGTTGGGAAATCACAACTATGCATTTGAGTCTGACAATACCATCATCGCCAGCTACAACCATAACGGTGAGGCGTCGCTTATCCGTATCTTTCTCGATACCGGGTTAACTGAGTCGATAGCGGTGGATTTTGGTGAGATATCTCAGGTTGTGAAAGGTGAAAACGGCATCTATTTTGTCGGCGCGAAAGTGACGCCGGAAAAGGGAATATATAAGGTGAATGGCCGTGGCACTCAGCTTGTTTATGCGCCAGAACTACCGGTACTCGATCCTAACTATATATCCAGAGCCGAAAGCATCAGCTTCGAATCCGGGGACGGTGAACAGGTTTTTGGTTATTATTATGGCCCGGTCAACCCAGATTATATCCCTCCTAAGGATTCCCGGCCGCCACTGTTGGTGATGTTACACGGTGGACCAACCTATAAAGCGAGTCTGGCATTCAGACGTGATATTCAGTTTTGGACCAGCCGGGGATTTGCGGTGATGGATCTCAATTACCGTGGCAGTTCCGGCTTCGGGCGTAAGTATCGTCAGAGTATCTATGGCCGCTGGGGCATCGCGGATGTGGAAGATGCGGTCAGAGCCGCGGGGCACCTGGTGAACAAGGGCTGGGTCGATGGTTTGCAGCTTGCCATGCGCGGAAACAGCGCGGGCGGGTTAACCGTTCTGTCGGCGTTAGCCTTCTATGACACCTTTAAGGCCGGTGTGAGTTATGCGGGGATCAGCGACATGGAGGTGCTGAGTAAAGAGGCGGATAAGTTTGAGTCGAAATACCTTGAGCAATTAGTCGGAGTCAGCACCGAAGCACAGAATGTCTATCGTCAGCGCTCTCCTCTGTATCATCTCGAGGAGCTGGATGAACCTCTGTTATTGATCCAGGGGAGCGATGATGCCCTTGTCGCGCAAAAGCAGTCGAAGACCGTATTCAATGCGCTTAAAGCCAAGGGCGTGCCCGTTTCTTATCTGGCTTTCAATGGTGAGGGGCACGGGGAGAAGGATCCGCAGAACAAGGTCAAAGCGTTGGAGGTGGAGCTGGCTTTTTACGGTAAGGTCTTTGGCTTTACACCGGCAGGTGAACAGGCTCCGCTTCAACTGGAAAACGCCCAAAACCTTAAACATACCGAGTAAGGTGGTTTCACCTCTTTCACTTCGGTTTTACTTCAACTTAAGCTGTTGATGATTGAGCAATCAGGCTGATGTCCCCCGCGACAGTCATCCACCAGATGTTTGAGCTGAGCCTCCAGAGCCTGAAGCTTGATGATACGCGCGCTGACTTGCTCGAGATGTACCTTCGCTAAATTTTTAACGTCCTCGGCATCCCTTGCAAGGTTCAGTTTAAGGTCAAGCAGGGATCGGCAATCATCGAGAGAGAACCCCAATTCTCTGCAATGGTGGATGAACTTAAGAGACTCGATTTGAGGTCGGCCATATTCACGGTAACCGTTTTCACCGCGTGTGGCGCAGATAAGTCCAATATCATGATAATAGCGAATGCTCTTAATCGATAACCCTGTCTCTTTAGCCACTTCACCAATTTTCATTTTCTGTCCTCATTTTCTGCCCTCATATAGGCTATTTTTAAATTACTTTAAAAAGATATTTGACTCTCCCATTAGGGGAGACATTACGCTTGTTTTAGTCGTTATACCAATCTGTATTAGACAAATTAACTGATAAAGGGTCGGGAGAAACTATCTTATGACGAGCATGATTTTATATGTCCCCAAAATGAACTGCGCTAGCTGTGTTGCCAAGATCGAGGGCGCATTTGCAAAGTTAGCCCGGGAAGAATCCGCGGAGCACGTCGAGGCGCGAGTAAACCTAGGGGAAAAACAGGTGCTGATCAATGGCGATATCACCAGCGAATTAGCCATAGCTGCAATAGCCAGTGCCGGTTATGACAGTGAGTTAGTACTCGATGCAAAACTTGCATCCGAGGACAAGCTTAAAGAGGAGAACATCGAGTATCGCACCCGTATTATCCAGTCGGCACTCGGCCTGGGTTTAGGTATTCCTATGATGCTGTGGGGGCTGTTTGGTGGTGAGATGATGGTCAATAGCCCGGGTCAGCAATTTATGTGGGGGGGGATGGGCCTGATAACCTTAGTGCTGCTTATCACCACCGGTGGGCACTTCTATCAAGGGATGTGGCGGGCCCTTAAGGCGGGAACGGCGAATATGGATACCCTGATTGTGCTCGGCACCACGAGTGCCTGGCTCTATTCCATGATAGTGGTCTTGATGCCTGAGGGGTTCCCGGCCGAGGCCCGCCATGTTTATTTTGAAGCCAGTGTGATGATCTTAGGTTTAATCAACTTGGGCCATGCGCTTGAGCTCAGGGCAAAAGGCAAGACAGGAGAAGCGGTACAGCGTCTCATAGGCTTGCAGTCAACTACAGCCATCAGAGTGACCGATTCAGGAGATGAAGAGGTTGAAATAGCCTGGGTCAATGTCGGCGACCGTCTCAGACTCAAACCCGGTGGCAGAGTCGCGCTCGATGGTGAAGTGCTATCCGGCCATTCACAGCTTAATGAATCTATGTTGACCGGTGAGCCCGTCCCCGTTAATAAATCTGCAGGAGATCCCTTGAGTGCGGGAACCGTTAACGGCAATGGCAGCTTGATATTTAAGGTGACTGCTGGCTTAAAGGATACCCGGTTGGCGAAGATCATAGAGTTAGTTCAACAGGCGCAAACATCCAAACTGCCTATTGGCCGCCTGACCGATAAAATCTCGGCCTACTTTGTGCCTGTCGTTGTGCTGATTGCACTGGCCGCGTCATCAGTCTGGTTTATGGCTGGACCCGCGCCTCAACTGTCACATGCACTTATCGTATTGACCAGCGTGTTGATTATCGCCTGTCCCTGCGCCTTAGGTTTAGCGACGCCGATGTCGATAATGGTGTCGGTGGGAAGGGCGGCAAAGATGGGGGTACTGATTAAAAATGGTGAGGCGATGCAGACGGCGAGTAAGGTTAGCTGTGTGGTACTCGATAAAACCGGCACCATCACCTTAGGCAGGCCTTCGGTTACCGATATTTTGTTGGGATCGGGGAGGGACAGTATCGATAGTGGTGATGCGATAGATGTCTTGATAAAAAGCGTGGCGAGTCTGGAGCAACACTCGGAGCACCCGCTGGCCGATGCCATGGTTAGTGAGGCTAAATCCAGAAAGTTAGATCTGCTTGAGCCCGAAGCGTTTACCAATTACCAGGGTAAAGGCATTGTCGGTGTCGTCGATGGGCAAAATCTGGCGGTAGGTAATCTGGAGCTGATGAAAATGCAGAGCGTTAGCAACATGGATGCGCTGGAAGATGAAGTCATATCGCTTGCCGAGATGGGAAAGACGCCGGTCTTTGTTGCACAAGAAGGGGGATTGAAAGCGGTCATTGCCATTACTGACCCGCTAAAACCCGATGCTTTAGAGGCTATTTCAGCCCTGAAACGAGCCGGTAAACGCGTGATTTTACTCAGCGGCGATAATCTTAAGACTGCCAATGCGGTAGCAAGAGAAGTGGGGATTGAAGAGGTGATAGCCGGTGTGCTGCCTGAGCAGAAGCAGCAACATATTATCGACCTTAAGAGCAGCGGTGAGATTGTTGCCATGGTGGGAGACGGAATAAACGATGCACCGGCATTGGTCAGCGCAGATGTGGGAATAGCCATGGGGGATGGCACACAAGTGGCGATAGAGAGCGCCGATCTGACCTTTCTCTCCGGCAGATTATCTGTTCTGGCAGATACATTCTCACTTGCCAGCGCGAGTATGCGTAACATTAAGCAGAACCTGTTCGGCGCCTTTATTTACAATAGTTTAGGCATACCCATTGCCGCAGGCGTTTTGTTCCCCTTTACCGGAATGCTGTTGAGTCCGGTTATCGCTGGTGGGGCAATGGCATTGTCATCACTGACTGTGGTTACTAATGCTAATCGGTTAAGGCATCAGAAACTGAACTAATAGCAATCGACGATAGAGGAGGGCGCCGGCACTCTTCTATCTGTAATCCAATCACTATTGAATTTAACCATCCAGGGGAGGAATCTGTCATGGCGGCGGGCGCCACCTAATCTTGATAATTTAAGCCTGATCTACTATACTTTCGCGCTTGATTTTGCTCACTCAAGCGCTGGCAGCGTGAGCTTGCCGCGCATCGCATAACTGAATTCGGAATACTTAAACTTGATTACTACAGCTAATATCACCATGCAGTTTGGCGCTAAGCCACTGTTTGAAAACCTCTCAGTCAAATT
>Ga0070725_10002275_pt1 | contig 10220 bp, 10 predicted proteins | sample tdDd002_FD_69781 | JGI IMG/M metagenome (GOLD analysis project Ga0070725, IMG submission 69781) | Marine sediment microbial communities from the Atlantic coast under amendment with organic carbon and nitrate - tdDd00.2 | ecosystem: Environmental > Aquatic > Marine > Coastal > Sediment | place...
AACTCAACGGGTTCAGAAAACCAAATTTTTAATCCTGCCAACGATAACAGTTCAGTCGTTGTTTGGTGTAGGCAATCCAGCAAAGATTCTGCACTTGTACAGTCTATTAATCTTAAATATAAATCGTTATAAAGCCTGAATAACTGCTCGTTGTGATTAGCAACTGACATTAACTGTGTAATTTCTTCTTCTAAATTACCGACTTTATTACGCAGTTGCTGTAATTGACGTTCCACTAACGATACAGAACCACGATGCGGATCCGCTAATCTCACTGACGAGAGAAATTCAGAATTCTTGCTAAAAAACTCAGGATGATCTTGTAAATAACTTACCACTAACTCATCTGTTAATGGTATTTCTTCGGCTTGAATTGAAGCATCAACTTTCAATTCAGATGTTAACTCTTCGCTCATATATGTAATTGTCCATCAAATACATGGGTGGCCGGCCCCGACATTTTTACCGGGTTACCTGGGCCTTTCCAATAAATTCTTAATTTTCCACCAGGCAATTCTACCGTAACCTGTTTTGCTAACTTTTTCTGCATTTGCCCAATAACGACGGCCGCACATGCTCCACTACCACAGGCAAGTGTTTCCGCTGCACCACGTTCGTATACACGTAATTTAATAAATTCAGGAGAAACCACTTCCATAAAGCCAACGTTGGTTTGTTTTGGAAAGCGTTCATGCTGTGACAGCATCTTTCCCAGTGTTTCAACTGGCGCTTGGTCAACTGAATCTACCGTGAGTACGCAGTGTGGGTTGCCCATAGAAACCGCTCCACAAAGTACCGTCTCTTCTTCAGTTCGTATAATGTACGTACCTTCTACTTTTTGTGCCTTAAACGGTATTTGGTTTGGTTCAAACTGTGGTACAGGCATGCTGACTGAAATATTACCATCGCGCTCGACAAACAAAGTCATTTTGCCTGACTGGGTTGATACACGAATTTTAGTTTTGTTTATTAAGCCTTTCATGCGAACAAAGCGGGCAAAACAGCGCGCACCATTACCACATTGGCTAACTTCACTACCATCAGCATTGAATATTCGATAATGAAAATCAAGCTCAGGATCATATGGCGGCTCAACAATGAGCAACTGGTCAAAGCCAATACCAAAATGCCTATCAGCCAACAGCTTTATTTGCTCATTCGATAAATACACATTTTGGGTAACATTATCCAAAACGAGGAAATCGTTACCTAAACCATGCATTTTTGAAAAATTTACTAACATCTATTTTTCTACTTTTCCTACTATGGCAATAGCGACTCACCTTGCCAGAGTTGTGATAATTGTTCTCGTTGACGAACAAGGTGAACACTCTCGCCATCAACAACCACCTCAGCAGCACGCGGTCTACTGTTATAATTTGAGCTCATGGTAAAGCCATACGCACCGGCCGACCTTACTGCTAGCAAATCACCAGGTTCAATGGCTAAGTCTCGCTCTTTACCTAAAAAATCACCCGTTTCACATATAGGGCCAACGATATCATAAGTTGCAGGCTCAACATTTTGACGCTGTTCGACAGGAATTATAGCTTGCCATGCTTGATACAAAGCAGGGCGGATCAAATCATTCATCGCGGCATCTACAATAGCAAAATGTCGATCTTCATTATGTTTTAAAAACTCGACTTCTGTCACTAAAATGCCAGCATTCGCCATAATAGCACGGCCAGGTTCATAGATTAACGTGACATCTCGGTCTGCTAATTTTTCAGCAATTGCCTTGGCATATTCATTTGGATGTGGTGGCGTTTCGTCTTGATAGCAAACGCCCAATCCACCACCAACATCAATATGAGAAAGGACAATCCCTTTATCAGCAAGGTTATCAACAAGCAATAACACTCGGTCAAGTGCATCTAAAAACGGCGCATTTTCCGTTAATTGCGAACCAATATGGCAATCAACGCCTTTAACATCGATATGTGAAAGCGTATTAGCGTGCACATATAATTGCTCAGCTTCATCAATACGGATACCAAATTTGTTTTCTTTTAACCCTGTCGAAATATACGGATGAGTACCAGCATCAACATCAGGATTAACCCGTAATGAAATTGGCGCTACTTTATTCATTTTTTTAGCAACAGCTTGAATACGCTCTAGCTCTGCTGCCGATTCAACGTTAAAACAAAAAATCCCTTTTTCTAGTGCAAAAGCGATTTCTTTAGACGTTTTAGCAACCCCAGAAAAAACCACTTTAGAGACATCTCCGCCCGCTTCTATCACCCGTGATAACTCACCAATAGACACTATGTCAAAACCCGAACCTAAACGCGCCATAATATTGAGAATAGCAATATTGCTATTTGCTTTTACCGCATAACAAACCATATGTGGACGATCGCCAGCTGCGGTATCAAATGCTTTCCAATGACGTTCTATCGTTGCACGAGAATATATATACAAAGGTGTGCCATAAGTGCTGGCAATATCAGACACCAAAACATCTTCTGCATACAAAGATGCTTCTTTTCGATTAAAAAAGTCCACGACTACTTTTCCTGCTGATCAGAGGTTAAATTGACATCCTTTTTAGTCTGTTGCTTTACCTGATCTTGAGGGGTTTGATAAAGAGGTCCTTTAACACCACACCCTTGCATTAGCAAAAAACAAACTAAATAAGCAAAAATATAAGGTTTTTGTTTACGCATATTGATTAATTCGATTTTTTTCCCATGATAGACGTTTTATAATCCCATGCATATAGACAATTACAAGCTGATAGCAAGATATTATTTTGCTAATGCTAAAAAGGATGATTAATGAACGACAGTCAATACAATATAATCGCTGATGAAGTATTACTTGCGATCGAAGAAGCCATTGAAGATTGCGGAGTAGACATAGATTATGAAGGTGTTGGAGGTCTATTAACCTTAACCTTTAAAAATAGCTCTAAAATTATTATTAACAAGCAAGCACCATTACACGAAATTTGGGTCGCAACCAAATTTAATGGCCATCACTTTGCGATGCAAAACGAGCAATGGATAGACAAACGCTCAGGCGATGAATTATGGGCTTTCTTATCAAAATCTGTTTCGGTACAAGCGGAAACAGAAATAACCCTACAACAAGGCTAGTTCACCATTTGTAGTACCTAGAACTTAATACAACAGGATAATTTAATGACAACAGTACGTATCGCAACTCGAAAAAGTGCCCTAGCATTGTGGCAAGCAGAATACGTGAAAGCGCAACTTGAGCACTTTCATGCAGGCATTAATGTTGAACTTGTGCCTATGACCACAAAAGGCGACATTATTTTAGATACACCATTAGCGAAAGTTGGCGGCAAAGGTCTTTTTGTAAAAGAGCTGGAAGTTGCCATGTTAGAAAACCGCGCAGACATTGCAGTACATTCGATGAAAGATGTTCCGGTAGACTTTCCTGAAGGCTTAGGTTTACAAGTTATTTGTCCTCGTGAAGATCCGCGCGATGCTTTTGTCTCAAATACCATTAAAAGCTTTGCTGATTTGCCACAAGGCGCTGTTGTTGGTACATCAAGCCTACGTCGCCAATGTCAAATTAAAGCTCTTCGCCCAGATCTTGATATTCGTGACTTACGTGGCAATGTTAATACCCGTTTAAGAAAACTTGATGAAGGTGAATATGATGCCATCATTTTAGCAGCAGCAGGTTTAATTCGTCTTGAAATGGCTGAGCGCATTCAGGAGTTTATCGAACCTGAAGTTATGTTACCTGCAAACGGCCAAGGCGCTGTAGGCATTGAATGTCGCACTGATGATGAAACAATAAAAACATTACTTGCGCCATTAGAAGATCAAGAAACACGCGTTAGAGTGCTTGCTGAAAGAGCAATGAATAAAGCACTTGAAGGTGGTTGTCAGGTACCCATTGGCAGCTACGCGATTATTGAAAACAACGAAGTTTACTTACGAGGCTTAGTAGGTGCTGTTGATGGTAGTAAAATACTACATAGCGATATTCGTGGCACAGTTGAAAATGCAGAATCATTAGGGCATGCCTTAGCACAAACACTTTTAGATCAAGGTGCTGACGAAATATTAAAACAGGTTTATGACCAAAATTAATGCCAAGGTCTTAATAACGCGCCCTGAAAAACAAGGGCGCTTGTTAGTAGAAAAGCTTGCTGATAAAGGCATCAAGGCTTTTGCTCAACCCCTGTTTGATTATCAATCTTGTGTTGAACAAGCCAAGGTTGAAAAACTATTGCAGTCTAAAAACCAGCCTATTGTTATTTTTGTTAGCTGTGCAGCTGTTGAATATGCCCATCAAGCTCTACCATTAAATCAATGGCAATTTTCGCAAATAATCGCGGTGGGTAGTGCCACCCAAGCTTTACTCGACAGCTTTGGCATTAATGCAATTTGCCCAGTAAAACACAATAGTGAAGGGGTATTAGCTTTACCTCAATTACAACAAGTGCTCAACACTGATATCGTTATTGTTCGAGGCAATGGTGGGCGTGAACTTATTGCCGAGCAACTTGCCGCAAAAGGCGCTAATGTTACTTACCTAGAAAGCTATCAACGCATTTGGCGACAAATAACCAACGAACAAATAACCACTTGGCATAATTTAGGGGTAAATTGTATTGTTGTCACTAGTATTGCCTTACTAGAATATACGTTACAATTAGTAGAAAATAGAGAAAGTTATTGGAAAACATCCTGTTTATGGATTGTCGCCAGTGATCGTATTGCAGAACATGCCAATCAAGCCAAAATTTCTCATATCGTTAATGCTCGCGGGGCGAGTGACGAGGCAATAATGGCAGCGATAAGTCAACATGGAATAATATAATGTCAGAGAGTAAGCCAGCTAATAACAAAGTAGAGTCTAATCTTAAAAGTGAAGATGAGTCTCCAACGCCGCGTCCAGACAATAAAGTAACTAAGGCTTCTGCAGCAACCCCAACACAGGTATCAAAAACTGCGATAGTTGCATTATTAATTGGCTTAATCGCCACTGCGGGGGTTGGTGGGGTTTATTATTGGCATGTTAAGGAACAACAAGCGCTTGAACAAAAAATTCTGCAACAGAGCCAATTAGCGCTGACCGAAAATAACAATAAAATTCAGCAGCTTCTCAAACAACAGCAAAAAGAAAACATAACAGCAACAACACAAGCATTAAATAGCTTTAAGACAGAAAGCCAAGCTAAAATCGCTTACTTAGAAGGCGTTATTGCAAGATTGGAGCAAAATCAACCGAGTGATTGGCTTGTGCATGAAGCTGAATACTTGATCAGAGTAGCAGGGCGCACCATTTGGTTAGAGCGCGATACTAGTGCAGCCATTGCTTTATTAAAAGATGCTGAACAACGTATCCAAGAACTTAATAACCCAAGCTTTTTAGATGTACGTAAAGCAATCCACCAAGATATCGCAAAGCTGAATTTAATGCCAACATTGAACACCGAAGCCGTTGTTCTGTCTTTATTAGGTTTAGAACAACAGGTCTCAGCATTACCACTAGACAGTGTGCACATTCCAACAAGTAGCGAGCAAGAACCTAATTTTGAATTATCAGAAAGTGCTAATGATTGGCGCGAAAACTTAAATAAAACGTGGCAGAAATTTCTCGCAGATTTTATAACCGTTCGCAGACGTACAGCCAATGTTGAACCTCTTATGGCGCCTAAATATCAGCAAAACTTGCGTCAAAACCTGCAGTTAAAACTTCAGCTTGCACAATGGGCAGCCAGTAAAGAACATAAAGATTTATATATTGCTACATTGGCTGATATTAAATCATGGCTAAACGAATATTTTGATATGGCTGAAAGCAGCAACCAAAATTTCATTAAAAATATTCAAGAAATAGAGTCGCAATTAGTAACCTTCAACTATGCTACTGAATTGACATCTTTGACGGCAATAAGACGCGTACTTGCTGGACAAAAAAATACCATAATAGATAACTCGCCAGTTTCACCAGAACCAATTCAAAAGCAAGAAGAAAAACCAGCACAAGAGCCATCAACCAGTGAGGGCTCAATATGAAACGACTATTCATCTTCTTACTGATTTTTTTTGCTGCGGTGGCAATCAGTCCACTATTAATCAATGAAAAAGGCTATATATTAATAGCCATGGGTGACATCACAATAGAATCAACCGTTGTGACTGCAACCATCATGCTTTTTTTAACATTTATTGCGCTGTTGTTATCATTAAAAGTATTTAAAGGCAGTTTAAATTTTGGTTTAACTACATGGAATAAAATTGCGTTTGCCAATAGAAGGCGCGCGCTTAAAAACTTAAAACAAGGGTTATCAGCATACGTACTAGAAGATTATGCGCAAGCTGAGCAGTTACTCGTAAAAGCAGCAGAACCAGCGCAGTTTGAGCAAATGTCATATCTAATAGCTGCAGCGGCAGCTGAAAAACAAGCGTTACCAGCCAATACTAAACACTATTTAAAACTTGCTGATTCTTATTCAGATACCGTTAAAAATTCAGGATTAGAGGCGGTAATTGTCAAAGCTAAACTACTGCTGGCTCAGGAGCTTTATCCACAAGCGAGAAAGCTTATTGATGAGTATCACAAACATATAGGTCACGATACTCGTTTACTATCGCTTGAAATTGATTTATGTATTATTGAGCAACGCTATCAAGCTGCTGTTGATTATCTTAACAGTGCTCGCAAACAAAAAAACATTACAGCAGAAACGATTACCGCTTGGGAAAAATTAAGCTTTTATGGTGCTTTTAACCAGCTAATTACGGATAAAGACAATAAAGCGTTAACAGATTATTGGCAAAAACTACCACGTAAAATCAAACAAATCGAATCTGTATTGTTTAGCTATTGTCGAGTGCTAGCAGAACAGAACATTATCGAACCGATAAATAAACTCTTGTTACCAGCACTTAAAAAGGACGCAAGTATTGAGTTTTTACATCAATTAAGAGTATTACCTATTTCTAAGCCTGATGAGCTTATTCATGCCGTACAAAAACAATTGCATCAACATCCTCAGTCATCAAAATGGTTAAGCTGTTTAGGTCATTTGGCTTACCACAGTAAACAATGGGCGATGTCAGAAAAAGCATTTAATTCTTTGTTTAATATAGAAATCCCAGACTATGACAAACAAGATTTAATTGTATGTGCAAAAGTAAAATCGGAGCAAAACGATTTTCAAGGTGCCAATAACTTATTATTAAAAACAATTTCAACAGTATAACTAATATACCAATTGAATTAACCGCGGTTAAGTTCAGAATCAACCAATAAAAAAGGTCGGCAATAGCCGACCTTTTTTATTTAATACAACAATCGTTTTATCGTAAGGTATTAAGTTGATGCCTTAAATAAAAGCAAAAGCATCGGCGTACATATGCTCTTTTATCGCACCGTGTTCAATAAAGTCTTGGCGCACCAAACCTACCATATCAAATCGGCCTGCTAGATAAATATCGTAAGGTTCTAGGCTAACAATATCCTTCATGGCAACTTGATGTACTAGACCAACTTTTCCTTGCCAATCCTCTGTTGGTTTTTCCACAACAGGAATAAAGCTCGCATGTGCTAATGTCGAAACAGTATTAAATGACTTTTCTAATTCATAACAGGCACTTGGCTCTCTTAAGCCCCAATATACGATGACCGGGCGCTGGACATTTTGTGCTGCCAAATATTCAAACATAGATTTAATGTAAGAAAATCCTGTGCCACCAGCGAGCAATAAAATTGGACGTTCACTTTCAATTCTTAAGTGCGCTTGGCCAAATGGCATCTCAATTTCTACTCTCTCAGCGCTTTTTAAGCGATCAATCACTTGCATCGCATAACTATCTTCACCAAAAGCACCAATTTGTAATTCAATTAGCTCATCACCAGGTTTACTCGCAATAGAAAATGGTCTTTTATCTTCATCACTCATGACAAAGTTTAAATATTGACCCGGTAGAAAATCTACAACTTCATCAGGCTTTAACAACACCTTGTAAACGTAATCAGTTAATGGTGTCAGCGATTCAACCTGACAGTTTATTACACTCATGCTTATTGGAACCTTTGTTAATGTCATGATTAAGAGATACTTTTATCTGCAAATCACACACTTTGTCTTTTAAAAATAGCCTATTAGGCCAGTTAAATATCTATTGTGGCAAATTTTTTATTTGTGCCGTTATTCGAATATTGCCAAATCATCCCAAATATCATCAACTTCCTGCTTAACAGCCTCGGTCATTTCTATCGGTACACCCCATTCACGATCTGTTTCACCTGGCCATTTATTGGTGGCATCCATACCCATTTTGGAGCCCAGGCCAGACACAGGAGAAGCAAAATCAAGGTAATCAATTGGTGTACTTTCAATCATAGTAGTATCACGACTAGGATCCATGCGTGTCGTCATTGCCCAAATCACATCTTGCCAATCACGCGCATTAACATCATCATCACAAACAATGACAAATTTGGTATACATAAATTGTCTTAAGAAAGACCAAACTCCCATCATCACTCGCTTGGCGTGACCTGGATATTGTTTTTTGATGGTAACAACAGCAAGACGATACGAGCAGCCTTCTGGTGGCAAATAAAAATCAACAATTTCTGGAAACTGCTTTTGCAAAATCGGCACAAAAACTTCATTTAATGCCACACCTAATATAGCTGGCTCATCAGGTGGACGACCTGTGTAGGTGCTGTGATAAATAGCATCTTTACGTTGAGTTATATGAGTGACAGTAAATACAGGAAAGTCATCTACTTCATTATAATAACCAGTATGATCACCGTAAGGTCCTTCTGGTGCCATTTCTTCTGGATCAATATAACCCTCTAGAATAATCTCAGCTGTTGCTGGAACCTCTAAGTCATTGCTCAGACACTTAACAACTTCGGTTTTGCTACCACGTAATAGGCCTGCAAATGCATATTCAGATAACGTATCAGGAACAGGTGTCACAGCCCCTAATATAGTGGCAGGATCAGCCCCAAGCGCAACGGAAACAGGAAACTTTTCACCTGGATGTTGCTTTTTCCACTCTAAAAAGTCTAAAGCGCCGCCACGATGAGATAACCAGCGCATTATCACTTTATTTGGGCCAAGTAATTGCTGACGATAAATGCCCAGGTTTTGCCTTTCTTTATGTGGCCCTCGCGTTACGGTTAAACCCCAAGTAATCAGCGGAGCAACGTCTCCAGGCCAACAAGTTTGAATCGGTAACTTAGTTAAATCTACGTCATCACCGCTTTGAATAATTTGCTGACAAAGCGCTTTTTTAACCACTTTAGTTGGCATATTGAGTACTTGCTTAAAAACGGGCAGTTTATCAAGTGCATCGCGAAAGCCTTTTGGTGGCTCTGGTTCTTTAAGCATGGCAAGTAACTTACCCACTTCCCTCAGCGCGTTAACATCAGGTTGCCCCATCGCAAGTGCGACTCGCTCAGGTGTACCAAATAAATTAGTCAGTACAGGCATATCGTGATCAACGGGGTTTTCAAATAATAAAGCAGGCCCACCTTGACGCAAAGTTCGGTCACTAATTTCGGTCATGGTAAGGTTAGTGGATATTGGCTTTGTTATTCTTTTTAACTGGCCTAAGCTTTCTAATTGAGCTATAAAATCTCTTAAATCGCTGTATTTCATGGTAGATTTTTTGAGGATAATTTAATTTATTATACATTGCCTATTAGGCAAAAACACTTAATTGATTGTGACGGCCGATGACGGCTTGACCGACTTTAATACCAGCGATTGATTAACGTAACTAGGCTGCATTTTTTTATAAGCAAGTTTAACCTTATCTACTAACGCTTTCTCTGTAGACTTACTAAAGGCAAAATATAGCTTAGTTGCAGGTATTTTAAGCTTATAAATGGCTTTTATTTTGTCACAATCTAACTCAAAATTTCGGCACGAGACATTAAAACTTGCGATATTAGCGGGAAAATAATTAATACGCTCACTTAATAACATTTTGATGCTTTGCTTAGGATGACTAACGACTTGAAGGTTTTTATAACCTTGAGAAGTTAAATATTCACTTGTTGCACTATCACGAATAACACCAATACGAGCGTCTATTAATGCTTGTTCAGTAATCTCTTCGCTATCACCAGCCAAACCAAATAAATAGTAGTCTAAAGACATCACTTCACCTAACCAATGAAATTTCTGTTCACGTTCAGGTGTTCGAGCAATTGAATAAATTAATGTGTTTTTATTAGTTAAAGCACTTTGATAGGCT
>Ga0070725_10002276_pt1 | contig 10208 bp, 6 predicted proteins | sample tdDd002_FD_69781 | JGI IMG/M metagenome (GOLD analysis project Ga0070725, IMG submission 69781) | Marine sediment microbial communities from the Atlantic coast under amendment with organic carbon and nitrate - tdDd00.2 | ecosystem: Environmental > Aquatic > Marine > Coastal > Sediment | place...
TTTAATGATACGGTCGGTGGTAATGAGCAGGATGAATCATCACAATTGTGGACACAGCAGCTCTGGAGCGTGCAAGAGGATGAGCATGCACAAGCACTCATGAGTGAGCAGTCTATCGAAGACCCGGACCTCTGGCCCATGCTCAAATCATGGCGTGATACCATTGCGAAACGCTCCATCGGACCCCGCGGCCGGGATACCTTAGATAAATTGATGCCCTGGCTCTTGCGTGAGGTAATCCTCTTGGCGTCTCCTTCGAAAGCCTTTGAGCCAGTGTCTAAGGTGCTGGATCAGATCCTGACCCGTACGACCTATCTTGAGCTCTTGTATGAAAACCCCGGCGCTCGTCAACAACTGGTCAGTTTATGTTGCGCCAGCCCATGGATTTCGGCTCAACTGGCAAAGTTTCCCATGTTGCTCGATGAGCTGATCGATCCGGCTCAATTGTATGATACGACTTCATTGGATGATTACGGCAGTGAGCTGCGTCAGTACCTGCTGCGTGTACCGGAAGAGGACATGGAGCAGCAGATGGAGGGGCTGAGACAATTTAAATTATCTCAGCAATTGAAAATTGCCGCTGCTGACGTGACCGGAGTATTGCCCGTGAGTCAGGTGAGCGACCATCTGACCTTACTGGCAGAAGCGATAATTGAGCAAGTGGTGATGCAAGCCTGGTTGCAGGTCAGCGCTCGCCATGGCGTTCCTACTCATCTCGATGAGGGGGATATGGGCTTTGCAGTTATCGGCTATGGTAAAGCCGGTGGGATTGAGCTGGGTTATGGCTCGGATCTCGATTTGGTTTTCCTGCACAGTTACTCCCGGGAAGGCTTTCCGGAGCATACAGAGACTAATGGCAAACGTCCGATAGAGGTTGGCCATTTTTATCTCAAGTTGGCGCAGAGGATCTTACACCTGTTTTCCACCCGAACTAACTCGGGTGAACTTTATGAAGTCGATATGCGCCTCAGGCCGTCAGGTGCTTCAGGCCTGCTTGTGAGTGAGATAGAAAGCTTCGGCCAATATCAGCGTGATGAAGCATGGACATGGGAGCATCAAGCTCTAGTCAGGGCCAGGTTTATGTTTGGAGACAATGCGTTGGCCAGCCGTTTTAGCACGTTACGCTCCGAGGTCTTGCAGCTGCATAGGGAGAAAGGGGCTCTGGCTCAGGAGGTAAGAGAGATGCGCTTGAAGATGCGAGAGCATCTGCTTAAGGTGAGCCCGGATATGTTCGATCTTAAACAGAGCGCAGGCGGGATCGCAGATATCGAGTTTATCGCTCAATATCTGGTATTGGCTAATGCAGGTGAGCACAGTGAGCTCTGTACCTGGTCCGATAACATCAGAATATTTTCAACCCTGGGAGAGTTAGCCCTGTTACCTCTACTCGACACCCAGGAGTTAATTCAAGCATACCTGTTTTTACGCGATGAAAACCACAGGCTAACATTGCAACAAAAGCCCGGGCAGCTAGCGTTGGAGTTGGTAGAACAGCATGCACAGCGGGTGATTGAAATTTATCAAAACGTACTCGAGTTCTAGGGACGTTTACCTTTCTAGCTTGTCGCAAACTGCATCGCAGTTTGTGGCAAGAATTTGTCGCCGCATCTGACCTTATTCCTGACTCCTTCCTAAGCACTTGATACTTATCGTCACCATGTTTGGCTGGCCTGACTATTGCTTGTTATTTGTACAAAGCTTTAGTTGAGGAGTGATGAAGATGCTCATCGATAATCCAAATGACATTAATATTCCATCGGCTCTATCTATTTTGAGTCTGCGATCCGTTTCAAGCCCCGGTGAGCTTAAAGGGGAAGCCGAACACTCAGGTTTTAAATCTAAGCGATACACATTTCCTTCGGCCTGGCTGACTGTTTTGCTCTTCTTATTACTCTGTCACCATGTGTCAGCGGGGGAATTTTTACAGCGCAGTACCTACCACTCTGAACAGATGGTGACTTCAATTGCAGACTCTCGACTCGACAATCGACTCGACAATCGACTCGCCAATCTACTCGAGAGTGATTCGGTTCGTCAGTTCATTAATGAACTCAATGTGACCTGGTTAGAAGATGCTGAGCTAACAAGCGCACCCATATCACAGCTGCAAAATTCAGGTTGGCAGCTGAACCTGGACCGCATCGAACTGGGGGGCGTAGGAAGCAATTCTCAGGATATGTGGGCGACACAGGACTATGGCTATCGGGACCTGCTGAGCCAAGACAGCCGGTTATATTCAGGTTGGGGAGCAAGGGTAGGTTACCGGTTCCCGCTCGCCACCGGGGTATCTGCATTAGTCAATGTCGGGGCATTCAATTGGGAACAGGAGTATGGCTTGTTACACGGAAATAAGCAGAACCCTGGGATAAACGGAATATCACCATATTTGGGAGTGGGGTTTAATTTTAAGGTGTCTCCCAAATCAGATATTCGGTTCCAGTGGGATCACTTTGAACTCGATGATCGCAGCCTCGAAGTTATTGGAGTTAAGTTTGAGTATCGATTTTAAGTTGTATGAAGAATTTGAGGGGGAATCAACCTCTGACTCGAGAGTGGCTTGATACGATTTGTAGCATTAGTCTGGGTCTATGGCTGTTTTACTGTATGGCGTTTTGCATTATATTGTCGAATGTGTGTCGTGAAAAACTGAGTGTAAGACAATGATAATAAGCGGTATTAGTAATCCATCTTCTCAGGGGGGCTTATTGATTGAGCGTCCGTCGAGCACTCAGGCAAACACACAAATACCTCCTCAAAATAGTACTCAGACTGATAACCCCTCCGTTTCTATGGCTGAAACCGCAAGTCCCAAAGCGGAAAATAGTTCGATCAATCTCTCTCCGACGGCGATAAAGCTGCAAACTCAGGACGGCAGCACTCAAATGCCGGATAGCGGCAAGTCATCCGAGTCATTGGTCGAGCCTGCAAACCGGAAAGATACATCAGAAAAAGGGGAGTCTGCTCAGTCCTCGGGCGTTAAGTCTTTTGCTTATGGGGCGCTTGGTATGGATCACCCCGATAAAGTGGAAGAGAAGGAAGATGATTCCTACACCGCAGGACAATACCTTAAAGCGGCCGCCACCATAGGTAGTGTGATCGCCCTCTTCGTATAGAAAACTTATCGTATAAATAACCTAGTCATAGCCCGAGACAGGTTTAAGCAAGCTTACCAAAGTCTAAGTAACTCCGGGCTTTAAACTCACACTGTTGGTAGGGGCCACTATTCAGAGATAAATTCAGTGTTTTTATATCTTTAATGAGTGATTAAGCTTATCTGTTCAGATATTGCTCTTCTCGTTTGTCTTGCTACACTCAAGCTAGGGATTCTTCGAGGGGGTATATGTGCGGATAAAACAGGTCGTGATGATATGTTTAGCTATCACAACGCTTATCTTCAATGCGCGGGCCAGCAGCTTGTCTGAGCTTGAGTATTTAACTGAATCCTACCCGCCATATAACTATCAGGAAGAGGGAGAGTTAAAAGGGATTGCGGTGGATCTGCTGCGTGCGGCCTTAGCCAGAGTTGGTGAAGGACTCCCCAGAGAGAATATTCAGCTTTTACCTTGGCCAAGAGCCTATAAAATGGCCTTAGCGGGCCCTGAACGAGTACTTTTTTCAACGACTCGCACCCAACTTCGTGAAGACTCATTTCACTGGGTCGGACCTATCGTTGAAACCCGGGTAGTGCTGTTAGCAAGGGCTGAGAGTGAGATCAATATTCATTCGATAGATGAGCTGTCGAACTACAGCATAGGCGGGATAAAGGACGATATTGGCGAGCAACTCCTGTTATCTTTTGGAGTGCCAGCGAAACATATTAAGCGGGCAAATAGTGCATACTCTCTGCTCAAGATGCTGAATAAGGGCCGTATTCAACTGTGGGCCTATGAAGAGAATGTGGCCGGTTGGAACATTCATAATGCTGGTTTAGACCCTAGTTTATTCAAGTCTGTTTTTACCCTTCAGGAGAGTGAACTCTATTTTGCCTTCAGTAAAGATACGGATCCTGAGCTAGTCAATAAGCTACAGCTGTCTATCGATGAGATAAAGAGTGAATTTATTGGTGATGGCCATAATCTATATGAGCAGATCATCTCTAAGTATCGTTAGTTCAGTCTCTACATATCCAGCTTGCTGGCGCAAATCAGATATCAGCTAACACCTAACGCCTTTCATTTTATGGCTTGTTAATACGGATCTTGATAAAACCTGTGGGCTCAATACTGCTTCTTACCGACAGGACTAATGAAATAGTCACAGAGACACTTAACATGACAAATATCGCAACCAGTATGACTAACTGATATTTGATTGCCACCATAGGGTCGCTTCCTCCCAAAATCTGACCTGTCATCATGCCGGGAAGTGTAACCAAGCCCGTGGTCGTCATAGAGGCCAGAATAGGGGCTAAAGATTGCTTCAAGGCCGACTGAACAAACGGGTACGCGGCTTGGTTAGGCCTGCCGCCCAGAGCCAAGACCCCTTCATACTCCATTCGTTTCTCCTCAAAGGCAGAAAATAGCCTCTGTAAGGCGACAATATTACCACTGAGGCTATTCCCCAGTAGCATGCCGGCGAGTGGGATAGTGTATTGTGCGCTGAAGATGGGTTGCGGTTTTAACAAGAGGGCCAGAAGGATAAGCATAAGCGGCGTTATGGCAATAATTAACCCCGAAAATACCGGAAGGTACAAGACGCGCTTGGGGAGCTTAACGCCGCCGATGATCGCGCTTGCCCCTATGAGTATCATGACGCTTAACCAGAGTATATTTAACAGGGGACTGTTGAGTTCAAACAGAAACTCGAGGTATAGGCCAACCAGGATTAATTGCAGGGTCATTCGTATAACGGCAATCGAAATATCCCGCCCCAATCTGAGTTCAAACCTTCGGTTGATGAGCAGGGGAATAAACAGCACTGACATAAACAGGGCTAATTGCCCCCAACTGATATCTATGGTGGATCCCATTGTTATTAGGCTCTTAATTATCGAGGGATAAGGGATCTTATGCTTAATTCAGATAGAGGTCAAAGTAGCCTGATCCGGTCTTTGAACTCGTTTTACAGAGCTAGTTAAGGTGCCGGGTAAGGCTTTTGCCATTTTCTCTGGAGCCAGGGCTGAGCCGGTATCAGGTTTGAAATTGTTTAACCTGAGATTGCAATCTGGCACTGATCTCGGCGAGTTCCTGACCCGCCTTGGCCGTTTCGGTCGCGCCGGTGGCAAGCTCGATCGACATGTTATGGATTTTATCGATATTTCGATTGACCTCTTCAGACACGGCCGATTGCTCTTCGGATGCCGAGGCTATTTGAGCACTCATCTGATTAATGTTGTCCATCGCTTCAGCGATGCTGGTGAGCGCATCACCCGAACGACTGGCGAACTCCACGGCCGATTGAGACTGATGTTGGCTCTGTTCCATCACTGATACGGCCCTATGTGAACCTGACTGAAGCTTATCTATGATCTCATTGATCTCCTCTGTGGATTGCTGGGTGCGAGTGGCGAGTGTACGCACCTCATCGGCTACGACTGCGAAGCCCCGCCCCTGCTCACCGGCTCGCGCCGCTTCGATGGCGGCATTTAATGCCAACAGGTTCGTCTGCTCTGCTATCCCTTTAATCACATCGAGCATAGAGGTGATAGCGCCGCTCTGACTTTCGACCTCATTTATGGCCAGAGCAGACTCCTTCAGCTGAGTGGCGAGTTGATTTATCTGCTCAATAACTTGCCGGACTACCTCAGTGCCTTTATCTGTCTCTTGGGCGGCGTGAGTCGCCGAGTTTGCTGTGTGCGAAATATTTGTTGCTACATCCCGACTGGTGGCCGTTAACTCATTCATCGCGGTGGCGACCTGCTCCGTTTCATCACGCTGCTTATCTATGGTAGAGCTTGTTTGTGAAGTGACCATAGATAGCTCTTCTGCAGCGGTTGAGAGTTGAACCGTCATCTCTGAGATATCTGAAAACAGGTTTAACAGCTTCTGACGCATCCCGTTCATGGCGCTCAGAAGTTCGCCTATCTCGTCGTTACTCTTCACCTCTATGCTTTGAGTGAGATCCCCCGATGCCGTGGTGATGGCCGAGCGTACTCCGCCAACGATAGCGTTAGCCGTGACCCAGCTCGTTATTATGCCGAATACTACGCTGACCACGGCTATGGCTATCAGCATAAAGATAGCATTGTGTTCATACTCTTCGGCGTGTTTGGCGCTGACCTCGGTGAATCGACCTATTTCACTGAGCAGTGCCTCGAGCTCTCGATCCATTTGATCCTCTTCGTGCTCAACCTTCAGGGCCAGTTTCTCTGCGGCATGTAAATTACCCTCGTCGAGCAGAGTAAACACTTGGTGTGCATGCTCGACAAACTCTTTATGCTCCTCCTCTACCTTTTTTAGTCCAAGGTTTAATGACTTAAACTCTTGAAGCGCTTCTCCGGAGCTGTCAGCTATGGCCGCTTCTATCATGACATCGGCCTGATGCATCTCATTCTCTATCTCTTCATTGCCGTCATCAAAACGCTGTACAGCTTCTCTGAAGCGCACCGATGCACCTTCTTCAGATTGCAACAGGCTCCCGTTATGCAGTGCACGCTCGAACTGAACCGCCTGTTCCAGCTGGTGAGTCGTTATCGCCGCCAGCTTCTCAGTCATGGGTATATCCTGCTCGGCAATCGTTTCCAGTTCATGACCTATGTTATTCATAGAATAGATAGCGAAGCCAGAGCTGAAGATAAGCAGGAGAAGCAGGAAGCCGGCACTTCCCAGAAGTTTTGCTTTTAAAGGGAGGTTGTTCATTGGTATTTCCTTTGTTACAGCCGATTTTATCTGTCTCAAGTAAACCTGTTATTCATCTGTTCATTTCTAAATATTTCATATGTAGAGTGTAGAATCGTTTCCTGTTTTATCCAGTAGGCTCGGACAGACAGAGCGTCGAGGTAATCAGTTGATTGAGAGGCTGAAACAGGCTCAGTTACAGCCCCTGAACCCGGGGCTCAGGGGCTGATAGTCGCAGGGAGAGCATTACTTAGCCTGAGTCCGGTTGCTGTATCTGTTTTTAGGGGGCTTTTTTGCGTGCAGTATAGGGGTTAATCCCATATCGGGTTTGGCTATATCGCCTTGATTATAGTCACAGACGCCATCAGGAAATATCGACTCTAACTTTTGCAGGAATGGAGTGATAGTTATGTCACCATAAGTGCCATTTTCGATAGCATTTGCAACCGGGATCCGGCCGCACTTAAAGATGCTTCCAGCCCATGGACCGCCAGCCTGAACCCGAATATTACTGTAGATAGGGAAGACTTTGCTGCACTCTCCCGGTAATCGATTGTTCCACTCACCGTCCCAGACGTTATCTCCTTCAAATAGTATCTCTCCCTGACTACCTATGCAGGCATCGTGTAGCGATTCAGGCTTCGCTGCCACTGGGTCTTTGTCATCTGAGACTGCTAAGTTCATTAGCCAGCGGTCTAAATACTCGACCCCTTCCTTGAGTGGTGTGTAGTCCTTGTGAGATATCCAGATAACCTGATTGTCGTTATGGCCCTGATAATTCTGGATTCTGAGGCGGCTCTCAAAAGAGGCGGCCGTATGATGCATATTAAGCTCCTCTTCCAGATAGTGGCGGATCTCTAAGATAGGCAGTTCCGCCTTTCCTATAAAGATCTGTCCATAGCGATAGCCGTTATTGATAGCCTTAGAGTCGGCAGGCTTTCTTTTCGCAATATCGGGTGAAGGTTCGGTAATGTTGTTACGGCTCCAAAGGCTTAACCACAAGGGAAACTTCATTCCAAAAGGAGTAAACGCCGTCTCCTCCCGCATCTTATCCTGAGGAACCCATGAGCCAATATATTGATTAAGATGTATAAATTCTTCGATGCTGATGTCACCACGGCGTAGCGCCATCAGGCCATACTGAACCCCTTCATTACCCCAGGTTGTGCGTGCGAAGCCGTTATTATCGACGCCGTAGATCTGTGCTAAGTCTTGCCAATAGGTCCAGTTTACCTGAGCCTTCACATCGTCAGAGAAGAAGGGCTTAATATAGCCTTGCTTGGGGTTATAGAAGAAGGTTGAGGCGATAAACCAGGAGTAGACACATTCGCTGCTACCATTAGGCATAGATGGCCATGCTCCTGCGAATAATTGATTGAGAGGTACCAGAAAGGTATAGGGGTGCTCGAAATCATTGATACCATTCATGCCTTCAATGTTTTCTCTCTGCTCCCAGTCCCGCCACTTGTCATTGTCATTGGCTGTAATATTGAAGTAATGCTGTAGCAAGTCACAATCGAGTATGAAAATTGATTGCGACACCATATCCGGGTAGCTGTATAGCGGCATTAATCCATCCAGTATTCCTTTACTGTTTTGCCCTATCAGGTATTGGGCTAGCGCTCCGCCAGAGCCGCCAATACCTAAGGTATAAATGGGATCGCCATAGAGAGAGGTGAACTGTTTCTTAACTCTTCTGGCAATATCTTCTGCCAGGAGCATGTTATAGGAGTAGCTGGTGTTATTACCGCTGGAACCTATGACTGCGTATCCTTGTGATAAGAGCGTCCTCCGTCTGCCGATAAATCGCTCGGCCCCTATCTGACCTTGCCTGAAGCCGATGCTGGAGCCACCTTTAAATTGATAGAGTAGCTTCTTATTCCACAACTGTTTTATATGACGGTTACCCAAGCCATGTTCAGGCACTAACATGACGATATGATAGACGTAGCGGTTGATGCTGCCTCTTTCTAATCGATAGATCTCAGGGACAAGTTTCCCCTCAATCTCTATATGCGCGATGCCGGACTTTGCTGGTGGATTATCCGGGTTGTAAGGTTTGATGGCGTAGTCATCCTCTACATCGCCAGCCACGGCGTAGTAGTAATCCAGCCTCGACCTTATGAGGCAGTCTTTACTGTAGCCAATAATCTGCTCGTTATCATCGTAGACAGGTACTCCATAGCCTTGCTCATTATCGACTAATGGTTGCCCCAGACCTGCATCCAACGTCATGCAATAAAAGGGGTATTGTCGTTTGCCGGAGTAGAGGCTATCGGCGGGGCCGACTTCACCGAGTTGTATAGGGAAAGGGAAGGTCTCTTTTGGTCTTGGAGTCAGACTTATGTGCTTATCTATCTGTAATAATATATTTTCTTGGTTCATTGGCGCCACAGCTTTCACTTGGCGTTTTACCAAAGGATCTTGTTCGCAGCCGCTGATAAGCAGTGCCAGGACAGATAGAAGAATTAACAGTCTTTGGCTCATTGATAACCCCCACTTCTCTATAATTATCCTTTTAAGTCTTGTTCGATTTGATAAAAAAGCAAACAATTTTGTGGAGGAATCCCCTTGTATTTACCATGTTAAAATCAAGCTGAAAGTGGAAATAAGGCCCGAAAATCGAGCCTTATTGGGAGGTTAAATCAACTGATGTTGAGCGTTTTCAGTAGCGGAAATGATTAATTTTTTCGTTAACTTCGTCGACGAGTCTGGCTGAGCTGCTACTTTCCTCTTGAGCCGACACAGCCCCCCGAGCTAAAGACTCTGCCGCGTCATTAATGGCGACAATATTGCGGTTTACCTCTTCGGTTACAGCCGCTTGCTCTTCTGCGGCACTGGCTATCTGGTGCGCCATATCTTGAATCTTGCTACTCTGGTTACTCACCTCATCGAGTTCTTCAACTGCTTGATTGGCATGGGTTAAGCAGGTCTGGCTAAGGTCTCTGCTTTCACTCATGGTGGTGACAGCTTGCTTACTCTTGCTGCGAAGTTCATCGATCATCTGTTGGATTTCATCGGTGGAGTCGGCGGTGCGGGTGGCCAGCACCCTTACTTCATCGGCAACCACAGCAAAACCACGGCCTTGCTCGCCAGCTCTTGCGGCCTCAATAGCCGCATTGAGCGCTAATAAATTAGTTTGCTCTGAGATATTACGAATAACATCCAAGATGGAGCCAATACTCTCGGTTTGCTTCTCTAACTCGATAATTTCATTGGACGCGTGGTTGACGTGTTCAGACAGGGACTGTAATCCTTCGGCATTGGCTTGAACCACCTCTTGGCCTTTAGAGACAGATGCTTGGGTGGTTGAAACTGAGTCCGCAGTTACCTGGGCATTATCTGAGACACTGTGGGCGGTAGATGACATCTCATTGGTCGCGGTGACGACCTGTTCTATCTCCATCTGTTGAGTACTGATCTGTTCCCTGC
>Ga0070725_10002277_pt1 | contig 10205 bp, 10 predicted proteins | sample tdDd002_FD_69781 | JGI IMG/M metagenome (GOLD analysis project Ga0070725, IMG submission 69781) | Marine sediment microbial communities from the Atlantic coast under amendment with organic carbon and nitrate - tdDd00.2 | ecosystem: Environmental > Aquatic > Marine > Coastal > Sediment | place...
ATAGCAATTCGAAGGGATATTGAAAAAAGTTATGGAATGAAACCAACATATGGTAGGTTTGATTAGGTGTATGACTAATCGTAAATAAAATTATGAGTTTTGCCATCAGTATAAGCTGGTGGTTTTTTGTTGAGAAAAGGCAAATCTATAGATGCAATGAAGGGGTGGTGCTATTGGTTGAAAATAAACTAGATGATAAAAAAATGGTTGATCAAAATTTATTGGATTTCTGTCATGAACTTGTAATTGTGAATTTTCTTTATGAACAAAAACTGCTTTCTAAAGATGAGATGCAAGCAGTTAAACAAACAATTCGCAAGAGTTATAAGTTCAAGAAAAATGTTATATAGGCTCGGTTGAAAATTAGATTGTTAAATGTTAAAATATATATACGTGAATAAAAGTACACGAAAGGAGCGGCAATGAAAATTGAAGAAATTAAGGCTACTAAACCGTCTTGGAGTGTAGCTGGAGCTCATGTAGAAAAATTAAGAGTAGCAGCCTATTGTAGGGTTAGTAAGGATGATAGTGAACAGCTATTGAGTTATGATTCACAAAAGCAGCATTATACAAATTTGATTAGTGAAAAAAAGGAATGGCAACTTTCAGGAATTTATGCAGATGTTATTACAGGCACACAAGTAGCCAAGCGTGTTAATTTTCAAAAATTGATTGATGATGCAATGAATGGTGAAATAGATATGATCATTACTAAATCAATTGCTAGATTCGCTAGAAATACTTTCGATACTTTAAAATACGTTCGAAAACTGAAAGAAAAGGGTGTTGCTGTTTTATTTGAAAAAGAAAGTATCAACACCATGACTATGGATGGAGAATTACTATTATCAATTTTAAGTTCTGTTGCTCAGCAAGAAGTTGAGAATATTTCAGCTAACGTGAAAAAAGGGCTTAAGATGAAAATGAAGCGTGGTGAAATAGTCGGCTTTCAAGGTTGTATTGGCTATGACTACGATAAAACTACTAAGTTATTGTCTATTAATGAAAAAGAAGCTGAAACAGTTAGATATATCTTTGAAAGATATACATTGGGATTCGGTGCGACAATAATATGTAGAGAATTAAATGAAAAAAAATATAAAACAAAACTAGGCAATGAGTGGAAACCAGGTAGTGTACTTAGAGTTATCAAGAATGAAAAATATGTTGGTGATATGTTACTTGGAAAATCATTCACTATTGACCCAATTGCAAAACGAAGAATAGCAAATCACGGAGAAGAAGATCAGTATTATGTTAGAGATCATCACGAACCGATAATAGATAGAGAGACTTTCGAAAAGGCACAAGAGTTACTTAACAGACGTAGCTACAACAGAATGCCTAGGGGAAGTAATACTAAGAGAGAAAAATATAGTAGAAAATATGCTTTTAGTAGTATGTTAGAATGTGGATTTTGTGGTGGCCATTTTAGTAGACGGTCATGGCATTCAAGTAGTAAGTATAGGAAGATTGTTTGGCAATGTTCTACCAATTCTAAGTTTGGAAAAGTTGAATGTGAACATAGTAAGGCAGTGCCAGAAGAGATTATTGAATTAGCTTTTCTAAAATCATATGAAATGATGGTAGGTAAAGATAGAAATTTAATCGATAGTGTTTTAAGTAAAGTTGAATCAACATTAGGAACTAAAGATGCGACAAAGAAGATTAATGCACTAGAACAAAGATTAATTGAAATAGATAAGAAAAAGAAAAAATTGCTTAATTTACTTCTCGAAGAAAAAATTGAACAAGAACTTCTAGAACGTTCGTTGTTAGAGCTTGGAGAAGAAGAAAAGGAACTTAGTTCCGAGATTGAAGGATTGTCTTTACAAGCAACTCATGAGAAGGAACTTTCTAAGAGAATTGAAACCTTTAAAAAGCTAATAAATGACAATATAGAAATCAAGAAGTTTGATAGAGAGGTATTTGAAAGCTTAATAGAAAAGGTAGTAATCGGGAGCACCGATGAAGATGGAAATGTAGATCCCTATAGTATTAAATTTATCTATAAAACAGGACTTAATAATGCAGTTGATGGTTCAAAATACAAAAAAGATAGACGAAAAAAGAAGTCAAATGTATTGCCGTCAAATATAGATGGCGACTCAACTGTATTGTCTGCAAACCGTGACGGCGATACATGTGGAGTGAGGGAAACGTGTTACTTTCCTACAAATGATATTTCGTTTTAGGTGCATTTATCGCTTCAGCAAGAGATGGGGTTTAGCTTATCAAGATCATACTTTCTAAGATTATTCCTAAGAAAAAATCCAATGAGTTTTTTTGCTTCTATAAGAGTATAAGCTTATAAACATTTATGAGAAGCGAACAACAAAGAACTAGAAGCATAAACATAAGCATCCTAACATCACAATAAGGTGCTTAACAAATTGACATGTATAATATGTCTATAGTATATTATGGATATCACGTATAACTCCAATGATTTGGTTTGGAGGTATCTACCAGAAACCTAAGTTCTGATTACGGGATGGTTTTGTTTTGCAAAATTATCAGTAATCAGTTTTTTATTAGGAGGAATGATGAAAAAGACAACTTACATTAATACTTATTCAAATAAGCAAATATGGCCATTAGAAGCAGATGAAGAGGATATCTATTTAATTGATATTGGTCATGCACTTTCTATGCTATGTAGGGCGAATGGGCATTGTAAACATTTCTATAGTGTGGGTCAACATTCCATTAATTGTGCAGAAGAAGCTAGAAACAGGGAGTTATCTAAAAGGATTCAATTGGCCTGTTTATTGCACGATGCATCGGAAGCATATATTTCAGACATTACTAGACCTGTGAAGAGATGTTTACCTGAGTATCTAGTATATGAGGAAAAACTTCAAAAACTTATTTATAAGAAATTCGGATTAGATGAACTGACTAAAGAAGAAGAAGCTCATGTAAAAAGTATTGATGATGCTATGCTTAATTATGAAATGAATGAGTTGTTGGATATTCAAGATATTAACAATGAAGTTTTAACTAAGGATTATGATTTATCCTTTAGACCCATGAACCAAGTAAGAGATGATTTTATAAACTTAACTCAAGAATTAATGAAATAAACCTATTTGATGCCAGTTCCTAAGAACTGGCATATTTAATATTTTCTTTATGTTATTTATTGGTAATTAGTAGTAATCTTAATATGAAAGATATGAGAAAATATGAAGGTATCAGGATTCTGTGCTAACTATTTATACTTTGTCAGATTTCACTATAGTAGCATTTTGGATTGGAGTTAAAGTTGTCTATCTTACTTAATTTAATACAAACATTATTTATACCTTTAGGTATATACATCTTATTAAACAGAAAAAAAGTAGCAGATAAAGCATATGATTTGTCTATTAAACGAACTAGATCAGGTCAGGTTACTTCAGTAAGATGGAATAAAATCATACTAATACCAATATCAATCACAATGGTTCTTTATGGATTCCTAAATGGTCTTTTGGTAGTGCAAGATATAAAGTTATTAGTTTAATATCATAAAATATGAGGAGTTATAAATAGGGATGAAGTGTAAGGGCAAATATAAAGTGTTATTGGTGATAATAGTGCTTTCTTTTTTTATAGGTTGTATAAGTTGCACGAGTAATAGTGAAGAAATTAAAGTGTTAGATACTATAGAGGAAGAAATTATTATAGAAGAGAATAATTTTAGTATTGAGTATGTTAAGGCTTTAGATGAGAATGCAGAAACTGAGTTTGAAGAGAAAGTAGAGACGATTTATTCTATTTTCGACGAATCAGAATGGCAAATAAAGACTGTAAAGTTTATAGTAACTAACAAAGATAAAATAAATAGAGATTCAAACAGGATTTTTGTGAACTATGATTCTTTGTCAGATGAAAAACTTATAGAACTAATTCTTAGGTATGAGTTTTCTGATACACTTCATTATGGTTTAATGTATGGACTAACAAACGTTATTCAAGAGAATCTTGATCATGTTGAAACAAGAGGGGGTTTGACAGAAGAAGATATGAATAAATATTGGGGTCATATGTATTTATCCTATATAAATTTTGCAGAAGGAATAAATGGAACAGATGAAATTGATTTTGCTGAGAGGGCTTCAATTGAATTAGTAAACTATATTCTATTGGAATATGACTATGATAAACTTTTTACTTTAATGAGTGAATCAACAAAGATTTCAACACTTGAATCTCTAAATAATATCATTAAGGAGTGGCAAGTCTCAAAGATAGGGCGTACTATACACAATGCAACAAGTGAAATAGGTGTATACAGTTTAAACTCAGATGAGGACTGTGTTGAATATCATGTTGGTAAGATGACCTGGATTCTTAGTTTAGTTAATGCGGATCTACAAAATGATGTTTTGATTGATGCAAATAATAGTGTTGAAGATTACTACAACTATTTAGCTATTTTTTATAATGAAGTAGATAGACTAGAAGAAAGATTGAAGTTTGATATCGAAAAGCTACCGCCTATTGAGATAAAAATCTATACAAATGATGAAAATAAAACTTCAATTAGTTCAGAAAACTTAACAGGATATTATGATGATAGAGAAAAGAAAATCGTGCTTTATAGCGTTATGCTTTTTAGTCATGAGTTAGTCCATTATATTGACCATAATTCTGACAGAATAAATGAAGAGGGTTATTATAAAGAAATAAGAGCAGTTTACTTTTCTTCTGATTTTGAACTAGAAGAAGAGGTCTTTAACAAGAAAGTTCTTCCGAATAGGAATTTACTTTTAGATAACATAAACAAAGATTTTAAAAGAAATGCTTGGTTAATTTCTGAGGATTATACTCAACATGAGTTAGATTACAAGACATATAACACACTATTTACTGATATTAACTTGAGTGAACTGACAGCGATTGGAAACGACTTTCCACCGATTAGAAAAGAAACAAATGGTAATTCATACCCTAAACAGTATTGGATATCATTCATGAAGTATTTAGAGAGAAACTATGGTTATGAAGCGATTGATTCATTGATGTTTGAGAATAAGTTACCAGATAGTCAAGAGTCAACAATAGATGACGTAATAAGTGAATGGCAGGCATATATCACTGATTTTGATGAAGACAATTATGAAGAATCATTGGTTAACTAAACAATAGAGATGACAGGGAGTATATGAATAAAACAATTAAGCCAAGAGATACATTTAACATCATGGCGGATTTATACGATGAGGTTAGGCCGAGTTATCCTACAGATGTAATAGAAAAAATAGTTAAAGAAGCTCAAATTTTACCTGAAAATGTATTACTTGAAATTGCACCAGGAACAGGTCAAGCAACAATTAGATTTGCTGAAAGAGGTTATGAAATTCATGCAGTAGAGTTGGGTGATAACTTAGCAAAAATACTAACAAAAAAATGTCGGGAGTTTGATGTTACAATTGATGTTAGTTCATTCGAGGAATGGAAAAGTAATAGGAAATATAATCATATTTATTGTGCAACAGCTTTTCATTGGATTGATTATGATGTTGGTTATAAAAAATGTCATGAGTTACTAGATGATCAAGGTAAACTTATACTTTTATGGCATGTTGCCTCAGGCACAATGAATGCTTGTGTAAAAAAAGCATATGATGCATTATGGAGCTATTATCCAAATCGAAAAAATAAAAGCTCAAATAGCCTAAGTTTACAAGAAAAAAGAAAGCTTGATATAATTCAGAGTGGATATTTTAATATTGATAACTACTTTGAACATATATGGACTTTCCCACAAAGTAAGGAAAACTTTATTAAGGGATTTAAAACCCAGTCCTCTTATATTTATTTAAATGAAAAGAAAAAAGTTCAATTGAATAATGAGTTAACTAGTATCTTTGATGAGCTAGAGGATATAATCGAAACTGAGTTTATGACTACAGTCTATATTTGTGGGAAACATTTGTAATTGAGAAAACTTAAGTTTTATGAAGAAAATAGTATTGTTGTTAATCGTATTAGTATTTGTTGGTTGTAGTGAACAAGTAATCTTCAATAAATAGTTGATTAGGAGATAATATATGGTTCGAAGAACATTATCGATTCTATTAATAACTTCATTAGTGTTTATATTACCATCATTCTATAAAATGTTAATTGCACAAGTTTCGGGTTATCCTAGCCTTTCTAGAGAAGATAGAGGTAGGATTGCTCAAGTTACAAGCTTAGAAGATGTTGATTTAAATGATTATAACGCTTTCATAAAAGAAGATGAGTTATTCAGACATAGCCTATATATACAAAAGCTGGAACCAAAAGAATATAGACATATCAGTGTTTTTTCAACATTAGAGTATATTGGAAATAATGATTCTATTACTATTTGGTCAGGTAGACCATATTACGGCTATAGTATTGTTGATTCAAATTCGGTTTATTATGTTATGACAACCATACTGACTGAGTTGACTTCAACAGTAATAGCTAAAGGAGAGGTTATCGTATTACCATTTATTAATGGTAGAGGTTACTCAAATAACGATCCTAAAGCTTTGTATTGGGAGATGGCTGGAAAGGATGAGTATTTGAGGTTACCGATTGGAAAATATAAGTTAACAACAGGTTTGTACTTCTCACTATCTATGGATTCAGATGAGTACGATAATGAAATTACCATAGATATTCACGTTACCAAATAAGTGTCGTATCATGTACGGTATCAGAGTTGAGTAAACACTTTAGTTTATTGCGTGAGCTTTTCTAGCTAAGCTAAACTGAAGACCTAAATCTATTTAATTAATGCGAATAATATATGAAAGGAAAATGTATGTCATTCAGAAATAAAAAAATAATTGATTTACTACTGTTATTCGCTTCTTTGGTTTTTATTGGTGTTAGTATATTGCTGGATATGGTATTAGTAAATTTGCTTCTGATAATGTTTCCACTCTTACATTTTAGATACTTACTTGATTCATATGAGTTAGATGAAGATAATTTGATAGTAATGAGATATTGCAGAAAAAGAAAAATACCTTTAAGTTCATTAAATCATGTTAGAAGAATATATGGGTTTGCAGAAGAGAATATCGAAGATAAAAGTGCAACATATTTAATTGCTGATGGGAAAAATTATAGAATCCTCAATAAGTGTGCAAAAAATATAGATGGTCTATCGATTTTAGACCTGTTAATCAATGAAAAAAATATTCCTATAAAAAATGAAAAAGCTATATTCTTTATTAAGACAAGAATAAAAGAATAAGATGAATTAATTAACTAGGGATGCTTAACTGTTAGTTTATTTCCTAAGTTAAACCTGCTGATAGCAATTAATGAAGTTTAAGAGTTCCTCTCTTACTTGTAGAATTCTTTTGAAATGGAGGAGAAGAATGTTAGATATTATTCCATCAAGTGAAAAATACAATGATTATATGAAGAATCTTATAAGTGAAAGCTTTGAAGAAGATGTAAGGATACCATTTAAAAACAAAGGCATTATGGTGGATGGTGAGCTGATTGATTCGGTATATATCGCTTTACTTAATAACAAACCCGTTGGATTTTATAGTATTTGGAAAAATCAATTTCATCCTCATAGTTTGTATTTCAATATAGTTGTTGATGAAAAATATAGAAATCAAAAAATAGGAACAATATTATATGAAGACATGTTGCATAGATCTAAGGGAGCTACTTATTTACAGTGTTCATTCTATGAAAGTTCGTTAAGTGGATCAGTCTTCTTAGAACAAAAAGGCTTTAACTTGTTTAGAAGAACCGTAGAAACTTCCTTGAGTGTGAATGATTTAGTGGTAGATTCTAAGAAGATAAATACCATGATTACTAACAATGATTTTGAGTTATTAAGATTCTCAGATATAAACTCTGAAAGTGACTGGTTGGGTGTTAGTAAATTGGTGAAATCTTGTTATTCTAACACGCATATAGATAATCCCGTTAAAGAAATGTCGATAAAAGAATGGTATGACTTAGTTGTTAGTGATACAAATTTAGAAAGCTCCTTTCTTGTTAAACGAAACAAGATGATAAGTGCATATGCACTGATGCATGAAGATACTGATGATAGTATGGATTTAGGCTGGAGAGGAGTGTCAGAAGCACAAGATAAATTACGCAACATGTTAATAGAACATTTGACAAATCTACAGATTGAATTCGCTCAATTAAATAATATTAAGTACTTAAACTTAGAAGTTGATGATACAGATAAATGGTCTGTAGATATGATGACCTATTTAAACTTAAAATCAAAAAATAATTGGTTGTCATATCAAATTAAGATATAATTTTCTTTAGTAATTCGTGATTGTTATTTTTAATGGGTGTTTATGAAAGAGGCAAGAATGATTAAAAAAACTGCATTACTAATTACATTAGCATTATGATTAAGTAGTTGTAGGCAAGAAGATACTCATAGAAAGTCAGATATGATCACAAATATTACAAGTAGTATTGAGTTGAAAATAAATGAAGATGAACTTTCAAAGTATGGTCTTGAGTTTCCATTATACAATCAAGTGAATCATTAGTAAGTTATGATCACACATATCATTTGGAATACTTTAGAGAAGGTGAGTGGTATATTTTGCCTTTATTAGATGGCACTTATGAGGCAGAATGGGAACCTTTAGCTTTCTCAATAGACCTGAAGAAGTACATGAAATAAATATAGAATGGGATGGAATGTATGGTAGGTTGAAAGCTGGAGAGTATAGATTGCTTAAAAATAGATGGAAAAGTATTGCAGTATGAAAGTCAATCCATCTATGTTTTTGATGAATCTGAAATTAAGTAACCAAAACATACGAATCATATATATCAAGTTGCACTACTATTAATACATTTGAAAAGATGAAGAATTATATATTCCTCATCTTTTTTTATGTTTGTTACTCGATTCTTACTTCTTCAGCTATTATGATGTCATGCAAATTAGAATCCTTACCAATAGAACTAATATGAAATGGATTTTTTGTTCTAACAATAGGCATGATTGGAATTATATAGTAATATGGTTTAAGAGGTGTATACGTTAGTAAATTAGATTGGAGACTTATGGAGAGGCAGTTAACTAAACAGCAATTACTTAAAATATATCTATGGACCTTATCTTATTTCAAACCATACTTGATCTTAACTGGTGTCTATTTCATCTCAGGTGGTCTAATGTTATGGGGAGAGCTAATGATACCAAGAAGAATGGGATATATCATTGATAATATACTACCCAGAAATGATGTCTCATTATTGTATGATCAAATCCTAAACTTGTGTATAATAGTTGTCCTGATTTTAGTATCTAAATCTATTTTTAGATATCTTGAAAAAACTATTTCTGTAAGAATAACAAAAGATCAGCAAACAGACTTAATGATCAAATTGCAATCATTAGGTTATTCTTATAGTGAAAAAGTGCCTACAGGAAATATCCTTGCTATGTTTGAAAACTCTGTAAAAGAAACACAGAAGACATATACGTTCTTGTTTCCTAATTTGGGCTATAGCCTAGGGCAGTTTTTAGTACCATCTGTAATCTTGTTAATCAATGCACCTATGTTTTTCTTTGCAGCTATGGTTGGAAATCTGATCTATATTTTCCTGAATAGATATGCCAATAACAGAATTCATCATTATCTAGGCATAGAAACTTCTAAAGCACAAAAATCACAACAGCTACTATATGATGCTTTGGTGGCTACTAAAGAACTAAAAAATATGGGCAGAGAAGATTGGTTTAGAGAAAAAACTATAGAAGCGTTTGATGAATATAGAAAACCAAGAATGATGTCAATATTTTGGAGGCATTTCAGATATACAACTGTTGGTTTGACATTAACGATATCATTAATCCTTTTCTATATATTTGGATTTGAAGCAATCAAAGCAGGTGAGTTGTTGTTAGGTGAGTTTGTTGCTTATAGTTTTATGATGAGATTGATATCTAGAGGTTTTTCTGTTTTCTTTTACATAATTCCAGCACAGTATCATGCTTTAAATTATGCAAAAGACCTATATGATTTTATCCATTTAGAAGAAGATGTTAAGTCTTGTGGCGATATTAGGGCCACATCAAATGACATAACTTTCGATCGTGTTAGTTTTTCTTATAATGAAACACGAGTTCTTGAGGATGTTTCATTTATAATACCAGCTGGGAAAAGAACAGCAATTGTAGGAGAGAGTGGTTCTGGTAAATCAACTATACTAAAATTGATTGGTCG
>Ga0070725_10002284_pt1 | contig 10180 bp, 10 predicted proteins | sample tdDd002_FD_69781 | JGI IMG/M metagenome (GOLD analysis project Ga0070725, IMG submission 69781) | Marine sediment microbial communities from the Atlantic coast under amendment with organic carbon and nitrate - tdDd00.2 | ecosystem: Environmental > Aquatic > Marine > Coastal > Sediment | place...
ATAAAAATAAATAACTATGTTAAGAAATAAAAAATAGCAGCACGAGATAAATGTGCCTTAAAATACAATCAGTTAAGTAGGCTACGCAAACGAGACCAATCAAAGCAAAGCCCTGGATCGCTCTTACGTAATGGCGATATATACTGATGACCTGTCACTCTGGCAGGCGTAATGGCTGGATAACATTTCATTAGCAGCTTTGCGACTTGCTCCAACGCTCTGTATTGCTGATTGGTATAAATATCAAATTCACTGCCTTCCAATTCAATGCCAATGGAGTAATCGTTGCAACGCGCCCGACCAGCAAATTGAGACTGGCCCGCGTGCCAGGCGCGCGCATTGAATGGCACAAACTGAATGATTTCACCATCGCGGCGGATCAAGCAGTGCGCTGACACTTTCATGTTTTCAATCACTTTGAAAAAGGGATGCACACACGCATCTAATGTGCCTTGAAAGAACTGTTCTATATAAGGGCCACCATACTGCTGCGGCGGCAGGCTAATATGATGCAATACCAGCAAAGAGACATCACTAGGCTCTGGTCGCTGGTCGTAATGAGGCGATGGCACGATTTTCACATCAGTAAGCCAATGACTTGAATCAATTTTCATCTTAACTCCGAATGACTAGGCAACGCTTTACATTGACTTTGTTATCCGCTTTTTTACACCGAAATTCAATGGAAACAGGCGCAATGAGAAAAATTTGCGATAATTGGAGCTGAATTTCAGGCTCAGCAAGAGTATTATGCCCAGCATTACTCAACACCTTATGCAGATAGCCATGAAAAATACTCACAACAGCCAAGAGCGCCTTGATTATCTCAAGCAGCAACTTCCTCATGAAATTAGCCGTGCTGTCGCGGATACCTTAAAAGAAGATCTCGGCGGCAGTTTAGATGCAGCTACCGACATTACTGCGCAGCTGATCCCTGCCGATACCCAGAGCGTTGCAACGATAATCACCCGCGAGCGTGGGGTTTTCTGTGGCCAAGCGTGGGCAGATGAAGTCTTCATTCAGCTTGGTGGTGAAGTAAACATTGACTGGCACGTCCAAGATGGTGACCACGTAGAACCCAATCAAACTTTGTGTACCCTTTCTGGCCCTGCGCGCACCCTGCTAACTGGCGAACGTAACGCGATGAACTTCATCCAAACGCTTTCTGGCTGCGCCACCGCTACGTCTCATTACGCACAAGAACTCGAAGGTACTAACTGTCGTCTTCTGGATACGCGCAAAACCATTCCTGGCCTGCGTAGCGCGCTCAAATATGCGGTAGCCTGTGGCGGCGGTTTTAACCACCGCATTGGTGTATTCGACGCTTACCTCATCAAAGAGAACCACATCATTGCTTGTGGCGGCATCACTAAAGCTATCACGATTGCCAAACAGCTCAACCCAGGCAAGCCTGTTGAAGTCGAAACCGAAAATCTCGAAGAGCTCGAGCAAGCGATCGAAGCGGGTGCCGACATCATCATGCTGGATAACTTCACCACCGACATGATGCGCAAAGCGGTGAAACTCAACGCGGGCCGTGCGGCGCTTGAAAACTCGGGCAATGTCACGCTAGAGACCATTCGCGAGTACGCCATGACCGGCGTGGATTACATTTCGGTTGGCGCGCTAACGAAACACTTAAAAGCGCTCGATCTTTCAATGCGTTTTCAATAATGCTCGACGCGTTTTGATCCCCAAAAAGGAGGCTTAGCCTCCTTTTTTGTATTTATATACATTGCGACACATATCACCCCGCCCCCTTGAAGCCCCTCGCACTCAAATGCAAATACACTGATTTATCAACATCATTTCTTTTAGCTCACCCCAGTAATGCACATTGACTCATATTTAATTTGATTCATCGCTTTTATCCTGAGCAGGTACATTCATTCTCAGGAGACAACAATGAAACACAAGCAACAACAAGGCTTTACTTTAATTGAATTGATGATCGTGGTGGCGATAATTGGAGCTCTTTCAGCAATAGCTGTTCCGGCCTATCAAAACTATGTAACTCGAAGTGAAGTCGCCTCAGCGGCAGCAACTATGAAGTCAATAATCACCCCAGCAGAGTTGTTCTACCAAGAAAACGGGACAGGTACAGCTGTTAGTATTGCCGAACTAGGGATCACGGGGACTTCAAATACGCTTGGCGAAATCTCTTCAACAGTCGCCCAGGGAACAGCAAGTCTTGTCTTTACTTTTGGTGCTAACAGTTCAATTTCCAGCGATACTCTAACTTTTTCTAGAGATGGGACAACAGGGTGGGCCTGCACAGCTTCAGCAAATGTTCCTGCGTTTGATGGATGCTAACTATCTTCAATGAATTCTAACCTAGCTTCTATTTTGCGTGACGCCCAGTTACTGAGCGCTACACAACAACAGGCGGTTGAGCACAAAACCACTATATCGGACACTTCTGTGTCCGATGCTGTGGTGCAACTCGGTTACGCATCGCCAACAGAGCTCACCAACCAATTAGCTGAGTTATTTGGCTTAAAGGTCGCCGACCCAAATGAACATGACTACCCCACCCTATGCAAACAACTCGGCCTGCGGGAATTGATTTCTCGTTTTCAAGCACTGCCCCTTTATCAACACCATCACACCCTGTTTATTGCCGTTAGCGACCCAAGCCAAAGCGAGCTCGAGCAAGAGTTTGGTTTTGCTACAAACCTCGGCATTGAACTATTGGTGTGTGAAGAGCAGCTGTTAAAAGCCTCGATTCGGCGCTTATACGGCAATAGTCTTGAAGGCCAACAGATCCATAAAGAGATCAGCGAAGACGATCTAATTGAGCTAGTGAATGCCTCAGACAGTGAAGAGCTGCACAGCGAAGACTTAAGCCAAGACCACAGCCCCGTGAGCCGTTTCATTCATCAGATCTTGCTGGAAGCAGTACGTAAGGGCGCCTCGGACATTCACTTTGAGCCCTACGAAGAGAGCTACCGAATTCGCCTGCGCTGCGACGGTATTTTACTCCAAGCAGGTCGCCCCCCCGCGCAGCTGAGTCGCCGCCTCGCCGCGCGATTAAAGATCCTCGCCAAACTCGACATCGCCGAGCGGCGCCTACCGCAAGATGGGCGGATAAAGCTGCGCCTAAACTCAGAGACCGCCATTGATCTGCGCGTATCAACCCTACCAACCCTATGGGGCGAAAAGGTGGTGTTGCGGCTGCTTGATGGCAACAGCACCAAGCTCGACATCGACAAACTCGGTTACAGTGAGGCGCAGAAAAAACTCTATCTCGATGCCCTGCAAAGACCGCAAGGCATGATCCTCATGACCGGACCAACGGGCAGCGGCAAAACCATCTCGCTTTATACCGGCTTAAGCCGCCTTAACACCGTTGAGCGCAACATCTCGACCGCCGAAGATCCGGTCGAAATTAACTTGCCGGGCATTAACCAAGTGCAAATTCACCCCAAAATCGGCTTCACCTTCGCCACGGCTTTAAAATCTTTTTTACGTCAAGATCCGGATGTGGTGATGCTCGGCGAGATCCGCGATCTCGAAACCGCCCAAATAGCGGTAAAAGCGGCGCAAACCGGGCACTTAGTGCTATCAACGTTGCACACCAACTCCGCTGCGGAAACCATTGTTCGCTTGAGCAATATGGGAGTCGAAGCCTATAACCTCGCCTCTTCGCTCAGCCTTATTATCGCTCAGCGTCTCGCAAGGCGCCTCTGCCCTTGCTGCAAAGAGCTCGACACGATGCCTAGCCTCACCCGTCAATCGCTACAGGTTAATGACAGCGCCCCGATTTATCGCGCCAACCCGCAGGGTTGCAACCATTGCAATGCCGGCTACAGCGGCCGAATTGGGATCTACGAAGTGATGCCGTTTAACGATCAACTTATTGCCGCTATTGCAGAAAAAAAATCGATTGCCGAGCTCGAAGCCATCGCAACGATGCATGGCATGCAACCATTACGGGAGGCGGGCATCGATAAGCTCAAGCAAGGCATCACCAGTTACCAAGAGCTGCAACGGGTTCTTTATTTGTAGGAAGGATGCTATGACCAATCGTAACTATCGTCTTAAGCTGCACAACTACCACTGGCGTGGCTTTAACAGTTCAGGCAAGAAAGTCTCTGGCCAGTTTCTCGCGTATACCGAAGGAGAAGTGCGGGAGCGGCTGGCGAAGCAACGCATACAAATCAAAAAAATTCGCCGCGCGAGCGTATCGCTGTTCGATAAACTCGGCCACAAAGCCAAACGTAAAGATATCTTAATTTTTAGCCGTCAAATGGCGACCATGCTAGGCGCAGGGGTTCCCATGATCCAAGCGATAAAAATGATCGCCGACAATCATAACAAAGCCGAAATGAAATCGATTTTGGGCCAACTCGCCAAAGCGGTAGAAGCGGGCACCGCACTGTCACGCGCTTTAGCTACAGCTAGCCATTACTTTGACAGTTTCTATATCGACTTAGTCGCCACCGGCGAACAAACTGGCCACCTCGCACAAGTCTTTGAACGCTTAGCCACCTATCAAGAAAAAAGTGAACAGTTGCGCTCAAAGGTCGTCAAGGCGATGGTCTATCCGATGATGGTGACACTCACCGCCTTACTGGTGACCTATTTAATGCTCACCTTTGTCATCCCGGAATTTGAGAAAATGTTTGCCGGTTTTGGCGCTGATCTGCCTTGGTTTACCCAGCAAGTGCTGATGCTTTCACACTTTATGCAAAATCAGAGCTGGAAAATCGTGTTGATCATGGTGCTCGCTATCATGGTGGTTCGAGAAATAAAAAAACGCTCTACCGCGTTTCGACTTCGCTGGGCAAGGGTGTTGCTGTCGCTCCCTATCATAGGTCAAGTGATCAGCAAAGCGGCGCTGGCAAAATTCAGCCGTACCCTCGCGACCAGCTTTAGCTCGGGCATTCCTATTCTTTCTGGCCTTGAAACCAGCGCCAAAACCGCCAATAACCTTCATTTCCAAACCGCGATAAAACAAGTCTATCAAGATACCGCCGCCGGCATGCCTATCTACCTTTCGATGCGCAATAGCCAAGCCTTTCCTGAAATGATGCTACAGATGGTGATGATAGGCGAAGAGTCCGGTTGCCTTGATGATATGCTCAATAAAGTGGCCCTCGTGTATGAAAATGATGTTGATAATACTGTCGATAATCTCGGTAATTTGCTCGAACCGCTGATCATTCTGATTTTAGGCACAATTATTGGCGGATTAGTGGTTTCAATGTACCTTCCGGTCTTTAACTTAATGAGTGTGTTGGGATAAGATTAGAGCTGGCTGCCAAAACGTAAATCGGCAGCGCCATTCAAGAGCAAGCCCATTGGCTTGCTTCGTTATTTTCCATCTTTGCTACGAGACTCGTTTATGGAAGCGTTTGACTACTACCCTTGGTTATATCCTTTGTTTGCTACCATTTTCGGCCTCATGATCGGCAGTTTTCTTAACGTTGTAATTCATCGTACCCCTATCATGATGGAAAAAGAGTGGAAAGAAGAATTCATCAGCACTTTTCCAGAGCTATGCCCAGACGCAAAAGTAGAGACAACACCGTTCAACCTCAGCACGCCAAGATCGCGTTGTCCTAAGTGTCAGCACCAACTGCGGGCGATAGACAATATTCCGCTGCTCAGTTGGTTATTACTTAAAGGACGCTGCCGCTACTGCAGTGCCGCCATCAGTTGGCGCTACCCCGCAATTGAACTGCTTACCGCTATTTTAAGCGGTGTGATTGCATTTAACTTCCCGTTGAGCACTTTTAGCGTCGCACTGTTGTTTTTTACTTTTGTGCTGATTGCTGCCACTTTCATCGACTTAGATACCCTGCTGCTGCCCGATCAATTAACCCTGCCACTCATGTGGGCCGGGATCGCGCTCGCGCTGCTTGGCGAAAGCCCGGTTAGCCTGCAAGATGCGGTGATCGGCGCGATGGCGGGCTATTTGTGTTTGTGGGTTGTTTACAAAGGGTTCAAACTGCTCACGGGTAAGGAAGGCATGGGCTACGGCGACTTTAAGCTCCTCGCCGCCCTTGGCGCTTGGCTAGGGTGGCAAAGCTTACCTATGATTATCCTGCTTTCGTCACTGGTAGGCGTGGTGTTTGGCTTAATTCAGCTTCGTCTGCAACGCAAAGGCATTGAGCAAGTCTTTCCATTTGGCCCCTACTTGGCCATCGCAGGCTGGGTAACCCTGCTATTTGGTAGCGACATCGCCAACTGGTATTACACCAATGTGTTAGGTATCTAAGCGGAGAAGAATCTATGGCACTCATTATTGGCTTAACCGGTGGCATCGCGAGTGGAAAAACCACGGTTGCGGATATTTTTCACCAGCAATTCACAATCGACCTCATCGATGCTGATATTATTGCAAGACAAGTGGTTGAAAAGGGAAGTGAAGGCTTACAAGCTATCGAGGCTCACTTTGGCGCTTCCATTCTCGACGAGCAAGGCAATTTAGACCGTGGGCAATTAAGAGAGCGTATATTTTCATGCCCAGAGGAAAAGCAGTGGCTAAATGGGTTACTTCACCCTATGATCCGCCAGCAGATGCAAGTAGAGATCGATAATGTCCGCTCACCTTATGCACTGTTAGTCGTTCCACTACTTATCGAAAACCAGCTACAATCTATGGTTGACCGTGTACTGGTTGTCGATGTTGATACCAAGACCCAAGTTGCGCGTACCATGCAGCGAGATGGCGTCTCTTTGCAGCAAGTGGAATCGATATTGTCGGCCCAACTCAGTAGAGAAGAGCGGCTTCAGCATGCCGACGATATCATTACTAACAATGAGTCAAACCGTGAACTTTTGCCTCAAATCACACAATTACATCAAAAGTATCTAGCAATTTGCAGCTAAATTCGGTGAAATATCCACCAAGAGGACAAGAAAGGCAATTTCATGACCACGCACAAATTTGAACATCCACTAAACGAGAAAACCCGTATCTACTTAAGAGTGGAGTCGTTATTGCGCCAAATGAGTCATGCCGCCGACAATGTTGACGGGTTTCATTATCAACTCTTCTTTCGCCCTATGTTTGATATGCTGGATATTTTCGAGCAGATTCAGCTAAAAACGGAGCTGGCTAAAGACTTAGAAAAGCAACGGCTCACCTACAAAAGCTGGCTCGACGTTGAAGGCGTTGACCAAGAGATGCTGCACACGATTTTAACCGAGGTTGACGCGGTTCACCGTGATCTGATGGCTGCCAAAAGATTTGGCCAATCACTAAAAGAAGACCGTTTTTTAAGTGCCATTAGGCAGCGATTCAATTTGCCAGGCGGCTCATGCTGCTTTGATCTCCCCGCTCTGCACTACTGGCTGCATCAACCGGAAGCCAATAAGCTACGCGATATTCAGCGCTGGCAAGCGAGCTTAAAACCGCTCACCGAGGCACTGCATCTCTGGCTTAAGTTGTCTCGAGAAACTGGTTACGACAAGCCCCAAATCGCCCGTGCCGGTTTTTTCCAAAGTGATGCGGAAGAAGCGAACATTCTGCGCCTCTCGATACCGCTCCAGTATGGTGTGTACCCGATGATTTCCGGGCATAAGAACCGTTTCGCCATCAAGTTTATCTCATTTGAAACAGGCCAAGCCTACCCTAATGATGTCGAGTTTGATCTCGCGATCTGCAGCTAACGTTTGGCCAATAATCACCACACTAGAGTAACCATGACAAAGATTACCATCGTAAAATGCCCAACCTGCCAAACCGACGTAGAATGGAACGAAAAAGCCCTTTACCGCCCGTTTTGCAGCAAACAGTGCCAATTAATTGATTTTGGCGAATGGGCAGAAGAAGAGAAAGCCATCCCCGGCGCCCCCGATATGTCAGACGCCGACGGCTGGTCGGAAGATGGGTACTTAGACAAAGAGTAACCCGATAATAAAAAGAGCAAAAGTAATCCAATTCTTTTGCTCTTATCGTTTCTAGGTTCTAGGTCCTAGTAAAATGATTTCAGCCCCCATACACCTCAATCACTTTTTCCAATACAGGCACATTCGCCTCAGGAAATTCATACTCTGCCAACTGGTTGACATCCACCCACAGGCCTTGCTGCCCCTCTTTGCCATATGGCTGCTGCTCAAACGCTGTGACAACGAAAAAATCGAACGCTAACGATTTATCTGGGTAGTCGTGCTGTAAGTGTTGAAAGTGGCTTAGCTCGGTCACTTCAATACCAATCTCTTCAAAAAGCTCGCGTACCGTCGCTTGTGAGGCCGTTTCTCCCGCTTCCACCTTACCACCAGGAAACTCCCATAAACCGCCTTTGTGGGCTTTATCAGGGCGTTTAGTGATGAATACTTGCTCTTGGCTTGGGTTTAGGATCACCGCTGCGGCGATATGAAGTCGTTTCATGTTGTTACCTTTAAGATCTTATACTGCAAAAAGAAGGCAGGAGGAGCGCTTCGCTTGAGGGGGAAAAAGCGTCGTCGATGCGTTCGATTTTTCTACCACACCTTTGGTCTTCATCCTTTTACCTTACTCCTACACTCTCGCAAAAAAAAGAGCCGCCTAGGCGACTCAATTTATATCAATGTCAGTGACTGGCGAGATTAGATCTTTCCGTGACACTGTTTAAATTTCTTACCAGAACCACATGGGCATGGCTCATTACGGCCTACTTTACGCTCTTCACGTTGCATTGGCTGTTGAGTCGCATGTTGTTCTTCTTCACCGTCAGACAGCTGATTTTCCGCTGCTTGGTGCTGGAATTGTTGACGACGCGCCGCTTCTTCAGCTTGAGCTCGGCGTTTCTCTTCCATGCGCTCGACTTCTTCTTGCTGTTGAACGCGCACTTTACTCAGCACAGTCACGACGTCCATCTTCAATGAATCTAGCAGATCTTCAAACAGCTCAAACGACTCGCGCTTGTACTCTTGTTTCGGGTTCTTCTGTGCATAGCCACGTAAGTGAATACCTTGGCGAAGGTGATCCATTGCCGCTAAGTGCTCTTTCCACAAGGTATCTAGCGTTTGCAGCATCACAGATTTCTCGAAGTTACGCAGTACGGTTTCACCGACCACTTCTTCTTTCTGCTTGTATACTTCCACAGCCGTATCAAGAATACGCTCACGCAGCGCTTCTTCATAAAGTTTGTCGTCTTCGTCTAACCAAGTTTGAATTGGCAGATCAAGGTCAAAGTCGGCTTTCAAGCGCTCTTGCAAACCTTTAATATCCCACATATCTTCCAGTGATTGAGGCGGGATAAAGTCATTCAGTACACTATCAAATACGTCTTGACGGTTTTGAGTGATCATTTCGCTGATGTCATCAACGCTCATTAGCTCATCGCGTAGCTCGTAAACTACTTTACGTTGATCATTCGCCACGTCATCGAACTCTAGCAATTGCTTACGAATATCGAAGTTACGACCTTCTACTTTACGCTGAGCTTTTTCAATCGAACGAGACAGCATGCGGCTCTCAATCGCTTCACCTTCGTCCATACCACTTTGGATAAGGCCAGCCATACGGTCGGAGGTAAAGATACGCAGCAGAGAATCTTCCATTGAAAGGTAGAAACGAGAAGAACCCGCATCACCCTGACGACCAGAACGACCACGCAGTTGGTTATCGATACGACGAGACTCATGACGCTCGGTGCCTATGATGTGCAAACCACCAGAAGCCAGTACTTGAGCGTGCACTTCTTTCCACTCTGCTTTAATTTGCTCAACTTGCGCGTCGCCAGGGTTATCTAGCTTAGCCACTTGCGCCTGCCAGCTACCACCCAGCACGATATCGGTACCACGACCCGCCATGTTGGTCGCAATGGTAACAGCGCTAGGCGTACCAGCTTGAGCAACGATGTCTGCTTCCATTTCGTGGAACTTGGCGTTCAATACGTTGTGTTTGATTTTGGCTTTTTTCAATGCATTTGAAAGCAATTCAGATTTTTCAATCGAGACAGTACCAACCAAAGTTGGCTGGCCTTTTTCAACACGGTGTTTGATGTCTTCGATGATCGCATTGAATTTTTCCGCTTCAGTGCGGTAAACCACATCGGCCATGTCATCACGAACCATTGGCTTATTGGTCGGAATAACCACAGTTTCAAGGCCGTAAATCGATTGAAATTCGAAGGCTTCGGTATCTGCAGTACCTGTCATACCAGAAAGCTTGTCGTACAGACGGAAGTAGTTCTGGAAGGTGATGGATGCCAAAGTTTGGTTTTCGTTTTGGATCTTAACGCCT
>Ga0070725_10002286_pt1 | contig 10174 bp, 10 predicted proteins | sample tdDd002_FD_69781 | JGI IMG/M metagenome (GOLD analysis project Ga0070725, IMG submission 69781) | Marine sediment microbial communities from the Atlantic coast under amendment with organic carbon and nitrate - tdDd00.2 | ecosystem: Environmental > Aquatic > Marine > Coastal > Sediment | place...
CAACGAGCCATTAATCGAGCATGGAGCTACCAAGCAACCAAACACTACTTAGTTCAGTGCAGTACCATGAGGAGCGAAACACAAGAAACCTTCACAGAACGAGTTGCTAAACTTTCTCAGCTATTTGAAAAAGCCGAACAACACTTAACTGGTGAAAACCATTATTTTAATTCGAATACGCTCAGTAATGTCGATATAGCATGGCTGCCTTTGCTGCATCGTGCATCAATCATCGAAGAGCACTCAGGATATGATTTCTTATCTTCATTTCCTAAGGTAAAACAATGGCAGCAACAGCTTATGAAACTTGATCTCGTTAATAAGTCAGTTTCGCCAGACTTCGAACAGCGTTTTGTCGAATTCTATTTAACTAATACTTATTTAGGAGAGAATGTTCATACTAATGAAGGCGAAAGCTGCAATACTTCGGCGTGTTGTGGCTAATGTGATGTAGACTAGAAAAAGGAAGTAGAGTGCGGCAAAGCCAGCACTCTACTTTACTAAACCAATTATTTTATTCATTGGATTACAAGCTGATGGAAATTGAACAAATTTGGACAGAATACAGATACAGCCTGAAAGCTTTTCTGAATAAGAATCTAGCAAACAGTAGCGATACTGAGGATGTGCTGCAAGAAATATTAATCAAAGTACATCAGAACATGTATCAGCTTCATGATGTAAATAAAATCAAATCTTGGCTATTTCAAATAGCGCACAATGCTATTGCTGATTATTATCGCAAGAAAGCTCAACAGCAAAACCTAGCGGCAAAGAGTGATGGACTACGTGATGACGATGATAACATTTACCAGCAGCTGTTAAACTGTGTTGAGCCATTTATTCAAGCACTTGAACCTGATGAAGCAGAGTTATTATCTGCCATTGATATTCAAGGCATATCACAAAAGCATTACGCAGAACTTAACAATATTAAGTACTCAACACTAAAATCGCGAGTGAAAAAGAGTCGAATAAATTTACAACGATTATTCAATCAATGTTGCCATTTTGAGCTTAATCCATACGGGAGACTAGTGGGTTTTGATCAATCCTCAAAAAGTAGTTCATTAGAATGCCAGATGTGTTCTACAAAGGGGAATTAGCGAGATCTTTTAAAGCGCGAAATAATGTTCAAACAATTAAATTATTCTTTAATATGAACTGTAAACAATAAGTTAGATTTACAATTTGCTTTAAAAATAATTTCTAGCTAGTCTCAATAATAGACTGTGTTGTTAAATCTGGATGTGGATATTGTCAAAGTTACTCTTGGTTGTTGTGTTAATGAGCTTTTCATTTTCTGGCTATACGCAGAAGATTATGATTGGCTTTGGCAGCACACTGGCACCTTGGGTAATGGCTGATACAGATAACGGTATTCTCATTGATATATTTACCGAAGCGATGGAGCCTTTAGGTTATGAGATTGAAAAGTACTATTATCCTTATGCTAGAAGAATAGATGCCTACCAAGCTCAGCATGTCGATGTTGTGTGTGATATTAACCTAAAGAATATTGAACAATCCGGCCTTGGTGGATATTTCTCTGGCATCATATATGCCTATGAAAACTTTGCCTTTACTCTAAAGAAAAGAAACTTTGATTTTAAAAGTATCAAAGAGCTTGGTAGTTACAGTTTGCTTTCTTGGCAAGGTGCGAGAGGCATGATCAGCTCAGAATATGATGAAATGGCAAATAGCAATAAAGCCTACACTGAAACACATAATCAAAAACTTCAGGTTAAAATGCTATTAAAAGAACGTGTCGATATCATCCAAATGGATGAGAAAATCTTTGAGTTCTATCTAGCAAATTTAATCGATGAAAATTCATCTTATCAACAGATAGTAATCGACCGTTTTGGTTTGTTTGGTGAAAATCCTAGCGGCTTTATGTTCCGCTCAGCTCAAGTAAGAAATGACTTTGTTAAACAGATACAGCTAATGAAAGAAGATGGCCGTTTTGACAAGATCTTTGAAAAATATACTCGTGTAAAACCAATTAAATCACACTAGCTGTGTTTATTTTTTCCTGTTCATTTTCTAGCAACAAGCTGAATAGTGCTTGTTGAGCGTTCAAGAAAAGCCCCCTCACAATAGCCTAAATAGTAAAGCCATAATCGCTTAAACTGCTCATCATAGCCGAGTTGGACAAGATCAGGCCAAGCGGCTAAAAAGTTACTGCGCCAGTCAGCAAGTGTTCGCGCGTAGTCTAAACCAATATCTTCAATATGCTCTGTAACTAAGTCGGTATGCTTGGTTAAATGCTTATTTAACTCTGTGATGGATGGTAAGAAGCCACCAGGGAAAATATATCGCTGAATAAAGTCGACATTATTTTTGTAATGGCTAAAGCGTTGGTCTGCAATAGTAATTGATTGTAGCAGTAGTTTGCCGCCAGATTTTAATCGGCTATTACATTGTTTGAAAAAGCTTGGTAAAAACTGAAAACCTACTGCTTCTATCATTTCTATAGAAACCACTTTATCGTAAGTTCCTGTTAACTCGCGATAGTCTTTTTTCAGTAAGTTAATTTTATTGGTTAAGCCAAGAGCCTTGATTCTATCATATGCATACTGATGCTGAGCATCTGATATTGTTGTCGTGGTTACATGGCAGCCATAATTTTGCGCGGCATAAATGGCAAGCCCGCCCCAACCGGTGCCAATTTCTAGTAAATGATCATGCTCTGTTAATCCAAGCTTTTCACAAATAGCTTGTAGTTTATACTGTTGAGCCTCTGCCAAAGTAGCAGTGTTGGTTGGGTATATTGCCGCGGAATACATCAAATTTTTATCAAGAAATCGTAAATACAGCTCATTGCCCAAATCATAGTGAGCAAGAATATTTCGCTTAGAGCCTGTTGTTGTATTCTTATTCTTCCAATGTGCGAAGGCATTTTTCAGCTGGTTAAACCAAGACTTATTAGCCTCAAGTTTATCGGTATGTTGCTGAGCTTTGGCAAAAATTCGAATGACATTAGTTAAGTTGGGGCTTGACCACTTGCCGGCAATAAATGCTTCAGCAGCGCCAATACTGCCACCTTTGACAATGTCGTAGTAAGCACTAAGGTCATGTATAACTACGGTTCCTCGAATTGCATTGTGCTCTGGGCATTGTGGGAAATAGTGATGATGGTGGTTTTCTACTAACTCCAACTGGCCATAATAAAGTTTATCGAGCAAAGTAAAAATAACCTTTCTGCTATATTTGTGAATCCACTTAACAGGAGTTTGCTGTGCAATAACATCAGTATTGGCCATGACTTTTCCTTAATTATTTTGCTTTTGATAACCGAGGAATGGCACGCCTTTAAGCCAAATTTTCAACGCTTGCCAGTAAATTTTGGCAACAACAGATAAAGTCATTGCTGGCCATTTCTTGAAAACTTCGTGCATTGTCTGCTTATTCAAGGCTTGCTTTGTCATTTTGATACTTGCTTCAAATACCTTAGTGCTTGTGCCTTGATTGAGCACGGCTTGCCAGTTCTCAATTTTTACCTGAACACTTTTACTTTGTTGATTTGGTGGATTAATGCGCCAGTGATAGGTCATCGCTAATTCCATAAAAGGCGATACTTGAAAGTTCTTTTTGACCGTCAAATGTGCATCGTCTTTTGTTAAATCAATCAAGTAATAGTGCCGTTCATTCCAAGGAGTATTGCTCACTTCGGCTAACATTTGATTACAGCGATCTTGATTGTCATAGCAAAAATAAAAATTCACAGGGCTAAAATAAACCCCTAAACACCTCACTTGAGCTAACATCGTAATACGTTCAATATTGCTAGAGCCGTTAAGTTGAGCGACTTTATCCCTAATACGTTGTTTTAACGAGTTAGGTTCATTGCGCAAATAATCTTTTTGATGAAAGGCAATAACACTTAAGCCGAAAATGCTATGTAAGCTGTGCTTTTCATTTACTGAATCCATTTCATCAACATCTAGTGCGAGCATATATAGCGGATATACGAATCCATGTGACTTAGGTGTAAAACGTCTATGCATGACATTGCCGGTATAAATAAAACTCTGTTGCAGAGATATTGTCATTTAAGCTTCCTTAGCCTGTTAAGTGGCAATCAAAACGTTTCGCGACATCCACCGCACTTCTAACACCATCTTCATGAAAACCGTTATACCAATAAGCACCAGCAAAGTGAGTACGACCCTTACCGCATATTTTGTCACGCCGTTGTTGTGCTTGAATAAACTTCTCTGAAAATACCGGATGGTGATAGACAAAAGATTTAAGAATAGACGCTTCTTCAATGTCTGCTGACTGATTCAAGGTCACACAAAAAGTATCTTCACTATCAATGCCTTGCAATATATTCATATTATAGGTCAGGCTTGCTGGCCTGTTTCGCTCATTACTTAGCTGATAATTCCAACTTGCCCATGCCCGTTTTTGTTTAGGGAGTAAGTTAATATCAGTATGAAGCACAACATCGTTAGCGTTATATGGCATGTCACCAAGAATGTGTTTTTCCTCACTTGTCGCATCTTTTAATAAAGCTAATGCCTGATCAGAGTGACAACTAATAACGACATCATCAAAAGCTTGTACATCTTGATTATCAAACTGAATATATACCTTGTCTGAACTTCGAGTAATGCCTGTAATGTTGCTATTTAAAACGATGTTGTCGTTAAATGGTTGGCAAAGAGGTGCTAAATAACTTCTAGATCCCTGCGGGACTACATACCATTGAGGCCGATTATTAACACTTAGTAGGCCATGATTTTTAAAGAACTGAATAAAAAATTTAACATCAAATTGCTCCATCTGAACTAATGATGTTGACCAAATTGCTGCGCCCATCGGCAAGATATAATGCTCGGCAAAGTACCTCGAGAATTGATACTTAGCTAGAAAGCTGCCAAGTTGTTGGCCAGAAGCATAACTTTGCTGCTGATGCATCGATAAACAAAGCTTATTAAAGCGTAGTATTTCTCGAATTAGCTGCCAAAAATTCACATTGAATAGATTGCGGCGCTGAGCGAATAGGGTATTCAGGTTATGACCATTATATTCAAGCCCTGTATTACAGTTTTGCACTGAGAAGCTCATTTCAGTTGGATTTTTATCGATGCCAATCTCAGACAACAATTTCAAAAAGTTTGGGTAGGTTCGATCATTAAAAACAATAAAGCCAGTGTCGATAGCATATTGTCGCCCATTTTTTTCTACATCTACTGTCGCAGTATGACCGCCAATGCGGCTGTCACGCTCAAACACCGTTACGTTATGCTTTTTTGATAACAAGTACGCTGCTGTTAATCCGGAAATGCCGCTACCAATAATGGCGATGTGCCTCATGCTTTTAAACTCCTAACCGTAATCGCTTGCCACCATGACTTTGGCAACAGGTGGAAAAGTTTAAGTATCAGGGTTAATCGTTTTGGAAAATGTAGATACTTTTTACGTTTGTTAATGCCTTCAATGATTCTATTTGCGGCTTCTTCGCTGCTGATAATAAAGGGCATGGGAAAATTATTCTTTTCGGTTAATGGGGTTTCAATAAACCCAGGGTGTACAAGCGTGACATCAATGCTTTGGCTAGCAAGATCAATGCGCAGGCTATTGGCTAAATAATCTAAGCCAGCTTTAGAAGCGCCGTATGCTTGGTTGCGAGGAAATGGCAAAATGGTTGAGCTTGAACTGATAAAAACTAGCTGACCACCTTGCTTTAATTTCGGCAACATGCACTGTAACAAATAGCCTGTTGAGATCAGGTTGGTGTTAATAATGTCATCGAATATTTCGGCATTGAAATTAATGGCATCATCAATGTACTGACAGTCACCAGCATTGAGGATAAGCATATCGATATCTGGTAGCTCGCTGGTTGCTTGCTGCATTTGCTGCCGATTGTTTACGTCAAAGAGGCAAGGTATGCAGTCTTGCTGTTCTATCTTGTCCAGCGCATCGCGGTTTCGTCCACAGGCAATCACTTTGTCATATTGAGCTAAAAACGCCTTTGTTAATGATTGACCAATTCCAGAAGTAGCGCCGGTGATCATTACAGTGCTTATGCTCATTATCTTGCTGCCTTGGTTTTAATCCATTTGATAAGGCGACCAATTATCGGTAATTGCTCATAAAGCATTGCACCTAAATCAATATAGTCTTGATGAAAAGTCACCTTGTCTTGCGAGCCTTTAATATGCGAACTACCAATAACGCTAACAGCATTGCCACCGTTTAATTTAGGGTGTACATAGGTCATTTGCCAGTAAATAGCGGCTTGACTGTCATTGTAAATAACATTGGTGATGACAAACTTGCAGCTGAACAAGTTGGTATAAAGTGCTTGAAAGTAATCGGTGAGCTTAGCAATGCCTTTGAGTTTGTGCATTGGATCGATAAAGACAATATCTTGGTGATAAAGCTCTTCAAGTGGCGCCAAGTTATCTACCGATAATTGCTGATAAATTTTGACAAATGACGTCAACCACTCAGGCTCTTGTTCAAGGCTTGATGATATCTGTTGATGATGTTGTGTCACTAATGTCATGAGAAAACCTAGCTATAAAAAATGATTATTTAGCGATAAAACCTTAAAGCTTGTTCTCTCGCAACTTTATGTTCAACGATTGCTGGCCAGTAACATTGGAGCTGATTTTTGCTAATAAACTCATGAGGAAAATGAATATATTTATCAGGAATATCCGCCAGCTCAGGTAAATACTTACGTATGAATTTGCCACTAGGATCAAAACGTTGACTTTGAGTTATTGGATTAAAAATTCTAAAGTAAGGTTGTGCATCACAGCCAGTGCCAGCAGACCATTGCCAGCCGCCATTATTGGCAGCTAAATCACCATCAATTAGGTGCTGCATAAAAAATCGCTCACCTAAACGCCAATCAATAAGTAAATGTTTCGTTAAAAAGCTTGCAACAATCATTCGTAAGCGATTATGCATCCAACCTGTTTGAATAAGCTGGCGCATCGCCGCATCAACAATGGGATATCCAGTTTTTCCTTGGCACCAAGCATTAAAGAATGCTTGATTCACTGGCCAAGCTAAGTTTTGATATTTTTCATTAAAGCATTGGTGTTTGCATAAATCAGGAAAATGAAACAACAAGTGGCGATAGAACTCTCGCCAAATTAACTCGTTAAGCCAAGTGAATGCCTCACTGTTTGTGTCAGATAAAATATCTGGTTGATAGCGTAGTAGTGTGGCTAAAATAGTTTTTGGACTAATAACGCCAGCAGCTAAGTAAGCTGATAAACCAGATGTCGCCTTTAATGATGGAATATCCCGTAGTTGACCATAATCAGTCAATTTTTGACTGAAGAAATTGGCCAGCATATTTTTTTCAAAGTGTTGTACCAGTGGCCATTTGCTTGATGCAGAAGGGCTAAGACCTTGGTCTTCTTCCATTAACACGTTGATGTCAGGCTTACCAAGGTAGCCAATATCGTGTGTTGAAACATAGTTTAGCCATGCACGCTTAAATGGGGTAAATACCTGATACATTTGGTTTGCTTTATTAACCAGCTTGCCCTTGGGCACAATGACATCGCTTTCGAACAATCGTAGGTGAATACCGCGCTCTAAACATTGTTGATCGCGTAAGTTTTCATTCACCTCAATTTCATGATTGGCGACAACCTCAGATATTTGGTGTAGCTGGCAATATTGCTCTAGATAATCATCCTGATCATTAAAATCATCTACTTCAATGATTGTTAGATGAATGTTCAATGAGGCTAGCGGCTTAACTAAGGCATAAGCATGACGGCATATAAAATCTATTTTTATTTCTGACCAGTCATGCTGTTGCCACTGTCCCCGAGTAATAAAGAAAATCGCGTTGATTTTGCTGTTATCTTCTTTGTTAGACAATATGTAATGAAGTGCTGGGTTATCATCAATGCGTAAATCATTTCTAAACCACATTAACATAGCAATTCCTTAGCTATTAGTAGGCATACCTTAATCTTAGATCATCTGGATAAGGCGATAGGTAAGCTTGTTGAGCAAGATAATTTTTAGGATATTGCAATAAGTAATGCTTTATTAGTGTTAACGGTGCAATTAGTGGCACTAAACCGACACGATAATCATCTATTTGTTGGCAAAGTTCTTTGCGTTCTTTCGCTTGTAAGTGCTGAGAGAAATAGCCTTGAATATGCGCTAAGGTATTGGCATGCTTTTTCCGAGTTGCTTGTAACTTCAATGCTGCCATTAAGCCACTAATATATTCTTCGGTCATTTGCTCTATTGGCATATCAGGTTTGGCGAGTAGCTGACCTAACTCTTTGTAAGCGACTAAACAATGGCTCATCAGCGTGTACTTATATTGGCTGTGGAATGTGGTTAACTTGTGTTTTGTTAGCCCTGAAGCAATTAGGTCTTGCCAGTGTTTGTAGGTATAGATGCGAGCGACAAAGTTTTCACGAATAAGCGGATCATTTAAACGACCATTCTCTTCACAAGGCAGTAATGGGTTGGCATCCATGATTTGCTTAGCAAATACACCTACACCATCAGACATAAGAGAATGTCCCTGTGAATTGTACACTTTAACGCGCTCCATACCGCAACTAGGACTTTTGGCGCAAAAGATAAAACCACTTAAATGCTTTGTCAGCGACGCAACTTTTTTACCGTAGGCGCTCAACGCGTCAGTTACATCGCCGCTGCCATCAGGGCGAGCAACATGAATCACGTCTTCGTGTTTTATTTGTCTAATTGTTGGTCTAGGAATTGGTAAACCTACAGCGACTTCTGGGCAGAATGTTTTGTAAGTAACATGCTTGCCTAATTCATGAATGCAGAAGTTTGAAGGCTTATTACTCGCATCAAAACGTACTTTTTCACCGATTAGGCAGGCGCTGATACCAAGTTCTAATTTATCTTTAGTCACGTAGTTAATCATGATTGCTCCCTAATAAATAAACGTACCAATTGGGTTTAATAATCTATTTATACCTTGGGTAAAATGTAGTGCGTCATTAGCAATGGTATAGCATAGACAGCCCTGAGGAGACTCTGGATGATGCGTATGCGACTTATCAAGCATAATGAAATCACCTTCTACATATTCACCATGTTCATCATGAAATGTACCAGCCAGTAGCAAGGTTAATTCAAATCCTTTATGAGTGTGTGCAGGAACACCGCCACCTGGCTCAATATGCAATAAGCTGGTACGTATCTCATCTTCGTTTAATTGAATGCGTGTACGTGATAGCTTGCCAATATGCGAGGTTGAGCCAAATTCCATATTTGCTAAAGCTTTAGGCAGTTGATACTGCTTATCATTAAAGATGATTGTTTTCTCTTTTGGTGAAGAAACGTGAGCAATATCATTGTGCTCTGTGATCTGTTCAACCATTGAATCAATATCGAATGAAACAATCGAGTCATTAGAAGGGCTTTCATCAACAATAAAGCGATCTAAGAAAACTTCTTCAAAACTTGCTTGAGCAACTTGTTCAGTTAACTGAGCAATTTGCTGCTGGCACTTAGGACACATATCAGCATGAATTGCGATACCTGCTGCTAATGAAGCGGGTAAATCACCATTAACAAAAGACTGAAGTAACTCAAAGGTTGGGTGATGCTTAATCATGATGTTCTCCTAACTTAACTTTGAGTTTTGCTATAGCTAAACGCAATCGTGATTTTATCGTACCCAAAGGTAAATTGAGATGATTAGCCAGCTGCTCTTGCGACATTTCCATAAAGTAAAAACCTTTCACTACTTGCTGTTGCTCTAGTGGTAGCGTTTCTATAACGTTACGTAATTGTTTACTTTCTAAATGATCATCAAAGCTAGCATCTTCTGAACTTGGCATTTCTGCAAGCGGCCAAATATCATCACTTAAATTGTCTTCTTTATTGCCTTTGACTTTACGTAACATATCAAAGGTTACGTTACGCATTACCGTGTAAACCCATGTTGTTGGAGCGCCTTTGCTTTGATCAAACAAATGCGCTTTTCGCCAAACATTGGTCATGGTTTCTTGAACAACCTCATTTGCTTGGTTGGAGTGGTTAAACTTTCCTTGAGCGATGCGAAGAATTTTAGGTGCGAAAAATTGAAACAAATGCGTAAACGCTTGTTTGTCTCGTTGCTCGGCAACAGCAGATAGCCACTGACAAAGCTGGGCATGATCTAATTTGTCTAACATATTGTTAGATCTAGCAT
>Ga0070725_10002287_pt1 | contig 10170 bp, 6 predicted proteins | sample tdDd002_FD_69781 | JGI IMG/M metagenome (GOLD analysis project Ga0070725, IMG submission 69781) | Marine sediment microbial communities from the Atlantic coast under amendment with organic carbon and nitrate - tdDd00.2 | ecosystem: Environmental > Aquatic > Marine > Coastal > Sediment | place...
TAACTGAATAGTTTCATTAAACGTTGCTTGTTGCTCTTGATCAGAGAAGTTGATAACAACAAAGATTTTGTTATTGCCCTTTTGTCTTGCAAATGAAAAGACGTTTTTAGGATTTGAATTTGGAACAGGGATCATCTTGCCCCCCCAGTTACCATTCCATAACGCCTGATTTTCATGCTTTAAACGAAACACCTTCTTGTACAAATCGCCAACTGGATGCTCTTGCCACTTAATTTCGTCTTTATCAAAGAATGCTAACGCACGATCTAAACCTGCTTCTTGGCCACTATATAGCAATGGCATGCCTTCAGCAGTTGCCGTTAATACAATAGATGCATCGAGAATTGGACCAAATCGGTTAAACATCGAATGCTCCCATGAATTCTTGTCATGGTTATCAACGAAGTTCATCTTTATGGCATTTTCAGGCCAAGCACTTAACGAATGAGCAAAATGTAAGTAAACGCCCTGTGCATCTTTTTCACCTTTAGCAACATCAACCAAGGTGTCATGAAGTGCCCAAGCATAAGTCATATCAAAGGCATTCTTGTGAAGGTCTCTTGCATCCCATTCTGCAAGCATAAATACAGGCTTTATTTGATCAAGTTCTTTGCGCACGTTGTCCCAAAAATCAGTAGGAATGAAGCCAGCAACATCAGCACGATAACCATCAATATCCGCCTCTTCTACCCAAAATTTAAGCGCTTCAGTCATATATTTGCGCATGCCAGGTTGTTGATAATCAAAATCGATAATATCTGACCAATCCCACCAAGGTGTTGGCTGAAAGTTGCCGTTATGATCTTTGGTATACCAATGTGGGTGAGTTTTAGTTAATGGGTTATCCCATGCAGAGTGATTTGCCACCCAATCTAAAATAACGTACATGCCCATATCATGTGCTTGTTTAACAAGCGACTTTAAGTCTGCCATAGTGCCAAACTCAGGGTTAACCGCGCGGTAATCTTTAACAGCATAGTAACTGCCACGATTGCCTTTACGCTTTTCTTCACCAATAGGATGAATTGGCATCAGCCATAAAATATCTACACCCAAGTCCTTTAAGCGAGGTAAGTGTTTAGCAAAGGCATTAAATGTACCTTCTTTTGTATATTGGCGAATATTAACTTCATAAATAGTCGCGCTCTTACTCCACTCAGGATGAGTCAGTTGTACATAAGGTTGTGGCTGGTAAGCATCTTTCATATTAGTTGCCTCGGCGACGGGTATTAATGATGTAAAAATCAGCGTTATTACCAAGATTATCGATGAAATTCTCATAATGGATTGCTTCATGTGTAAATTACTTTAAGCAGTCATTGTTACTCAGCGAGCAAATTAAACAACGGCTGTACGTAAAATCATTGTTTTTATATGTAAACAATCGATAAAATAAACCCATTATATAAACAGCAAGCATACATAAACGAGCTAAGATAATTATGCATATTGAACGCATGAGGCTTTTCGCGGAAGTCGTAAAACAAGGCAGTTTCACCAAAGCAGCAGATAGCTTGGGCGTATCAAAGGGATACCTTTCAACACAGGTAAAGCTACTTGAGAGTGAACTTCAAAAACAGCTTTTAGTGCGTAATACCAGAAATATGCGTTTAACATCGGCCGGCACAGCAGTTTTTAGTAATGCCGAACAGTTAAGATCGCTTTGGGCTAATACGCAAGCGCTTGTAAGTCAGCAAGAAGACTCCTTTAAAGGAATTGTTAAATGCACGGCCCCTGTTGGCTTAAGCAAATATCTTTTATGGCCAATGTTTAACCAACTGATGCAGCAACACAGTGAAATTAAGCTACTGCTAACGTCTGGTAACTTAACTCATAACTTATTAACAGATGATTTCGATTTTGCTATTAGGCTAACAAACACGCCACCAGATGATATGGTTGCGATAAAGCTTAGCGACGTAAACTATATTTGTTGTGCTTCTCCTGAGTACCTTTCAGAAAATGGCAGCCCGAAAACCCCTGAACAATTAAATCAATATTCAACACTTGCGTTAAATCATTGGCATTTTTGGAGCTTTGAACATCAACAGCAGCATCTAAAGATAGATCTTAATGCGCAGTTGCTCGTTTCAGATAATGATATTTTAAAAGCTGCAGCATTAAATCACCAAGGCATAACTAGGCTGCCGCATTATATGATTGAGTCAGAGCTTGAGAATGGTTCTTTAACGCCTGTATTGACAGACTATCAAGGAGAAACTCGTGCTATCTATTTACTTTACCCGCAGTTAACAGGAAGACCAGCACGAGTTAAATATTGTTTAGACTTTATCCGCGAGCAATTTAATTAGTTGCTCGCTTTTTCAAAACTAATTAAATCAATTTTTAAAAATTAGCTCTTTGATGAGACAGGATGAACAATCAAATCATCATAAACCGCGTAACTTGCAAAACCTAAAACCGGAAAAACTACAATAAGAAACGGTAAAGCAAGCACTAAAGTAAAAGTAGTAATAATCACCAATAAACTTGCCCACACAGCCATCAACATTTTATGTTTCATCACTGTTTTTAAACTAATGTGCACCGCTTCAACAAATTGGGTTTGCTCGTGTACCATTAGCGGAATAGAAAATACTCCAAGTAAGAAGCCAATAATCGCAGTCACTAGCCCCATCAATGCACTATAGAATAAGTAATCGAATAACTTACCTCTGTATACAGGATCGGTAAATATTTGCTCAGTTGCAGGAATTGGCTCTAAACCAAAATACAAACCATAAATAACTAACGCATCCGTTATCCAAATAAAGTAGCAAAAACTTAAAATAAATACGGCAAACCAGATACCGGGATTTCTTTCACCGTCATTGACAAAGAAATCTTTTAACGTTGGTGTTTTACCCGTTTTTAACTTGTGACCAACACGTTGAAAGCCAATGATTAATAATGGGGCAACTAAAAAGAATCCAGCAACAAAAGGATAAATGACAAGATCAGCATTTAGTAGATGTAAACTCACAAAAAGCGCAATAGCAATCGCTAAGAAGATACTGCTAAACAAACAACTTGGCATTGCTGTTTGCTTAAAAGAGCGCCAACCAAATGCGAACCATCGTTTAATGTAGTAACTGATCATTAGTATAAAATATCCCCAATATAATTTTCGACGATAGTTTACTTCGAGCTGCACAAATGGTGAACGATAATCCGTGGTTAATTAGCAAAAGATTGATTTAGATAAGGTCGCTAATAGATTATCATCCTTTCTCATTCAATTTATATCTGCTAAAGTTCAGCTTACAACTGTACACAGAAAATAACTATGGCTGTAATAGACAAGAAATATTCAATTAGTGAAGAAATAGCTAACGCTGTTAGCCATGGTATTGGTGCGTTGCTTAGTGTTGCAGGTTTAACATTGCTGGTGCTTTACGCGGTAATGGAAGGTGATGCTGCAAAAATTACCAGCTTTTCAATTTATGGTGGTTCTCTTGTTATCCTATTTTTAGCTTCCACGCTTTACCACGCAATTCAGCATGATGCGGCAAAACGTATCTTAAAAGTAGTCGATCACTGCGCAATATATTTGCTTATCGCAGGAACTTATACACCATTAATGGCCGTTGCAGTAGATTCAAGCATTGGTACTCCTATGCTATTCATTATTTGGTCACTTGCCGTATTGGGTATCATATTTAAACTGACCATTGGCTTTAAATACCCTTGGCTCTCCCTTGCTACATACATTGGTATGGGCTGCGCATCACTATTTATTATCAACGAACTTTACTATGCATTATCGGCATCTGGGCTAGCGCTGCTCGCGATTGGCGGGGCTGTATATACAGCTGGGGTTTATTTTTATGTTGCCAAGAAAGTACCCTTTAATCACGCGATTTGGCATTTATTTGTCTTAGGCGGAGCAAGCTGTCATTTCTTTTTGATTATGTTTTATGTGTGATTTCCTTTAATACCAAGTGAAATCTAATATTTTCAAGATTTGAAAATAAAAAAGGAAGCTTAAAGTAAGCTTCCTTTTTTTGTGTTAACTCGAACTTAACAGTTTACTTTTTGGCAGCTTTTTTAGCTGGCTTTTTCGCTGCTTTTTTCTTAGTTTGTTCTTCAATCCATTTACCATCAACAAACTTAGCAACCCAACCACTTGCTTTGCCGTCCACTTCTGACATCACGTATTGCTCTTTAGTTTTACGACTAAAACGAACAATTGCTTCGTTGCCATCAGGATCTTGTTGCGGAGCATCAGCTAGATAATAGAATTTCGATGAAATTCGATCTCTAAATCTTGCCAATTCTGCAACTTTTGGAGCTCTTGTTTCACGCGAGCGTGGGAACGTACTGGCCGCTAAGAAAATACCAGCAGCACCGTCACGAAGTACAAAGTGTGCATCAGATTTTTCACACGGAAGTTCCGGTAATTGAACAGGATCTTCTTTCGGTGGAGCAGCTTCGCCGTTAGCTAACAACTTACGCGTGTTCTTACAGTCAGCATTGGTACAATCGAAATACTTACCGAATCGTCCTGACTTAAGCTCCATATCGCTACCACAACGGTCACACTCTAAAACAGGACCATCATAGCCCTTGATCTTAAAGTCACCTTGCTCAATTTCAACGCCATCACACTGGGGGTTATTACCACAGACATGTAACTTACGTTTTTCATCGATTAAATAGCTATCCATTGCCGTGCCACATTTTTGGCAACGACGCATCGCTCTTAGGGCTTCCGTTTCTTGATCTTCAGAAAGCACGCTTACCGCTTCTTCACCAGGCGTTAAGTTCATGGTGGTTGTGCAACGCTCCTTTGGAGGAAGCGCATAACCTGAACAGCCTAAGAATACACCCGTAGAAGCTGTTCTTATGCCCATTTTACGTCCACAAGTAGGACAGTCGATATCCGTTAAAACTGGTTCATTCGCTGGCATACCACCTTCATCTGACGGCTGGTCTGCATGCGATAACTGACCTTTAAAGTTATCGTAAAACTGATCTAACACTTCTAGCCATTCAATTTTGCCTTCCGCGATATTATCAAGCTCTTGCTCCATATCAGCGGTAAAGCCATAACTCATTAAATTAGCAAAACTGGTTGATAAGCTATCAGTTACAATCTCGCCCATCTTTTCAGCGTAGAAGCGTTTTTTCTCTAAACGAACATATCCTCTGTCTTGAATGGTCGAGATAATCGATGCATAGGTTGAAGGTCGGCCAATAGAGCGCTTTTCCAGCTCTCTAACAAGCGATGCTTCACCAAAACGAGCTGGTGGCTTAGTAAAGTGTTGAGACGAAGACAAGGCCTCTAAATCTAATACTTCACCTACAGATAAATCAGGTAATTGTTTATCATCACCCTTTGTTGGCTGTGGTTGTACTTTTGTCCAACCGTCAAATTGCATTACACGACCTTTAGCGCGCAGCTCATAATCACCAGCACCAACAGTTATTGTTGAAACTGTGTATCGAGCCGCTGTCATTTGACAAGCAACAAATTGACGCCAAATTAACTCATAAAGCTTCTTCGCATCCGCTTCCATATCGTTCATTAGTGCAGCTTCAAGCTTCACATTTGATGGACGAATCGCTTCATGCGCCTCTTGAGCGTTTTCTTTACTGCCGTAAATACGTGATTTTTCCGGTAAGTAATTTTCACCATAAGTTTCAGTAACAAAATCTCGTGCCATTTTAATTGCGTCTTGGCTCAAGTTCGTTGAATCTGTACGCATATAAGTGATATGACCCGCTTCATATAAGCGCTGTGCTAACCCCATAGTACGCTTAACACCAAAACCTAATTTAGTACTAGCAGCTTGTTGCAAGGTTGACGTAATAAATGGCGCAGAAGGTGAGCTTTTTGACGGCTTATCTTCTCGCTTAATAACTTCATATTTAGCGTTTTCTAATAACGCTAGTGCTGCATCTGTTTCAGTTTTATTTGAAGGTCTAAACGCTTTGCCATTACAACGAGCAACATCTAACTGCAAGGCGGTTTTGTCTTGGCTATGAGTATCAGCAACAATTTCCCAAAACTCTTCAGGATTGAATGCTTTGATTTGACGTTCTTTCTCAACAACTAATTTAACCGCTACCGATTGAACACGACCAGCAGATAAGCCTCTTGCCACTTTTTTCCATAGCAATGGACTTAGCATAAAACCAACAACCCTATCTAAGAATCGTCGAGCTTGTTGAGCATTAACACCCGGCATACTTAACTCGCCAGGTTTAGCAAATGCTTGTTGAATCGCATTTTGCGTTATTTCGTTAAATACAACGCGCTTAAATTTTTCATCTTCGCCGCCAATAAGCTCTTTTAAGTGCCAAGCAATCGCCTCTCCCTCTCTATCCAAATCGGTTGCGAGATAGACAGTGTCAGCATTTGCTGCAAGTTTTTGAAGTTCTGCTACAACCTTTTCTTTGCCTGGCAACACTTGATACTGAGGCTTCCAACCTTTTTCGGGATCAATGCCCATGCGATTAACTAATGCCTGCCTGTCACGCTTAGCTTTATATTTAGCTTTTGCTTCAGGCGACATTTTACGAACCTCTGCCGCAGGTTTAGCTGCTACTTTTTTTCCGGTGCTGCTTGTTGGTAAGTCGCGAACATGGCCAACACTAGATTTTACGACGTAATCTTTACCGAGATACTTGTTAATTGTTTTCGCCTTGGCTGGCGACTCCACAATTACCAGAGATTTTGACATATGTTTCCAATTTCCTGTACGAGCCAACAAATTATAATAAAAGCTGGCAAATTCTGTTGTACACATTGAGTTTGTGCGAGCAATATCACTCAATAATAGTAAATACAGAATGAAAAATAGTTTTAAATTACTAAATGACTATTAGTAGATATATCTAGAAATATTCATGCTGACAAGTAAATGTTTATTAATATTCACCTATTTGCACTATTTCGCTATAATATTCGCTGCATTTTTTGGCGCATCATAATAGACTTTGCTAAAAAATTTAAGGGGTCAACTACAATAAAATGAATAAAAGAAGAATAAATTAGCAATTATTTTTTCTATTTTCCTCTTTAACTACACATCAGGCTGAATACTTGATTCATATTTAGGTTTCAATACAAGAGAACAACTATGACAACGCTTAGTAATGCATTTTTGAATAAAATTTCACAATGCTTATGCCCGCCGGGCAACGGTGTTTTTACCGTTAATACGGCCAAAGAAAGAAAAGAAGCTCTACATTTTTCGTTATATGGCAAGACAGAACAAATAGAAAATCACTGGCAAGAATCATTACAACAATTACCACAATCAGAAAAAGCAGTAATGTTAGGCGTTGCCTCAGATTGTGGTGGTGGTATTTTGCGCGGCGCTAACTGGGGGCCATTATTTCTTCGTTCAACATTATTGAAAGACTACCCACAGCTTAGCAATTTTGACTTAGGTGACGTTCGAGTGATTCCTCACCTATTGCATGATAAGTACTTAAATGATGCAACCTTATCAAATTGCCGCAAAGCTCTTTACCAAGATCCTCAATCTAAATTGCCTGTTAGCCCGCTATCAATAACTGAAGATGTGCTTCATGATTTTTATGCCGAATTCCCAGAAAAAGGCATTTTCGCTATTGGTGGTGATCATTCAATCAGTTACCCATTAACAAAAGCTTATTTGCAAGCGAAAAAAGCCCAAGGTAAGCGCGCAGCAATCATTCATTTTGACGCCCATACCGACTTACTTGTTGAAAGATTAGGCATTGATTTATGCTTTGGCTCTTGGTGTACACACATTCTTGATGATTTACATGAAAATCATCACTTAATTCAAGTTGGCATTCGCTCAAGTGGCAAGCCTAAGTCTCATTGGGAAGGCACATTTGGCGTTAAACAGCACTGGGCACATGAAATTAAAGAGCAAGGTATTGATGCGATTATTGAGAACATCAAAGCTCAGCTAGCAAACGAGAATATTGATGAGCTTTATGTCAGCTTTGATATTGATGCACTAGATAGTGAATTTGCTGCAGCAACAGGAACTCCAGAGCCTGATGGTATGACGCCAGACGATGCACTAGCAGTTCTAAAAGCATTATCTGATATCTACCCAATTACTGGCGCAGATATGATGGAAATTGCACCATTTACCGATAGTACGAGCTTAGGTGTAGAAGCATCCAAAAGAACGCTTGCAGAAGGGGCAAAAATATCAGCCTTCTTAATTGAGCAAATGAATAAGTAATCTTATTGATGCGCTTTATCCTGAAACGGTGATAAAGCGCATTAACACTTCAGGATAAACACCGACTAAAAGACTTAGAAAAATTAGAATCTGTACTAGTAATGGTGAATATCTAACACCACTTTTAGCGTCTGCATTTTCTTGAACATCCATAAAAACTAGTACAATAAGTTTTAAATAAACATAAATACCTAAGCCGCTGCCTAAAATAATAGCACCAAGCAACGCCCATTCACTGATCACCGTCACATACCCTACTAAGTAAAACTTACCAAAAAAGCCCCCTGTTAATGGCACTCCCGCTAAGCTTAACAACGATAATGTTATGAGTACTGCAAATATTTTATTGCGCCAAAATAAACCGGTAAATATTTCAATACCTTGGTTGGGTTCATTAAGCTCAGCGCCATTGAGTTTATGTACAACATAGAATATTGAAATAGTCGCCAAGCTATAAACAGCTAAATAAAAAAGCGCAATGGTGTCGCTTTCGATAAAGGTTTGCTTGTTTGATGCGACTAAGATAACTAACAAGTAGCCCATATGAGCAATAGAAGAATAGGCAAGAATACGCTTAATGTTGCGCTGATGAATAGCTAAAACATTACCTACAATCATTGATAAAACAGCCATAACAATAATAAACTGATACCCCGTAGATACCGTGGCAAAAAGAATATTTTTACTAACCAGATACATCACAACAAACATCGCAATTTTCGAAACTGTTGCCATAAACATGGTAATAAGAGTATTCGCGCCTTGATAAACATCAGCAACCCAAAGATGAAAAGGAACCAGCGAAAGCTTGAATGCAATACCGATAAAAAACAGCATTAAACCTGCGAGATAAAAATGATTACTAGCCGCTAATTTATCCTGTAAAAGTGACACACTTAATGTGCCTGTATCGCCGTAAATAAAGGCAATACCCAATAACATAATGCTGGATGCAACAGCGCTTAAAACCAAATATTTAAAGCCTGTTTCCACTGAAAGTCTTGCTTCTCGGCAATAACCAACTAAGCCAACTAGTGAGATACTGAGCAGCTCAAAGCCTAGAAATATTGCAGCAAAATGATCAGATACGACCAACAACATTGCTCCTAAAACAGCGAGTAAAATCAGCAGATAGTATTCGTCATGTACTTCTATTTGGTGTAATAAAAATTGGTGGCTAAGTAAAGTCGTCATCAGTGCTGATACCAAAATTAATAACTGAGCATAAAGACCAAATGACGAGACATTAACAAGAGGAGTAACCTGCACTGGCGAGTTTGACAACAACAAAATAGTTATCACAGCTGCAATTAATAGCGAGATAACAGAAAAGGCATGTATTAACCGCTGACTTCTTGTTATTGCAATGAGCAGCATGCCCAGCGTAATCGCACATGCAATCACTAACATCGGAGCTACAGCAATAAGTTGAGCTAACATATTCCCTCCACAGCATAGAAAATATGTGCAATAGCTTTACCATCGCTTGCAAACCATTGAAGTAGGCTTTGAGGAAATAGCCCAAAGAAAATAAGTAGCAATAATAATAACGACAGGATAGACAGTTCTCTAGCTGAGATATCTGCAATTACTGCACTTGGCTGGCCTTGGAAACTATCTTGAAAGAGCCGCATTCCATAAATAGCTGAGCCAACCATGCCCAAAGCGGCGATAACTGAAACTATTGGCGTTATTTGGAAAACGCCTACTAGCACCATAAACTCACCGATAAAGTTCGCCAGACCCGGTAAGCCAAAGGCTGCAGCACAAAATGCTAGCATAAAACCGCCCAGTCTAGGGGCAGAATCAAAAAGCCCGCCAAAAGCGCTTATATCCCTTGTGTGCAATCGGCGGTACATCATGCCTGCTACAGTAAATAGTGCAGCCGAACTCAAGCCATGCGCTATCAGCGTAAATATAGCTCCTTGATAAGCGATATATTGAAAAGAAAACAACGCCAGCATGACAAAGCCCATAT
>Ga0070725_10002288_pt1 | contig 10169 bp, 16 predicted proteins | sample tdDd002_FD_69781 | JGI IMG/M metagenome (GOLD analysis project Ga0070725, IMG submission 69781) | Marine sediment microbial communities from the Atlantic coast under amendment with organic carbon and nitrate - tdDd00.2 | ecosystem: Environmental > Aquatic > Marine > Coastal > Sediment | place...
CCCTGCCGCCTTGCCCTGCGATACGATCCGCGACCCAAACGTGCGTGCCGATGCTAGGCCAATCTCCATGTATAGATCACGGAATGCGCGAAAGTCGTCATCGGTCGCGGCTGGCACGTATCCAAGATTCTCATAGCCCCGAATAAGTTGCCCGCTCTCTTCGCGGATCGTCGCGGCGATCTTGCGGCGAAACTGGCCCTCCAGCTTGTCGAGCAAGCGGCGCTGTATTGCCGCCTCACGTTCCGGGCTGTGTCGGATGAATGCCGGTTTAGCCATGATCCAGACCATAGGCCAGCGCCTTGATGTCGTCCGCCGGTAGATCGAACATGCCGCTGCCCGGTGTTGGCTTAAACTCGCCCTCGGCTTCAGGCTCGTAGCCCATGAGCGTCCGCGCCTCCTGTAGCGTCAACAGGCCCTCGCGGTATGCTGTCACCGCGCGGTTGAACATCCGTTCCCGCAGCGCCTCAAGGGCGGGGATCGTGTCCAGATCGAGGCGCAACTCCAGCCCGTCGCCATAGCGCGGCAAGAGCCAGTTGTTGAGCGCCGCCAGAACCTCGCGCATGATCGGTATCACGGTGTCGGTGTAGAGGCGCTCTTTCGCCTGCTCCAGATTGTTGAAAGTCGAGGCGTCGTTGTCAATCAGCGGCAACGGAACACCCATCGCCGCCGCGACGTACTTCGCCGTCTCGCGCATGGTGTTGGAAAAGTCCATGTCACGCGCGGTCTGTGAAAGCGCCTGCCATTCTGCGTCGTCGGCCAGCATCGGGATTTCGCCTGCGTTTTCGGCCCCTTGCATCTTGGCTTTGAAATACTCACGCATCCGCGCAACCATCTCGCCGGATGGATAGCCGCCTTTGAACCGGATCAGGCCAGACGGACGTGCGCTGTTCTTCAGCAGACTGTAGTTCCACCTCATTCCGGCGTTGTGCGTGTCGCCAGCGATTGCAGCGGCCATCAGCGGCGATTGACCGCGCCAATAGTCGGACGGATTGTATGACTTGACGAATAGCAGGTCAGACTTGCCGCTGATCTGGTCCACGTCGAAAAAGGTCTTGCGGTTGTTGATCTCGTAAACGTATTGCCGCGCGATGCCAGACGGGCCAGGAATAACGCCAATGTTCAGCGGCAAGAGCGGCCATAGCTCGGCGGGCTTGCCGGGGTTGTCTGCGCTGGTTGCCATCTCGCCCAGTAGCATCCGATTGACCAGCATTTCAGTCAGCCAGCTATCCCACGTCGCCACGGGTGTCGGTTGCGCCAGCAGGTCCAGCACCGGGTGGCGTTCGATCTTGTCGCCATTGGCCCCGTACAGTTCGAGGTCAATGGATGCCGCCGCCCTCACGATCTCGTTCACCGCGCGATAGACGATCACGTTAAGCTGATAGCCTTCGGTGATGTAGCTTTGCGCCTTGTCTTTGCGCGCCCATGACGGACCACCGCCAATCATCAATGCGCTGCCAGCCGGGTGCGCCTTTTCTTCTGTCTGTCTTTTGAAAGGCCACAACGCCATTTATAGCACTCCGAATATCTGCCCTGTGCCGCCGCCTATCATCGGTTGCAACGCATAGCGCACGGCGTCCCAGCCGTGGTTGTGCGCGTCGATAACCTTTGACGTGACATCGCCATTGTCGTTCACCTTGTAGCTATACAGGCGGCTTTCGCGCTGCATATTAGCACAATCTGGGTGAATTACTATGCTACGGAATGAGCGCAGGAATGCGATGCCATCTTCGACGCTTCCCGGCCACTTTGAAACAGCCTGAGCGCGTGGCAATCCGTGGCGTGTCAGGTGACTGATGCTTTCCGGCCTGGCGTTGTCCCAGCGGCTTACTTCCCGTTCAAAGCCCGGTATCTGGCCAATAACAAACGACGCGGTATCGTCCAGTTCCAAGCCCGTGCGGTATGCTTCCCGATAGATGTAAACATCCTGATCGTTGATCCAGATTTCCACTGCTGCTGTCGGGTCTTGTGAAAAGCCAAAGTCACCTCCGAAGAATGGACCGCGCCATGCTGTCTCGCGCGGGTTGGGTTCAAACTCGCGTACCTCGATCTTGCCACCGAACACCTGAGCATCACTGTTCTGGCGATACGCGCCTTCCCAGACCCATGCGTATGTCGCCGGGTCGAGGCGCTGTTGCTCGCGCTTCCTGAGCGCGTCTAGGCCTTCGGGAAAGAACGGGTTGTCCTTCCATTGCACCTCTGCGGCCAGCATGTCGGCAGGCGGGTTCTGACGAAACCGCTTGTCCACCGGACTGCCTTCCTCGCGCGGGTTCCAGATTGCCCATACCTCGGACTTGGGCTGTCGGAAGACAGTTGCCTCAAGCGCAAGCCATGACGGCTCTGGCACGTCCTCGGCTTCCTCCACAATCGTCAGGTCGATCTTGGCCAGCGACTTGATGCTTTGCTCATTGCGACGAAGGCCGCGAAAGATAAACTCCGTTCCGTTGGCCCCGCGTAGGTAATCCCGACCCACTTCATAATGCGCCTCAAGCCAAGGCTGTGAGGCAATGGCCGCCTTGAGTTCGGCGTGGAAACTCTCTGCGATAGATACCTGAAACTCGCGTGCACACAAAACGCGAATAGGGTCTTTGAAACCCCAGATTGCCGCCATCAATGCTGCTGTGAATGACTTGGCGCTGCCCCTGCCTCCGTAGGTCGCTCGATACTTCACCGAGCCGCGTTCCGGCCCGTAAACCTTTCGCAGCTTCTTGGGCAGCTTAACCGTCGTTGTCGTCATCTGCGTCTGCAATGATGATGGTTGTCGGCTTCATACTGCCGTCGCTGCTGGTATGATCAACCTCTTGACGCTCGCGCCATTGCGCCCGCGTCTTCATCCAGAATATCTGCGCTGCTGTATCGCCGCCCTTTGCTTTGTTGAACAACGCACCGCCGATAGTCGCGTTGGCCTTGGCAATCGCAAGGTCCAACTCATCCCGGTAATGCTTGCGCAGCGTCTTGGCGTCGATGCCGATGATGCGGGCTATGCTTTCTTGAGGCGTGCCGATGGTCGCGTGTAGCTGCACAATCTGGCGCTGCTCTTGCGTTGGCGCGTGTGGTGGCCGTGCTTTTTTCTTTGTCATAACGCAATTTTTTCCTTTGCATCATAAATTTTGCTGCGTATTATTATTTAGCAAACGCACTGCAAAATCAAGGACAAACCAATGACGCCAAACTTTACAACTCCACACGAAAAAATGTGCTTCGAAACAGCGGTAAAATTTAATGTTGTTCGCGGACGCGGCAAAAGTCGTTACGTAAAAACATGCAGCACGCTTGAAGAAGCTGAACAAATTGCTCGTCAATTTAACGATGGGCGCACAATGATTTACGCAATCAACAATCTTGGCAATTCAGCGCACATTTTTAATGTTTGATTTTCTTAAAAATAGACAAAGAAGGAGTCGCTTTTTGCGGCTCTTTTTTTTGCCCAACAAACTTAAAGCAGTACGTTTTTGTGGCAATTCTAAACCCACCTTTTCTTGCCATATTTCCTCCAGGATTTTTTTGCGCCTCGTGAGTGTTGTTTGAAACAGACTGCAATTTCCACAATGGATTTTTCTGTCGAGCCTTCAACAAGGGAATGCTGCTAAATTTTGCCATAACCACATACCCTTCGTCTGTCATGTATTGACTCAAAGCGTCTATGACCTTCATCCCAAGCCCAAAACCAACATAATCTGGATGAATCACCATTCTGTTGCTGTGCATGATTTTTTTGCTGCCTTTTCTGTGCGGCACGTAATTTGCAAAACAATGGAAGCCAATTTGCCGACCATTTAGATATATTCCGAACGTTTCAATATGTCCTCCCGGCAAACGATCACTTAAATAGTGATACTTGCTAAAACGGTGCCACGTATTTCTGTCGCATTTTGCAATCTCAAAGACAAATTGTTCTTTCTTTTTGAAGCATCGCCTAGCCAACCTCCGATCAGTATATGTTCCTTCGTTGCAATCAATAACCCAATCTGGGTTGAGCCATTCAAAAACATCATAATGACAAGAAATAAGTGTGATTTTCTTCTGATGTTTTCTTGCAAATTTTTGCACACAATGCGCCATCACCTTAGCAACATTTCTGTCTACTACTGAAGTAAACTCGTCAATGACAACAAAATCTTTGCCTGATGCCATTTGCAATGCAGCTTCGGCGCGAGCTTTTTGTCCATTTGACAGCGCTCCTGCTGGTTTTATCCAGCAAGCAACTTGAGACAAGCCTATTCCAGTTAAAGCATCAGCGCATTCCGCATATGACATTGACTCTGGGAATTGCTCAATGACTGGTTTGGATACATCCAGCATCGTTTTGAAACAGTCTAATCCAAATATCTCACTTGCCATGGTTGTCTTGCCGGAACCAGAAGCGCCAATAATCAAACCAACATTGAAATAAGTCTCAACGTCAGCTTTGATTTCCATGTGATGCGTTAGCTTTTCCGAAACATTCAAATCGACAGACTGCGCTGCCTTAATGCTTCGAAAGCCTGACGGTGGGTCGGATTTAAGATCGACTACAAAATTTTGCATGTAACGCCATCCATTTGTTCAAATTTAGAAAACCATTCTTCAAGTTGAACTTCTGACTCAAATTGCAAAAGAAGTTGGTTTTCGTGTTCTTCGAGGTTTTGTTCTTTTTCCTGGTTGTTGTCGTCCACCAACTCATCAAAAAGGGCCGCCATCTCATCCAGATCAAACCCCGTCAACGTCAGATCGAAGCCGTCCGCATCTAAGTCCTGCAGTTCGATCTTGAGAAGATCGTTGTCCCACCCCGCATCCAGCGCCATGCGGTTGTCTGCGATGATGTACGCTCGTTTCTGCGCGTCTGTCAGGTGTCCCGCCTCAATGCAAGGCAAGGCTTCCAGCCCCAGCTTCTGCGCTGCCATGACGCGGCCATGCCCAGCAACAATGCCGTTTTCGCCGTCCGTGATGATCGGGTTTAGGAACCCAAACTCCTTAATTGACGCGGCCAGCTTTGCCACCTGAACATCGCTGTGCGTTCGGCTGTTGCGTGCGTATGGTATCAAGTCAGCGGTCGAAATGGTTTTATAGGCGGGAAAATTATCCATGTTTGTTACCTTATCACGTTTTTGATTGACCGTTTAACATGAGGCTTATGCAGTATGCCGCAATCGGGTTCACTGGCGTGTCGCCTTGCTCCCATCTGCGGATGGTCCGCTCTCCGTTCTTCCCCATAGACCAAACCCCAGCCAACTGACGTTGACTGAGGCTAAGGGCTTTGCGGGCTGCTTTGAATTGATCTGGTGTCATGCTGCTATGTACGCATTGGGGTAGCCCATGCTGTAACCTTCTGAGCAAGTGAAGAAAATGTAGTTGGCCGTTGGGCCTTCGATGTGACGATATTCATATATATCTTCCATCGAATTAAAGCTGCCAGCGCGGAACTTATCTGTTTCCTGATATATCTTCGCGTATGCTTCTGCTGTGACCTCTTGCGCAAACCGAACCCGCACCGAGTTGCCTCCGCTGTAATTGCTTGACCGCACCGAACCCTTGATGTTGTGCGCCTTTAAAATTTTGCGGATTTCTTTTGCGACCTGCGCTGATTCTGTGAGTTGCTTGCTCATGCCCCCATCTCCTTCAGCAAATCTTCCGCGTCCCAAACCGTCCAGCCGGAACGCCGCGCGATCTCCATCGCTGTGAGGTGCGGGTAGGTCTGCACCATCGTAATGACTTGCTGCTTTGTCCATTCGATGTTCATTGTGTGGCCTCCTATGCCGTTGTGGGCGTCATTGCCCGTGATGGTCGGGGCTTATGCCCCGAGCGCCTTGTTGATTGCTGCAAGCGCGTAGTCAGCAGTGTTCATCTCGTTGCTGCTGCCGTGGCCCTCAAGCATTTCGGCCAGCTTCGGAAGGTCTGCGATTGCGACTTTACCAAAGACGATTTCCTGAACGTCAACGTCACCATTTTTACGGTCTGCGATGATTTTGGCGGCGAAGGTAGCGATGTTGTCCATGTGGACCTCCAAGGTTGTGGGCTTCATTGCCCTATGACTTATATATAGGACATTCTGTCCCCTATGTAAACACCTAATTTCAAAAAAATGCCACGTCACTCAGCAGGAAGAGGTCGCCTTGAGACCGGGCCGTGGCTGCGGGTGTTTGAGGCAACCATGAGAACCATGACATTGCGACCGCCTCGGCACCGCCCGCTGGCCTAACCATTACCTACGCGCCCTGACAAGCGCATAGAAGCTGCCTGCCTTGCGGATGTATCCCGCAGCCCCAAGGGCCAGCACGTCTTTCAGAACCTCGCCTGCGTCAAGCCCCGTAGCCTTGGCAATGTCGCCTTGGGTTAAGGCTCGATTGGCTCGGCGCATGGCTATGACGATCTGCGCTTGTGTGTCGGTCATCATGCCTTTCCCTTCTTCGGATCGTTGTGATGCGTCCTGACATATGCGCCCAGTTCGCGTGCTTGCTTCCACGCCTCGTCCTTTGTTGTCGGCTGTTCCCACGGCGCCAGCGGCATTGTGACCAGCGCGACGTATCCGTAATTTCCGCTGCTTTCGCCAGGAATAGAGCTGCGGATGATGCGGGTTGTCCTGCTCATTCGACGATCCAGTACTTTGCTGGGATGTGATTTCCTCGGCCAGCCGCGCGTTCTGTCCTGACCTTGCCGACTTTGCGAACCTCGGAGACATGCGCCGATGCGGCTTTGACAGTGCAGCCCATGTGCGCGGCAAGATCGCGGGATGTGCAGCCGGGGTTTGCCTTGATAAAGGCCATCACCTTGTCCCGCACTGGCGACGATCTCGATTTGTACGGCCTGCCGTTCTTGGTTTTTGGCGGGTTGCTAACGGGATAAAACGTGCGAATCCATGTCCTGCCGATTTTGACCATCTGCACCTTGCACTGGCCTCGCGTCTCCATGCTGGTCAATCTCGTCCTGATATTTGAACTGGCTCGGTAGACCGCCCTTGCGATGTCTTTGACCGTGCATCCTGCGTTTGCCTCGATAAACTCCAAGATAGCCTCTTCGGGTACTTCGGCTTGCGTTGTGTCGCGCATATTGAGCGATGCAGTGCGGCGTTTGATTTCCTGCGCGTCGGCCTTCATCGCGTCGATAAGTTCGTCAAGGCAAGTGTAGACGGGTTGCGCAGGTTCCTGCGTGTCAATGTGCTTGGCCAGCGGTTGCGCGTTGAGGCGTTGGGTTGCGAGATAGGGTAGGGTCATGTGTTCGCCCTCCTTGGCGTCTCCCTGTGGTCACACGGCCAGCCGGGGGAGGTTCCGGTGTTCGATCCGTCGATCTAGGCCGTGTGTTCGTATGCTAACATTTGCCGTTCAGCGTGCAATCTGCAAAACTGCAAACTGACCTGCAAACTTGCAAACTCTTAGAACGGTATCTCGTCGTCAAGATTGCGCGCGGGCGGAGCTTGGTAGTCACCTCCGCCTGATCCGCCGCCGTAGTCTCCGCCACGATCTGCACCGCCAGATGATCCGCCCATAAATGTCAGGTCGTTGACGGATAAGCCCAGATAAGCCTTGCCGTTGTGTTCCCGCGCTGTCGGTCGTCCGGTCAAGGTTAGCTTGGTGCCTTTTGTGATGTGGCGCTCAAGGCTCTCTGCGCGCTTGCCCCATATGCTGCAATCGTACCAAGTCGAATCCCGCTTGTTGCCTTGCTTGTCCTTTCCGTTGTCAACCGCGACGGAAAAGCCCAGAACCGCGTCCCCTGAATTTGTCCGGCGCAATACAGCGTCCTTGCCGACATTGCCCGCGATAATCAAAACCTGCATTACTCGCCCCCTTCCAAAGCTGCCTCGTAAACCTCAAGAATGGCCTCCTCCTCGGCCAGATCGGCACGGTCGCGCTTGCGGCGCGCAATTACCTTGCGAATGATCTTTGTGTCGTATCCGTCGCCCTTGGCTTCGGCATATACGTCCTTCTGAGCCTCTGCGGCGTCCTGCTTTTCAACCTCCAAGCGCTCGATGCGCTCGATGATGGCCCGCAACTGTGCGGCTGTAACGCGATCTGTCATGGTTCACTCCTTGTGATGATGCGTTTGATTTCTAGTATCGGCCTGCCCGTCATGCGTGACAGCTTGCCAAAGTCAAAGCCGCTTAGAAAGCGGTCGATGATGTCGTGCTCGGTCCAGTGACTAAATTGGCTCATTTGTCACCGCCAAATGTCTTGGGTCGAAAACCAGCCTCTGCCATGATTTCGGATGCGCGTTCTGCGCTGACCCGTTCAGGCTTTTCTTGAGGCGCTGCGTTGTGTGACTTGCGAAGACAAGCGGACCGCATCGCCTCGCGCTCTCTCACCAGCGGCTCCAGCTGCTGCTCAAGTTCATACCAGCTTGGGAAGAACCGCCATGTCCGCCCAAGCAAAACTTGCCGCACGATGTCAGCCGGATAGTCGAAAAGTCTCCGCCAATATGCTTCAAGACGAAGGTTCCATGTCATCTCGTCCTCAACGCGCGAAGGCGCAATGACCGATAGTTCTGCAAGCCATTCCTCAATGACTTCGCGGGTCGCTGGCCGCATGGTTTGTTCAATCGCTTCCACGACCGCTTGACGCTGCTCTGGTGTTCCTCCTGCGCGAATAACGTCAGGCACCAAGTCACTGCCGACATAAGAGCCATATTCATCATACCGCCCGACAAGCCGTTTACCGCTGCTCATTTCGACGCCGTGCGACAATGCTAGCGAGCGAAGTCGGCTGTTTGTTGAAAGCTGTTGTCGTTGCTGGGTTGTAAGTTCTCGCGCCATTTTGGCCTCCAATCTTTTCAGGGAACACGCCCTGCCATCCGTTTTCAATGCTCATATCAAACACCGCATCTGGGTCTGGGTGCGATGATAGCTTCTTAACCAGCCGACGCGCAGCCTCGACCGTCAGCGGCTTTTTCATAGCCTTGCGATGTGCTGAGAAATCAGTGGCTGTCTCGTGCCTGACGATTTTGCAAAGAATATCGACCGGGCTTTGTGTCTCTGGTTCACTTACAGGGTTATTATTTACTAGGTTCTTCATGCGCAGATTTTGCGCATCCCCATGCGCAGATTTTGCGCTACCCATACGCAAATTTTGCGCATCGGTATCATCAAGCATCAAAGTGTAGGAGTTGGATGTTTTGCCGCCTTTGTCCCTAAAGGCGTTCTCAACCTTCAGCAGCCCCACATCTACAAGAGCGGCAATGTGATTCTCGACTGAGCGCCGAGACATTTCACAGCATTTTGCAAGACGATTGATGCTTGGGTTGCATTGACCTGTCTCGCCATTGTGATGGTCTGCCAGCCAATAAAGCACAATCTTAGCGGCTGGCTTTAGCCCCTTTTGCTTCATAGCTAACGCGGTCATGTAGTGGCTCATATCGCAGCCCTAACCGCATTTATTGCTGTATCAACATCAACGCAAAACCACTCACCGCGCGCTCGATACGCGCTCAATATTTCATGTGCTGCGCGTTCTGACGCAACATGGCAACCGCCGAGCTTCGGTCTAGCAATAAACGCAATTTCAATTTTAAATGGCGAACCTGTTTGATAGGAAACTAGCCTTGATTTAATATTCGATGTGCTTCCTATTTTCACAAAAGGCGTTTCAAGCATATCAAGAACGTAAACAACCGCGCCGCTGGTCTTTCTTGGGATAGCATCTACAAACGGATTGCGGCACTCTGTGCCAGCAATTATGTGAAAAACACTTGGCTTCATTGGTGGCATATATTGCCCCTTTCTTGTTGGGGCCGGGTCTTGAACGCATCACCACAATGCGCTACAAATTACCCAGCGTTCGATGCGTCTTTTCTACCGCCTAACCAGCGGAAAATCAAGCGGCCCTGCCTCACGGTACGGGCCGCTTGTCATTTAATCCACCCCTCAAACGGCACCTCAGCGACCAGCGGAATGTCGGATATTCTGACAATGACGTAGCCCAGCTTGGCGGCGTCTGGCTGCTGTATCGGCGCGTATGAAACATGGAATAGGCTGTCATCCACGCCCAGCGCGTCGGACAGCGCATCCTGGCCCGCCTTGAATGCGGCGATGAGATTGTCACGATCCCTGCGTCGGTTGTTCGGTGGATGGAACTCGATGTGAAGGTGTATCTGATCGGCCTTAAAGCGGTTAACGCCCCACGCCTTGCATTCCCAGCCGCAGTGCTGGCGATATTTCTTTTTCTCCGCAGCCAACCGCAGGTGATGCGGTCGCGCGTTAGGGTTCA
>Ga0070725_10002296_pt1 | contig 10157 bp, 8 predicted proteins | sample tdDd002_FD_69781 | JGI IMG/M metagenome (GOLD analysis project Ga0070725, IMG submission 69781) | Marine sediment microbial communities from the Atlantic coast under amendment with organic carbon and nitrate - tdDd00.2 | ecosystem: Environmental > Aquatic > Marine > Coastal > Sediment | place...
GTAACTTAACTCGCCAAGACCGCCTTCGGCCAAGATGTCGAAGTCGACTTCAGCGCCACTTTCGAGTACCGAAACCTGTGCCCCGACGTTGTTGCAACGGACAAACTTAAGCTCGTCATAAACTGGCAGTTCGGGTTCAGCAGGCTGCTCTGGCGTATAGGTAACATCGGCAGAGACGGAAGCCTCAGTACCGGCTTCGTTAGTGGCCGTCACTGTTATGTTATTGTCACCTTCGTCCAGCGGAACTTCAACGCTGACTACACCATCTTCGGCGCAGTCTTGTGTACAGACAACAACAGGGTCTTCGCCATTTTTGACATAGTCAACTTTGGCGATAGGGGTTTCGGTGTTCACGTTGGCCGTGATCACTAAAGTCTCACCAGTTGTCTCTTGCGGTAGCTCACCGACACTGACCTGAATCTCGGTCGAAGCCTTTACCACTTGACCACAACCAACATCCAGGGTGACCGGAGGCAGTTCGGCTAAGGTTTCGCCGCCGCTTGGGTTCAATGCCCTGACTTGCGGAGTAATGTCATATAACCCTTGAGGCAAGGTCATCACTACCAGGCCATTTGCTGCTGCGGTAGACGCATAAAGCGGGGTACCGTAAGCACTGTCGACATTGACCTGGTAATTGGCTTGTTTTTCCTCGAAATCGGTACCCTGGAAGCGGCCGACGGCTCTCAGATTTGGTCGGTAGAAAACGCCTGAAGTGGACTTGTACGCCAGTTGGATATCATTAAAGCAGTATGCTCTGTCGACAGTCTGACGCTGGCCGGGTATAACGTCTTGCAACGGGATAACAAGGTCGCGGATCCGCAGTTGTGAGTTTTGATAACTGCCCTCAGCGCTCGCCGTTGCAGTATCGAGAAAGCTAAGTTTAAAGTCGCCGACATTCCATTTAGAGGGTTCGCCCGCTAATCCGCCCAGTATCAACTCATAATCACCATTGAACTCACCGCTTTCGGCATTAAACTGCCCGCTAAATCCGGCGCGTGCCAGACCACCTGTTGCATCATAGGTCGCGCCTTCACTTTTGATGTAGCTACCGGAAGCCATCACATGGGAGTTTGACAGGTAGATATAATCGGGAATGCCATCGGCATTAGTATCTCTGTCGGCGTCTCGATACAGATCCGCAAGGCCGTTGTTTGTACCATTGCCTTCAGGTCCCGCGAGTGTGATTTGGCCATTTACATAACCCGGCTTGAGTACGAATGTGTCTGCCAGATCGACGGTTTCTCCGCCGCTGACCATCACTCTGCCATTTCGGCTATTGAGGAAGGGAGTACGCAGATATTCAGTCTGGTATCCCTTGCGCAGTGCCATTTCACCATAAACAAAATAGCCAGCCGCCGGTGATACCACGTCACTTGGAACTAAATTTTCCAGGGTATAGTGGCCCGCACCACCAACATGGTCGATGCGGTAGTTAAGGTATGGACCATTGCTGGCGTAGATACGTGACAGGTAACTAGTATCAAGCACCTCTTCACCTACAACATCGATGTCTCCTTCGATGGCACCCAGTTCCAGAGTCCCGCCATCGATGACACATTCGACCGGCACTACAGTATCGCAGGCAGCGGTTACCTTAACTTCGCACATGTTACGCACGGTATCGCTGAAAGGATCGAGGCCAAAGTCATACATGACGTTTACTTTGGTGACACCATCATGGCTTTGAACTGTCAAATACTCCTGACTGGTGCCGTTAGGCAATGCGAAATCCTGGGCCTTGAGCTCAAAACGGTTCGAACCCGGAGTGGTTTCCTGATAGGCCAGTGTGTAGCCGCCGTTGACTGCAACAGCATCACCCTGACTGTTCTTAAATTGAATATCCAACAGTGAGGCACACTGCTCTATGGCGACCGAAGCATCGGCCGCAGGCTCAGGCCTTACGGCCGTGGATAGGGTAGGCGACATAAGGTAACGTTCGCCGTAATTATCCATTCGCAGATCAGGCTTAACCGAATATTGAATACCGCTCTCAGAAGATTCGACAGTCAGCTGGAAATCGTGGTTCATCCCCTTGTTACCGGGAATATTAGCGGTGTTATTCAAAACTGGGGTGTGGTCAACACTGTCGGCGCGAATATAGCTATAGGAGATCCCCTTGGCTGCGCCAGTGCTAGAGAGTTCATTAACAATTTGCGGATTGGTGTTAGTAAATTTTATTGTACCGTTGATCTGGTTGGGGGTGAGTTGTGCTTCGGCACTTGCCTGGGACGTCACCGTTGCCGAACAGGCAAGCAAGACTAACAGACTCAACTTGCTCAGAGGAAAGCGTGTTGGAATATATGAATGATCCATAATAGATCTCCGTACGTTCAGAGGCTAAAAAGGCCTCAATAGCTCGAAAATAATGGCAGACAGTTGAGCGGAACGAACGAATAGGGCCTGGACCCTGAACACTCCTACTCTTTTCGGTAACCGTTCGACCCCCGCATTTCTGCTTGGGCACTGGTTTTGCGTCGCCGGGTTACCCCGGGTTTGCCTTTATCGTAGAGCAGGTAATGAATATGAGGCTTGATGCCTGCATATCATTGGCACTTTACGAAGTGAAATGTTGCTGCCAATCAATGTATCAAAGTGTTTCACACCTTGATTTAAGCGAACCATACCGAGTAAAAAATTCGTTGGCAAACAAAAAAATTACAACGTGAGGCAGAAAATTGGCGCATAAAAACGCCCAGTCGACAGGGAATTGACAAGTGTCAGTGGATTGCTTTTTTGACGAAATAAGTAAAAACAATAACCTATTTCACAAATCAAGATTGAGGCCGAGTCGCCCATATCTTGTAAAAAGATTTCATATTTAAGTGGTCTGATGTGATCTAAAGGTTAATTTTTGTGAGGAGTGACTAGGGCTGAGCCCTGGTAACAAGGCATCCTTCTTGCCTGATTTTAGCCTAAGTACAGCATTCACTGCTTTGAATTAGCCATAAGATAATCTGAAGGAGTAGTAACCTTAGATTATTCATTTATTTGACGGGAAATAATATTTTTAAATTCGACTCTAAATCATAAAGTCGTTAATTTTACTTTCCCAACTCCAATCAGTGTTTCGTTTTGTGCTCAATGGGTTATAGTTGGATAGGGTTAGGTTTACTTGCTCTGATTTTTGGGGCTGGAACAGATAACTGGAGAGTTTCAATATGCGTCTATGGGTCATGATTAAAAGCCTATTATCAGGGATGTTATTAACTGTTTTTGTTTCTGGTTATGTGGACGCTGAAACTGCGTCAGATATCGTAGATAGGTCAGATGAACAGATGCGTGGTGATTCGAGCTATTCGGTAGCGACAATGAAGATCATTCGCCCGGACTGGACCCGCACCATGAGCATGAAAAGCTGGACCAAAGGTCAGGAGTTGTCACTGGTTCTGGTGACTGCACCGGCGAAAGATAAAGGTAGTGCATCTTTGAAGCGTCAAAAGGAGATGTGGAGCTGGATCCCGAGTATTGAACGGGTCATTAAAATTGCGCCTTCTATGTTGAGCCAATCATGGATGGGCTCAGATTTTACCAATGACGACCTGATCAACCAGTCCTCTATCGTGGTGGATTATGAGCATAAATTGGTCAAAGAGGAACTGTTCGATAACGACAACACCTGGGTTATTGACGCCATCGCGAAACCCGATGCTCCTGTGGTCTGGAGTAAGGTGAGATTATGGATATCGAAACAGACTTACCTACAGCGCAAAGTTGAATTTATCGATGAGTTTGATGAGCTGGTTAATACCATGGAAACCTATGATGTTAAGGAGCTGGGCGGCCGTAATATTGCGACCCGTATGACGATGGTTCCAGCCGATAAACCCGATCAAAGAACCGAATTAATCACCCATGAAGCTCAGTTTAACTTCGATATTGGCGATGACTTTTTCTCGCAGCAGCAGATGAAGGCGTTAAGGGATTGATTTAGAGTTAAGTAATAAGCTGTAAGTTGTAAGTGCATTCATCTTTTACTTAGCACTTATTACTTATAGCTCAGCCTTTTCTATAAAAGGGACGCATATGTTGATCAAGCTGGCTTGGCGAAATTTGTGGCGGCAGAAGCGGCGTACTATTTTAACGGCTATGGCGCTGGCGCTGGCTTTGGTGCTTTCTCTGTTTATGCGCAGTATGCAGGAGGGGAGTTATGCCAATAACATCGAGAACAGCGCTAAGTTTTCAACCGGATTGATTCAGCTACAGCATGTTGAGTTTGAGGAGAGCCAGAGCATTGAAGATCTCCTCCCGGCAACCGATGAGTTTATTGCTCCTGCCCGCGAAATGGATGATGTGGAGCGAATATTACCCAGACTGGAGTCTTTTGCTTTAGCGGCTGCCGGCGACAAGTCAAAAGGGGTCATGGTGCTGGGCGTTATGCCTGCCCTTGAAGATGAATACTCAAGTATCTCCGATAAAGTGGTTGAGGGTGAGTTTATCAAGGCCGATGACAGTGCGGTGCTCATCGGTCAGGGACTTGCCGAGTATCTGTCTTTGGCTGTGGGTGATGAGCTGGTGCTGTATGGGCAGGGCTATCGGGGCCAGACCGCAGCGGGACTCTACAAGATTAAGGGAATAGTACATTTCCCTCTGCCTCAGCTTGATAATCTGCTTATCTACATGCCGTTACCACTGTCACAAACCCTGTTTAGTACCGGCGAGCAGGTTTCTGCCTGGGTTATCGATACTCGGGAGCTTACCCGGCTCGAACAGACGTTGGCCGATCTGAAGCGCGCTTATTCACCTCAAAAGCTAAAGAACAAGGTCAATGTTCGTGACTGGGAAGATCTGGCTCCCGAGATGGCGCAGCAGATCGCCATGGATAAGGCGGGGGGCATTTTTATGATGTACCTCCTTTATGGCGTGGTGGGCTTTGGACTCTTTGCGACTATTTTAATGATGACGCTTGAGCGTTATCGAGAGTTTGGTGTGATGATGGCCACCGGATTGGTAAGGGCTAAATTACTTGGTTTGGTGGTGCTCGAATCGAGTTTTATCTCGTTACTTGGGGTTACAATAGGGCTGGCGCTCGGTACTCCTCTGGTGGTGTGGTTCCATTATCATCCTATTGAGTTAACCGGCGAAACGGCAGAGATGATGTTGGAACTGGGCTGGGAGCCTATCCTCCCCATGTTGTTATCGCCTTGGCTGTTTATCGATCAGATACTCATTGTGCTCGGGCTAATGTTGCTGTGCTTACTCTATCCTCTGTGGCGTATCTACCGGCTCGACCTGGTCACTGCGCTGAAGGGAGGTGCCCATGTTAATTAAACTGGCTTGGCGTAACCTGTGGCGCAATAAGTTGCGCACCGCGATCATGTTGTCTGCGATGGCCTTTGGCTTAATTGGTGTCGTGACCATGATAGGTTTTATGAATGGCATGTACGGCAACATGATCGATAACGCCATCTCCTGGCAGACCAGTCATGTGCAGGTTCATCATCAGGACTTTGTCGATAATCCCGAAATTACTTTGACCATTGTCGAGCCTGAGCTGATCACGGCCGAGCTGGATAAAATAAGCGAGGTGATCGCCTGGTCTGAGCGATTTATTGTCGATGGCATGGTGGCCTCGGCGCGGTCATCCCGCGGTGTGCGGGTCAATGGTGTCGATATCGACGCAGAGGCCAGGGTGACACCGATAGCTTCAAGCGTTAAAGAGGGCAGTTGGTTACCAGCAGAAGGGCGCCATCCTGTCGTGGTGTCATTAAAGACCGCACAACGCTTGCGTTTAAAGTTAGGCTCTAAGGTTGTCATAACCTTCAGTAATGCGGAAAAAGATGTCACAGGTGCAGCCTTTAGAGTGTCAGGATTTTTCAGTACTCCCTCCAGTAATTTCGACGATGGCAATATTTATGTGAGGCGGACCGACCTGATGGCTATGGCTGGTATTGATGGCAGTCATGAGATCGCGGTGCTACTCGATGACAAGAATAAAATGTCAAATGCCTTGGCTATCTCGGTCAGGGACAAAATCCGGCTAATCACATCCAGTGAAAACAGCGTCAGAGACTGGCAGCAGATACAGCCTATGTTGGCATCAATCATTGCTCAGATGGGACCCAGTAATGCCATCTTACTGGGCATATTTGTACTGGCCATGGGGTTTGGTGTGGTCAACATCATGTTGATGTCTGTGTTTGAGAGAACCAGAGAGTTTGGCGTCTTAATGGCGGTGGGTATGCAGAAGCATAAGGTGTTTGCATTGATCATATTTGAGACCAGCCTACTTGGTGTTACAGGGGCGACACTGGGGCTTATGTCCAGTTTAGGCTTAATAGAGCTGCTTCAAATTACCGGTATTCCCCTGGGTAATATGGCGGAAGGATTGGGTGCGTTTGGTGTCGATACAACACTATACCCGCAAGTCGCTGCCAGCGAGTATCGTTATATCTTTATCACTGTAGTGCTGGTCTGTGTGTTGGCAGCCCTGTATCCGGCGAGGCAAATTTTGAAACAACGCCCGGTCGATGCCATGGCAGAGAAGCATTGATAACACAGACTAAAATTAATTTATCATTGCGGTAGCGGTTTAGAAGAAGGGAGAGAGCGGGTATGAGTATTCAAACGACTCAGCTTCGTAAAACTTATAATCAGGATACGGATTTTCCAGTTCATGCGGTTAAGCAACTCGACTTGAGTATTGAACAGGGGGAGTTTGTGGCCGTGATGGGACCGTCAGGTTCGGGGAAAACCACGCTGCTTAATATGATTGGTGGCATAGATATCCCCAGCGCCGGTACCGTGATAATTGACGGTATCGATATTTGCGCACTTAAAGATAAAGCGCTTATTGCCTTTCGGCGTGACAACATCGGCTTTATCTTTCAGGACTACAGCTTGTTGCCGGTATTAACAGCCCTTGAAAACGTCGAGTTTGTAATGCAACTGCAGGGGCATAGTGAGAAGGAGTGCAGAGAGCGGGCTATAACCTTGTTGGATCAGGTCGGTCTTGGAGAGCAGTTACATAAAATACCATCGAAACTCTCCGGCGGCCAACAGCAGAGGGTGGCCGTCGCCCGGGCATTGGCGCCGAGTCCGAGATTCGTGATGGCCGATGAACCAACGGCTAACCTGGATGCTAAAAGCACGGCGGAACTGCTCGACATTATGCAGCAGCTCAACGAGAAGGAGGGGACAACCTTTATCTTCTCGACTCATGATCCCAGAGTGATAAAGCGTGCCAGAAGGGTTATTGTATTTGAAGATGGCCAGTTAACTGAGGACAGGGCTCAATGAAGCCTGTCTGGGTTTGTTGTTTATCTCTCGCTGCCATCTTTTTCGGGGCACAGGCAACAACGCAGAGCCGAGCCGCTCCCATTCCCGGCCTCGAGCCTGACTCGAAATGGGACCTCGATGGTTATGTGAAATATATGGGCACAGGTACCTTTCCTGATACCAGCTCGGATCTCAGCGATCACCTGTTACACCAAAGGTTTAATTTCGAATACCGATTCGACAGTTCCTTAAGAATCAACATAGCCATGAGAAATAGAATTTTCTATGGGGATACTTCGAAAACGCCGGGTTATGGAGATTTGATCGAGTTTGACTCTGGGTATTGGGACATGTCATCGACCTGGATGGATAGAGATGGCTGGGTCGGCAACAGCCAGTTTGATCGCGCATATGTTAATTGGTCGCCAGCGGATGACTGGCAGCTGAGAATGGGACGGTTTCGCATCAACTGGGCCATGACAACCTTGTGGAATCCCAATGATATTTTTAATGCCTACTCTATATACGACTTCGATTATGAGGAACGTGCCGGTGCAGATGCGGTACTGGTTAGTCGAAAGCTGGGTTTTGCCAGTTCACTCAATCTTGTTTATAACCCCAATCAGGATAGTGACCTAAATAGCTATGCGGCGAGATATCTGTTTAATTCTGATGGCTGGGATATGCAGGTGTTACTGGGTAAGTCTGGCTTCGATCGCATTATAGGGGCGGGCTTTGCCGGAGATATATCCGGTGCGGGCTTTCGAGGGGAGTTTACCTATTTTGACCCTGTCTTTGACTATTGGCCAAGATTGCCTGAAGTTGGAAATGGTGTAAACAGACTGTCATCAGAACGCTTTGGCAGGGCACAGCCCACACCGGTTACACTATCCTCATTCTCTGCCCCCTCTCCTGATGAACTTGAAGCGACAAGTGTTTCGACACTAGAGGCCGATTACAGTTTTACCGGCAAACGGAACTGGTTGATCAGAGGCTCTGTCCTGCATATATCAAATCCGACAGAATCAGATAGCGCTCTGCTTTATCTTAATCTGCCGCTGACGGCCAGAACCTTGAGCTTTACCGATTGGACCTACTATTTCGATGTGGGTTTCGATATCTCATCCCTCAGTCGCTTAACCTTGACGACCAGCTATTATCGGGACGGATCCTATTTTATCGGGGCAAACGGCAGTTATTCTCTGGCCGATGATTGGCAGTTGTTGATGGTACTGCAACGATTCGACGGCAGTAGCGATAGTCTGTTTGGTCAAACGGCGGCAACACTTGGCTTTGTACAGCTGAAATGGAGTTTTTAAGGAGGGAACGAGTAGAGCTTGGTTAGAGGCGTGAGGATAAACGTCTTTGATTGAACCGACCCCCGACTCATTTCAAAGACGTTAAACTAGCTGCTAAAAAGGTGTGGATTTAGCAGGGATCACTCTTTATCGTTCAGGTGTTTGACGATGGTTTCAGCCGCTTCACTCTCGGTGGCTTTCTCTTTAGTGCATTCGATATTAGCTGTTGGAGTAACACCGGTAGCTTCCTCTGCGATATGCAACCAGTCCGGATGCCAATAGAAGCTGGCTCCGCCTATGGTGCTCCAATTACGCACTCCGCCTTTTTCACCTTGATAAATCAGATCTTGTATCTTATATGACATTGTTTAACCCCGATAAATATTTGTTATTAGAGTGTGTCATCCTGCGCTTAATGATATTTATTGTTTGGGAACTTGGTCACAAATAGAGGTTTTATCTGGATTATTTTAAATTTTTGGAGGAAAGTTCCGGTTTGTTCTGCTACCGCTGGTGGTTGTCGGGAGCCTGATCAAAAGAGTCATCAGAATAGTGGCCAGTTGACTGGCCATTTTCCAATGAGTTAGCCACGATGCTAGTCTTGTGGGCGGCTTAAGCGACGAATAACCTCTTCATGCTGTGGATATTCGGCCAATAAACTTTCCTGACTGAAAAGCTCAAAGTCATCGAAGGTAAATCCGGGAGAAACCATGCAGCCTACAAGCGAGAAGCCGGATTGATTCATTGCAGAACCAAATATACATCCTTTCGGTACCAGAAATTGTGGCCGCTCACCAGCGGCAAGATCCAGTCCCAGCTGCGCCGTCGTTAACTCTCCATCCTCGGAGATCATATAGATGGTTAATGACTCCCCCGCATGGAAGTACCACATCTCGTCGGCAGTTAAGCGGTGAAAGTGCGAAACTTCTCCGGTTCGTAGCAGGAAGTAGATGCTGCTCCATAACGCTCTTTTGTCGTCGAAACGGCTTTGAGAAGTAAAAGAGGAGCGATAGTAGCCCCCCTCGACATGTTGCTCTAACGCCAGTGCCTGAATGAATTCATCTGCGGTTTGCATACTTTTGGCTCTCGATATCAATGGTTTTATTGAGTGTATGACACACCTTCAATAATCTCAGCATCGGCAGCAAAAAAGTTAGAGCTGTCATCAATTTTCATTTAAGGGAGGGGGTTTGCAGATCTCAAAATGAGGGAAGTTAGGTGGCTGGCTGTCATCCCGGAATCGAGGAACGAGATATCCGGGATCCAGCTTTACTAACAAGCCTTAGATTCCGTAAAGTTCGTCCCTCACTTTACGGAATGAGGAACTAGTTAAAACTTCATTGATTTGGTACTGCGAACCAGGACTCGACGAGTTCTCGGGTCGGAACACTGCCCTTGTGTATCAACTGCTCATCTATGATCACCGCGGGTGTCGACATCACCCCGTACGCCATGATTTGTGATAGATCCTCAACCTTCTCAAGATTGATTTCTACACCGTTTGCCTCGGCTATCTCTTTAATAATCTGAGCCGTTGTTTTGCAGTTGGTACAACCTGAACCTAAAACTTTGATATTTTTCAAAATACTATCCTAATAAGTGTGGAGAGAAAGCATTGAACACCCAACCAACAAGGGTAAAGGC
>Ga0070725_10002297_pt1 | contig 10157 bp, 8 predicted proteins | sample tdDd002_FD_69781 | JGI IMG/M metagenome (GOLD analysis project Ga0070725, IMG submission 69781) | Marine sediment microbial communities from the Atlantic coast under amendment with organic carbon and nitrate - tdDd00.2 | ecosystem: Environmental > Aquatic > Marine > Coastal > Sediment | place...
TGAGTCAATGACTGAGTGGAATGGCGATTATATCAGCCCATATGCTGAACACGGCAAGAAGAATGAACAGGTAAAGAAGATTACCGTGTCAATTCCCTTGAAAGTGCTTAAGGTTCTGACTGATGAGCGTACGCGTCGTCAGGTCAATAACCTGCGCCACGCTACTAACAGTGAACTCCTGTGTGAAGCATTTTTACATGCCTATACCGGCCAGCCGTTACCCAATGATGATGACCTGTCTAAAGATAAACCTGACAGTATTCCGGCCGAGGTGAAACGCCTGATGGATGAGATGGGAATTGAGTGGGAAGATGTAGAGTAACCTTTACTCTTGTTCAGTCAGTTTCAGGGATCGCTATGCGATCCCTGTTTGTTTCTGTCGTTTACTATTTAAGATAGATTACGTTTCAATAGCTAACACGACCAACAGGCTTAACCGAGAGAAGATGCAGTGCTTTCAATAATCGACCCAACCAGCTTACTCTTAGCCTCGATCATCATCTTCTTCGGTGCTCTCACCCAAAGTCTTATCGGTTTCGGTCTGGCGGTCGTCGCTACCCCCTTGCTCTACCTGGTCGATCCACAACTGGTACCGGCTCCCGTGATTTTTATGGGTTTTTCAATCTCATTGCTGACACTTTTCAGAGAGCGTCGCGCACTGGAATTTAACGGGTTGCAATATGCGCTGCTCGGCCGTATTCCGGGCGGCTTTCTTGGGGCTGGTTTATTGATATTTGCCCCTCAGCCCATCCTCGGGCTGGCAATAGCCGGGATCGTCGCCGCAGCCGTTATCCTCAGTCTGATGAAGTTCAACTTGAAGGTTAATCGCAAAAGTTTATTTGCCGCCGGATTCGTATCAGGAATATTCGGGAACATTGCCGCCATCGGGGGGCCACCGATGGCAATATTACTTTCAGGAAAAGATGCCAATCAGTTTCGAGCCGCACTCTCGGCCTTCTTTATCTTTAGCTCTACGATCGCACTGGCCATCTTAGCCATAACGGGATTATTGACTATCGAGCACCTATGGTTGTCACTGATGTTATTACCTGGGGTGATATTGGGCTATCTCGTCTCGGGTCGCTTAGTTGGCCATATCGATAAGAATAAAACCAGAAAAGTAACCCTGATTCTCTGCTCTGTGAGTGCCTTGTTGTTGACGGTAAAGTCGATAGCGGAGCTTTAGATATAAGCTATAAGCGGTAAGCGGTAAGCGGTAAGCGGTAAGCGGTAAGCGGTAAGCGGTAAGTAAAGCAGAGTATCCGTCTGTAGTCGTTCTGAATTTATTACTGAATCCAGTAGTTTGCTCTCAAACTTAAAACTTTCTTTGCTCTGTCTTTAGCTCATAGCTGCTTTTAAAAATGATAAGAGGTTTTCAGCACACCGCCGATGGCGTCGTCGCTGCTAACCATACCGGTAAAGTCGAGAGAGAATACCTCCCCAAGTTCTACCCCGGTTCCCAATGAATAGACACTCGCCCTATTGTCCTTCATATCATGACGATAACCCAGACGTAGTGCCAACCAATCTGTCGCCCGCACCTCCCCTTTGAATCGCCAGTACTGAGTACCCACAGTTTCATCGAAACGTTTAATAGGATTAAGATCAATATCCGTCGTAAAAGTCAGGCGATTCCAGTCATAGGCGACTCCAGCCGCAAACTTAGGATCGACTCGATAGTTAAGCTTTCTGCCTTGAGATTCTACCGCCTCCAGCTCTTGACTTATCAGGTCTCGCCCGGACATGGCAACGACCAAGCCCTCCACCGGCTCCATTGCAACACCGATATCCAGATTAAATGTGGTTTCATCATTTCGATAACTGGCATCATCGAACTCACTCGGCTCAAAACTATTGATAACCGCTTCATAGTTATAGGTATCGATCTTTTGAAGTTTTGGAGAAACACCAACTGATATCGGCATATTTACAATTGAAAGGGGATAACTTATTGCGACACCAAAATCGGAAACGGCACCCGCTACAAGCATACCTTTGGAATCGAGCTCCATAAGCTCAGGTTCCAGCACTTTCAGCCTCTCATGAGGCGCCTCGAAACCATCCATATCTATTGTATTCACACCTATTGCTTTAACACCAATGGCATCGGCATAGGTGTCGTAAAACACGACCATCTGAACGCTTTGATTCGCAGCCTCGATCGAAAGCCCCCCACCTTCCATCGCAGGCACAAGGTTAGCCCAAGCTTCATCACTCAGCTGCTCTGCAAGCGATGAGGAGAGAGGGAAAAGCAAGATATAGCATAATGCCAGTTTGAGCAGTTTCATCCATTCAGCCTTTTCTATTTTTATTTTTTATTGTGATTTGAGCTTCATCATTCTCAATTAAAGATAGTCGATGGATCGAAGTCATGTGCGGATAAAAAGTAGATTTTTTATTGATTATTTTTACGTATCTCGAGGAGTGACATCTCCAATTTTCAGTACAAAAAAAGCCCGAAACCATTAAGATTTCGGGCTAAAACAATACATTGCAGATGAACTATTTAGAGATGAGCAGTTTATTGATTAACAACCGCTAGTAGATATAACTTTGCCCTGCATAAAGAATGAAATGACGCAGTGCCAATACCCCGGTTAACCCAGAGCAAGCCACCATCAGCATGGCGCCTTTTGTATGACGCGTCGCCGCGGGCATCAGCATAGAGAGCAGAGGAATACCGAAGCCGATACCCACAACACCAATCCAGAATACCCCGGCCCACACGCCCGAGGTCAGTGATGCCAGCGCCACTGCCGCTGCGCCACCTTTGAAGTACAAGGCACAGAACAGCATGAACAGGAACATGATCTCGGTCGCCATCACTGGCAGCTCTAAGGCATGCATACGACTAAGCTCTTTATCATGGCTATCGACCTTGAACATTAGCAAGGCAACCACAGAGTTTGCCGCCGCACCGGCCGATAATCCCGAGACTAAGAAGAGCGCCGGCAGTACTGCCGTATTGAGCATAGGGTAGGCATTCATCGCCGAAATCAAGAAGCCCGTATATGCCCCGACACCGATAGCCAGTATAAACAGCAGCACCTCAATCACCTTACGCCAGCCTAACAGCATTTCAGCAATCGGGCTCAGGAATCCCAGTCCCCATTTGGGCAACTCGTCTCGCAGCACGATTAAGCCATAGGCGATACCTAAAGGTGAATAAGCTAACAGCGCCAGCACCCCAATCGCCATCACAGACTGAAAGTTATAGTTGATCAAGATAAGCCAGAAGTGGAATGGCTTAGTCAAGTCAAACACCAAACAAGCAAGACCTAAGCTGATCGCCACCGGACCGACAATGGCTGCCGCCTTAAGGATCGGACTCTCCGTTTTATTATCCTTACTGTACCAGCGCATACCGATACCAATCAGCACACTACCGGCCGACAAGCCCGCCATAAACAGATAAACAGCGATGACCCAGTTCCATGTGACCGGATCGTATTGCGCCATATCTCCCCATATATTGTTCATGACTCAATCCCTCCTCGTTTAGTTGGAATACGATAGACCCTAGGCTTAGTGCCGAGGTGGGTCTTATCCTGATAACTAGGCTTAGTATTAAGTAGCTTTGCAACCTCACTGTCAGGCTCATTGGCATCGCCGAATGTCAAAGCATCGGTCGGACAAACGGTGACACAGGCCGGTAACTCACCACGAGCCAACCGAGTGTCTTTACAGAAATTACACTTATCCGTTGCCTTGGTTTCCGGGTTGACGAAACGCACCTTGTAAGGACACGCCGCCACACAATACATGCAGCCGACACACTTATCTTCCTTGATGGTAACTATGCCATCCTCACCAACATAGGCTGCGCCGGTAGGGCACACCTTTACGCAAGGCGCATCTTCACACTGCTGACACGATACCCTGTGGTACTTAAAATGCAGGTTTGGCGCATCCCCAAATGGTCCTTCCACCCTGACTTGCAGGCGGGTCACCCCCTCCGGGGTTCCATTTTCACTGCGACACGCCACATTACAGGCCTGGCAGCCGATGCACTTATTTTCATCGTGCACCATTACATAACGTTTATTCATAACTGCCTCCGATTAGACCTTTTCTACCTTGACACCTGTGGTGTGCAAGTTCATACCAACAACGGGTGCCGTGCTATCCGGCAACAGGTTTCCGCAATGCAGCCCCTTGCCAGATGCTCTGATCAACTCTTTGTTTTTGGAGCCAAATCCCATATAGGCAAACACAGTATCCTGACGGATCCCGGGAGTGACCATGGCATAACTGGTTTCACTGCCGACACTACTGGTCAGGCGAATCGCATCGCCATGATTGATCCCCAGTCGTCCAGCAGTGACCGGATGGATCCAGACGGCATTGTCAGCCATAAGATTGGCAAGAATGGGCACATTGTGGGTCGCACCATTGGTATGCACTGCAACCTTACCCTGAATGAAGTAGAGTTCATCGGCTCGCTTAAGCGGCGCATCGCGGTATTGGATCACGCCACGTCCCGGCGCAAACGCCTCGACAGCCGCCGAGCTCAACTCAATCTTGCCACTTGGCGTCTTAAACTTAAGTGCACTGGCATAGGTGCCATCATCATCGGGCGTTCTGGCATTGGCATAGGTGTCGATAAACTTGGCCACCATGGAGGGCTCACGCAACATCAATGGCTTACCATAGCTGACATAGCCCTTCTCCCTGATATGCCGCAATGCCTTGCCATCCCGATTCATCTGAGCCAGTTGCAGGGTCTCCATGTTTTCCCAGGGATAGAACTTACTTAAGCCCAGTGCATCACCAACCTCTTTAAATATCTGCCAGGAAGGCTTGGTATTACCTATGGTTTCTACCACACGTTGACGCACATAGTAGGCGGGGTTCTTGCCGGATTTATCGGCGATCTCTTCATCACGTTCCAGGTAAGTCGACTCGGGAAGAATAAGATCCGCGTAGGCGGCGGTCTCACTGATGTAGACATCACAGACAGCAACAAACTCCATCTTTTTTAGCGCTTCCAGCACCTTAGCTCTATCCGTCATGGTCTGCATCGGATTGGTACGGCTCATTACCCAGCCGCGTAACTGATAGGGCTTAGCCTCCAGTGTCGCAGCGAGAATGCTCTGGTAAACTCCACCATTTTTCCACACCATGGTGTACTGCTTATCCATCTGGTCGATACGCTTGGCCGTCGGCTTAGGCATGCCTTCCACGCCAGGCTTAGCTAACTTAGGCGCGACAGTTTCACCGGCAAACTTGTTATAGGTCTTGGCCTTCTTGCCCAGATATAGCCCTCCTTTACGTTCGATATTGCCGATAAGTACATTGGCTGCAAAAATCGCCCGACGCATATCAAACTCTTCGGTGGTGAATGTCGCTCTGTGTCCGAAATCAACCACGGCATGAGGAGCAGCGGCTGCTAGCTCATAGGCGATGCGGCGGATATCTTTCGCCTTCACATCGGTAATCCCCTCGGCCCACTCGGGCGTATAGGCTTTGACTTCGGCGGCAAAGGCATCGAAACCGACTACATAGCGCTCGACAAAAGCTTGGTCATACAGCTTGTCGGTTATCAATACATGACACAACGCCAGTGCCACCGCCACATCTGTTCCTGGGCGCACTGCGTGCCACTCATCGGCCTTATCGGCAACCACTGAGAACCGGGGCTCGAAGACCACCAGCTTGGCACCTCTTTCTGATTGTGCCTTCATCATGCCTCGGGTTTCAGACATGTTAATGCCTTCATAGATGTTATGACCGAAGTTAATGATGTATTTAGAGTTGCCCAGATCTCGCTTCAGCTTAGTGCCAAACATAGATTTGGCCGCGATCACATAGGCGCCCGGACAAAGCGAGCCATGGGTAAAGGTATTCGGGCTGCCAAATGCCTTAGCCAGGTGAAAGAAGTGACCGGAGAGCGACCCTTTTTTGGAGGAAAATGCCACCGCCTCCGGACCATGTTCACGCTTAATCCGGTTAAGGTTAGTCGACATCATCTCATAGGCTTCATCCCAGCTAATCTCGGCCCACTTGCCTTCACCACGCTCACCAACACGCTTGAGTGGATTGACAATACGTTGTGGGTCATAGAGCAGGCTATGGCCGGCACCACCTCTGGCACACACTTTACCGCCAAAGGATTTCGCCTCCTTATTACCGGAAATGAAGACATTTTTTCCATCGACCACACGCGCAGAAATCGGGCAACGGGTAGAGCACATCTCACAGATACTGGCGACCTCCTTGCCCACAGCTTTAAGTGGTTCCTTTTCTAATGCTGCTAACGATCCAGGTAGCATAGTCGCCAGGGCGCACGTTGCACTTCCAGCCCCTGCTCCTTTTAAAAAATTTCGCCTATCGAGCTTAATCATGGTTACCTCCATCAACTTCCAGTGGAAGATGAAATCACTCACTGTTTAACACTGTTTTTAGTTTTTTTGCCTCTATACGACAGATGCGCCGACTCAGAAGCTTAGGACTATTGTTATCCCTTACAAAACTCATGGGTATTGTGGTAAACCACATAGGCAAGGTGAGTGTGATCTGATGCAATGAAACAACAATTTCACAAAACAGAAATGTGATATTTATCTAATATACGGTTCAGATTGGGCTGAAAAAGTGAGGAGAGACTAATTTATCAAACAAGAAGGAGAACTTATTACGCGATATCGGCAAGGAAATAGCCAAGGTTATCTTCAGGAAGAGATAGTTCAAAGTAAATAGCCGGAAACCTGTCTGAGTCCGGCAATAAATTAAGCTTACTTTTAATCTCTATCGGTATAGGAATTATGTCCTGGCATTGAATAGAGGGGTATTTCCTTTGTCTTCTTCGGACCAAAAGTTGATATTGAATTGGGCATCATCGGACAATTCAATACGGTGCCAGTATTGAGGCGGACTGGTAGCGAAATTACCGGCTTGAATAACCACTTTAGCTTCGTGTTCTTGGGCGTGTTCATCGGCAAAACCGAAGTAGGTCACCACTCCCTCCATGACACAAAGCTGACCAAACACCCCTTCGGCGGTATTATGATGGGACAACAATGCCGCTGGTACATTGGCCTTGGTGAAAAATGGTGTAGAACGCTGTATGGTCCAATTGGCCGGTATACGTAAATGACTCATAGTAACCTCTCTTTAATCTTTCTTAAAACAAATGTTAAATTCTGTTCAAGCATGGACAAAACATTGATATTCAGTGTATTAAATCGTTGCTGGAAGTTCACGCAACAGAGAAAAAGCCTGCTTCATATGACCCCCGGTCACGACGAAACCAATCAGCTTCTTCTCTTCATCGAAGGCTCTGGCAGTCATCCCCTCACTGTTCGCATCCATCTGCCAATTGGCGTCGGCGCGGCTCGTGTTGCCACTTAACTGTATAGGCAGACGCGGCGTCTTCACCTTGACCATCATAGGCGGTAGTGCCACATCACTGGCCTGACCGAGTAAGGTTTTAGCCAGGGCATTGGCGCTCATCAATATAGGCTGCAGAAATGGCAGCAGATGCCCCTCTATTTCGGCGCAGTCTCCCAGAGCAAAAATATCTGCAGTCGAGGTGCGGAGCTGACGATCCACCACTATGCCGCGATTCGTTTTCAGGCCGGTCTCAGCCGCCAGCTGAATATTGGGTTTCAGGCCCGCCGCACATACCACGGCATCGACGCTGTACTCTTGCCCGTTTCTCAGCGTTACTGAGATATGATCTCCGGCTTGTTGCAACCGCTCGACTTGAGTCCCCAACGCTATCTTCACCCCTTGATTGCCCAGAGACTGAAACAGTTGTGAGGAGATAAAATCGGGTAGCAGAGTGGGCAACAAGGCCTCGGCTCTGTCGGTTAATATCACGCGTCTATCGGCACTTGCCAGATCCATCGCGATCTCGGTGCCGATAAGACCCGCCCCGATCACCAACACAGATTTTGCATTCGAAAGCTCAGCCTGAGCGCCCCGATACTCTTCCAGGCCATTAAGCGTGATGATACGACCTGCCCCATCGCCATCAATAGGAGGCACGAAGGCCTTGGCCCCCGTCGCCAGCACCAGTTGCCCGTAGGCGATCGAGACGCCATTACAACGTAACGTCTTTTGTGCCGTATCTATGCTCTCGACCCGGGTGTGATGCAACAGGGTGATATTATAGCTACTGGCAAACTCATCGGCGCTCATCTTGATCAGATCCTTGGCCGTCTGTCCCTTAGTAAACACATGGCTCAGATCCGGTTTTGCATAGTCGTCACCACTATCTGCGGTGATCACGGTAATAGGGCGTTGGCTATCTTGCCTGCGAATCGTCTTCACCAGCTGATAGGAGGCGAAACCGCTGCCTATGATAACGATGGGCAGATTCATGCTGCGGCCTCTTTGGCAATAGGGTCAAACACGCCCTTACCTAAGCTGCAATCCGGGCAGAGGAAGGTCTCAGGCACATCAGTCCACTCGGTTCCCGGAGCGACATCTTGATTAGGCTCACCCAGCGCAGGATCGTAAACCCACTGACAAACGCTGCACAACATGCTTTGTCCCGCAACCGTATCAACACTGGCTGATATCACTTGGGCATTAACCTGTGCAGGCTCTGATGCCACCGCTTCATTCAAAAGGGGCTCGTTGACTGGGCTTGCCTGCTTAGTCTCAATATTATCCAGCGGATGCAACGCCCACTTGCGCGCCACCTCTTTACCGTGCTCACGACACGCCAGCAGCGCCTTTCCATCCGGCCTCCACTTTGTCTTTAGCCCTAACAGGGTTTCGAATCCGGCATCGGTCAAACGAGTATGGACACGGTCTACCGCACCACCGTTCCAACCGAAGCTACCGAAGGCACCCGCCTTCTTGTTCTTAAAGCGCAGCCCGGTGATCTCCTCCAGCATGCCGGCCACTTTTGGCATCATGACATTATTCATGGTCGATGAGCCCACAAGCACGCCCTTGGAGCGGAACAGATTTGACAAGATTTCATTCTTATCGTGACGGGATACATTAAAGATCTTCACCGCAACCTTAGGGTCGACATCATGGATCCCCTGGGCGATGGCATCCGCCATCATGCGGGTATTATTCGACATGGAATCGTAGAAGATGGTGATACGATCTTCCTGATATTCGTCGGCCCACTCCAGATATTTATGGATAATTTGTGTCGGGTCTTTGCGCCATACCACACCGTGGGCGGTGGCAATCATATCGACGGGCAAATTGAAACTCAGTACTTCATGGATCTTAGCTGTCACTAACGGGCTAAAGGGAGTGAGTATGTTGGCGTAATAGCGCAGACATTGATCCATTAACTCACTCTGATCGACCTCATCGTTAAACAGGCGCTCATCACAGTAATGCTGGCCGAAGGCATCGTTACTGAACAGCACGGCATCGCCGGTCATATAGGTCATCATGCTATCGGGCCAATGCAGCATAGGCGTCTCGATGAAGATCAGTTGCTTACCATTGCCAAGATCTAAGCTGTCGCCGGTTTTTACGATATTGAAGTTCCACTCGGGGTGATGGTGGTGACCGGTGATCGAGTCGATGGCATTTTCGGTACAGTAAATCGGAGTACCTGGGATTTTTTCCAACAGTACCGCCAAGGCACCGGCATGATCTTCTTCGGCGTGATTAATGACGATGAAATCGATCTGCTTCAGATCGATCTCCATCTCTAATTTTTGTACAAACTCATGGCTGAACTTATGATCGACGGTATCGATCAACACCGTTTTTTCCTCTTGGATCAGATAACTGTTATAACTGGTCCCTTTTTCAGTTTTATATTCAGTGCCGTGAAAATCACGAACTTCCCAATCACGTTGCCCGACCCACTGGATATTGTTTTTGACATGAATAGCCATGATGAAACCTCAAAAAATACTAAAATTATTAAACTTACACCTCCTATAGCACAAGGCAGGCCAACTTTTTAATCTGTTGTATCTTAAGGGATTAATTAATTAAGGAACAAACGAGAATGTCATAAAGACACCTGCTACTACTGTACTAAAGACACTTAAGAGTCATATTGACACCCTGCATTAATGATGAGAAAAAAGTGTCTTATTAACAGGGGTGACTCATGGGTAAACGAGGAAGCAAGTAGGCGAGGAGGCGATTTTGAATAACCCACAAAAATGACGCTCTCTAATCTTTATACCAATCGCATAAATAGTTTATATTCATAGATATGAGCT
>Ga0070725_10002298_pt1 | contig 10156 bp, 10 predicted proteins | sample tdDd002_FD_69781 | JGI IMG/M metagenome (GOLD analysis project Ga0070725, IMG submission 69781) | Marine sediment microbial communities from the Atlantic coast under amendment with organic carbon and nitrate - tdDd00.2 | ecosystem: Environmental > Aquatic > Marine > Coastal > Sediment | place...
GTGGCATTGGTTGCCGAAGGCCATCTGAGCTTGGAGGGTTTCGGTGATGTCGAAGATGGCAAATGGCGCCTGAAAGCGGTGGAATGGTCACTCAGCGAGTCGGGCTTGCAGCTGCGGCTGTCTGGTGACCATGGGGCGTACACAACAGGTTAAAGCAGCCATCGAAACTGGCTATTACCTATTTCAATTTCCAAGGCAATCCTTTACAAAGACTGTCTCCGGGTAGCTATTAAGTCTTAATTTCTATTGGATTTGATACTCAATTTTCATCATTTCCTATTTTATATTGGCAGAGATGCTACTAATATCGTTTCATTCAAATTTAACTATTCATGATTCCAATATGCGCTTAAATTTCAAATATATAACAACAAGTCTCATAACATTATTTTTGTTAACTGCTTGCTCCACTACTTCTAATGATATTAAGGAGCTAACTTTGCAAGCAGAGCTAGGTGATGCGAGGGCGCAAACCAATCTTGGTGTTATGTACGATGACGGTGAGGGTGTTGAGCAAGATGACCAAGAAGCGGTGAAGTGGTACCGACTGGCTGCGGAGCAAGGCTATGCGAGGGCGCAAACCAATCTTGGTGTTATGTACCGCTATGGTGAAGGTGTTGAGCAAGATAACCAAGAAGCGATGAAGTGGTACCGACTGGCTGCGGAGCAAGGCAATGCGAGGGCGCAGCTCGATCTTGGCTGGATGTATGAGAAAGGTCATGGTGTTAAGCAAGATAACCAAGAAGCGGTGAAGTGGTTTCGACTGGCAGCCGAGCAAGGCGATGCGAGGGCGCAGAGCAATCTTGCCGTAATGTACAACATTGGACACGGTACTGAGCAAGATTATAAAGAAGCGGTGAAGTGGTACCGACTGGCAGCGGCGCAAGGCTTTGTGAGTGCGCAATACAATCTTGGCGTAATGTACGACAAGGGGCGCGGTGTTGAGCAAGATGACCAAGAAGCGGTGAAGTGGTACCGGCTGGCAGCCGAGCAAGGCTATGCGGGTGCGCAAACCAATTTGGGCTGGATGTACGAGAACGGTCAGGGTGTTGAGCAAGATTATAAAGAAGCGGTTAAGTGGTACCGGTTGGCTGTCGAGCAAGGCTTTGCTATGGCGCAGAACAATCTTGGTGCTATGTACATTAATGGTCGGGGGGGTAAGCGAGATAACCAAGAAGCGGTGAAGTGGTACCGGTTGGCTGCCGAGCAAGGCAATGCGAATGCGCAAAATACTCTTGGCGTTATGTACATTAATGGTCGGGGTGTCGAGCAAGATGACCAAGAAGCGGCGAAGTGGCTTCGAATGGCTGCTAAGCAAGGAAAAGGCCTGGCGCAAAGTAACCTCGCGTTGATGTACACCCATGGTCGTGGTTTGCCAAAAAGCGATTTCAACGGTTACATGTGGTTGTTCTTGGCTAAGCAAGAAGGTTTGAACAAAGAAGCAAAAGCTGAATTTGATAAGTTAACAAAAATAATGTCTAGTGATGAAATTTCCAAAGCCGAACAGAAAGCTCAAACCTGCTTAAATTCTAATTACAAAGAATGTGGTTAATTCTGCGCATTATTGAATAAAGGGATGAACAAGTCATCCCTAACTGCAACATTGCTATTAACGATGCCCGATAGCCTGAATGTTGCTCTGTGCTGCTTCGGTTATTTTAGTCATGGCTATGTCAGCAATACGTTTCAGATCTTGGATTGAAAAAAAGCCTGGTTCTTTGATGAGATCTGGAATTTCTGAGCGTCCAAATACCATGCAGTCATTCGGTACTACCTGAGTGCTAACAATTTGGCCTTGTTCCATAACCATAAGTAAACGCATGCTTTTTGGGGGCATAACTTGGGGAGTGGGCTTTGAGTCTTGCTGGTTCCAGTGTTGCCAGAGAACGTCGTCACATTCGTTTTGGTATTGGATTACGAGGTTGCGGATTTCAGGTTTAACTTTGTTGGGGGAGAGAGTTTGAAGCCAGCCAAAGAGCTTGCGGAGGGGAAGGCAAATCATTGCGTTGTGCTTGTCGATAGAGGGTATGGTCATTTTGACCACTCCCCACCGTTCAGTATTGTTTATTAGCTTTCTGAACTGACTTTTCCAATCCATTCCCATCCCTTCAACAATTGACTTCATTGGAGTAAATGGTTGGTTTTCGTGTTCAACTATGACGAGATTAGAACCATGAAATGGAACAGTGATTTGTGTGTTAGGCATAATTGCCCCCTATGTTTAGATTTGTTAAATCACCACACAACGAGACCAATCATTGGGTGGTGAACTGAGCAGGATTGGTCTTTACCGTACATAGGAACGGCTCGCCGAAGCGACCCCACTCAGCCCACCATAATTTGGGTGTGCAAAAGCAACGCATAAAAAAACCAGCAGGCTGCTGGCGTAATACACGCCTATGTAATTTCAGGTGACCAAACCTGTCATTGGATTTTGCCAATGAATTATCAGTATATTACTGCTTACAAAACAATTCAAATTTTCTAACGGGTTAGCAGAGCTAGCAATCAATGCAGAACCATTTTTGGGTATGCCGAAAAGTTGACAGGCTTGCTAGGCAGTAATGACGGGTAAGCTGTTTACACCTTACATATCATATGGTTTCATACTGAGCTATTCGGTAGGTGGATGTGTCGCCATAGCCTGCAGCAGGTAAGATGTGTGGATCTGCAGCGTTAGTCTTCTTCGTATATCGCGGATATCTGAAAGATATGTGAGCTCAGTTCACTAAATATAATGTTAGGTTCAACTCAGCATGGATGAAGTAAGTGATGAATGAAATACCTCTAGCTCTGATTAATGATTTTAAAAAAAACAACGTAGTATTATTTGTTGGTGCTGGCGCTTCGATCAATTCAGGATTACCATCATGGGAGCGCCTGTTAGACTCTTTGGGAAAGCGTTTCTTATCTTTATCGGATAAAAGATTTGAATTCTACGAGTCATGTGACTATTTGGAAAAAGCTCAATATCTATATGACCTTTCAGAAAAGGTAACTGTTTTAAATGAAGTTAAAGATATTTTTTCGTCTTCAATAAGTAACATAGATCTTGATATTCAGAACAGAATTACTTCACTTCCAATAGATACAGTCATTACTACAAATTGGGACAACCTTGTTGAAAATTCTTTTGAAACTAGAGGGATTTCATTTAACAAAATATGGAAGGATGATCAAATTTCTTCGACTAGTTTTCATGGTAAAAATATAATAAAACTTCATGGAACCTTAGAAGATCCGGATAGTATTGTCTTTTCTGAAGATGACTATAATCATTCATTTAATAAAAACCCTTTACTTGAAAAGTACTTGTCAGCAGTTTTGTCAAGATCAACAATTTTGATGATTGGCTATAGCTACAGTGATATAAATTTTAAAGTTGTATCTGGGTTTGTAAATAAATGCTTAGGCTCTAATAGTAAAAGAATATATACACTTCAATTAAATCCAAATGATGAGCGTGTTAACTATTTGGAAAAAAGGGGGTTGCGTTGTATAAACTTCACAAGTGATAGCTTTAAGAATGCCATAACTGACTTTTTTGAAAAATTACAATCTTCTGTTTCAGTGTACGCTGATAATTCAGTTGATAGGTTAAAAATTACATATAGAGAAAACTCTGAAATTTTACATCGTTATAATGATGTAACACTCCGTAATATGGCCGCTTTAGGGCCGTTAGCAACTCCCTTAGAAATAAATGATAAAAGTCTGTTTGGGATCAATACAGAGCTTGAAATATCTTGTGCAAAAAATTGGATAAGTATTTTAGAAAAAACTAATTCGAGAGCAAAAATAATTCTATGCCTCAACGAGGTGAAAGCTAAAGCTGTTTTCTCCAAGCAAGGTTACATACATCGCATTGAGACGTTAATTAATAACTTAGAGAAGTATAAAGATAAAATAGAAGTTATTGATTCTGGAAGTCCTTTAATAATGAGTAACTTTGATATTTACGGTGATTTTGTATTTTTAGAAAATATAAAAACTAACGTAAACAAGCTTGGGTATGGTTATATGAAGTTACACAGAATGCCAAGTGAAGTTAAATCAAGTATTGAAGTCTTCGATCGAATGTTTGACAGTATTAGGAATGAAAACTTGACTGCTGCAAGTGAGATATATTGCTCTGATATTGATGATGAACAAAAATTAAGGTTTTTAATTCAAAGCCGGCTAGAAACTCTGCTTAAAAGAGTTAAAGAGGAATGGTGATATGGAAGTTGTAGGTGTTTGTTATTGGATAACTACTAGATGCAATTTGAGGTGCAATATTTGTTATGCAGACTTGAATTCAATTAAAGATAACGATATAGATGGCTACTTGAAAATAATACATAGGCTCGCAGATTTTGGTGTTAAAAAGATAGCATTTACTGGTGGAGAACCTTTGTTAGTGAAAGGAGTCGAAACTTTACTTAAAGAGGCAAAAAAGAAAGGTATTAAGGTTGCATTAACTACCAATGCTATTTTGATGAATGAAAAAAGGATATATAGTTTAGAGGGTTGTATTGATGAAATGTCTGTGCCAATGGATGGGTTGGAAAACATTACTTCAGAAATACATCGCACAAACAAGCATAATCATGAAAATGTCAAATCCATAATAAAGTTATCTTCAAATCTTGATATAAAGCTGGATGTTAGTACTGTTTTAACTAGCAAGAATATTGATGAGATTGAGAGTGTTTTGGATTTTCTAGAAAATAATAAAATATACAAATGGAAGGTTTTTCAATATTCAGAATTGGATAAGCCTCAAGGTATGGATATTGATTTTAATATATCAGTAAATGATTTCCAAAATGTTATTAGTCGAATCAAACGTAAGATAGAGTATTATAATTACAAGATTGAAGTCGATTTTAGAAGTAATGATGAAAAGTCTATAAATTCATATGTAAATGTTTTGCCGAATGGAAAGCTATTACTATCTGAAAACAATGAATATATTGATGTTGGCAATATTTTTGATTTCGATAACACCGTTGAGTTAGCTGAACAACTGGTTTCTAAGGGGTTTTCTTTCGAGGAACATCATAGAAGACACTTTAGAGATCATTTTAAATGTACCTAACAAGCCAATCAAGTCGGACGCCTTACAGTTGGCTGTGTTTACTTCGTTCACAATTATTGCCAACTATTTTGCGCCGCTTATTGGGGCGTTATCAAAAATATGCGGTTATTGTGCGTCCAATATGTGTCCTACTTAGGAGGGGAGTGTGATTTAAGTTTTTTTAATCAATCAATTACATCCTTGCTTTCATAATCCAGCCAAAATTGTGCTTGCCAAGCGAGACCCATATTTTCAACAATGAGTTTCATAGAGATATAGGGCTGATCATTGTGCTCAATGATAAGAAGTTGAGAACCGTAAAAGGGGGACAGTGACTTGGTTAGGCATAATAGCCTCCTTGGAAAGCAATGAGTAAATCACCACTACAATGAGACCAACCCGAACCACCTTAGAGCGTGCCATGGCAACCAATGATGGCGTGTGAGTAGCTGCTTAATGGGATGCAGAAAAATTGACGGCTTTACTAGGCATTAATGACGGGAAACTATTTACACCTTACATATCATATGGTTTCATACTGAACTATTTGGTAGCTGGATGTGTACGACAGTAGGCCGCGGGTGATGATATATGCGAATTTGGTTCGTTAATCCTTTTTTGTATATCGCGGATGTCTGGAAGGTATGTGAGCTGAGTTCGTAGAGTATACTGTTAGGTATTACAAGGGAGTAGGTATATGTATGCAACACTCAAATTATTAATGTATTCAGCTTTTATCCTTATTGCTTTATTGTTTTTATATGGTGTTAACCCATTGTTGGCGATATTTGTTTTGATACCTCAGTCAGTGATTGCCATAGTAATAAGTTACTTTGAATATAAACATAAAGTAGCTATAAACAGATTTCCTGTAATTTTATCTAGCCCAGCGTTAGGAGCCTATTTGGGAACCTGTTTTGGTTTCCTTGCTGCTGTTAGAGGGTTAGTTATGGAAAACCTTGAAAGTGATATTGCTTGGTACTCATTTGCTAGTGCACTAGCCGGTTTTTTAAGTTTGAGTATGGTTGGGTTAATAGTTGGTGTGCTTCTTCACTTCTCTGGTAATGGTGATAGATAGCCACACATAACAAAGGTATCAAGGTGATGCGTTTGACTTGGCGTTTTTGGTTCGGAGTTTAGTGGTTTTGGATAGTTGGTTGTGGCGCACTTTACCCCAAGCGTTAGTCTCTACTTATATTTGTAAATAGGTTATCTATGAGAAGCTATAAAATCCCTTTTATAATTCTAATTGTTTTTTCAGTTTTGATTGTGGCAGAACCAGCATTTGCTGGACCTGGTGGGAAAATCGCTAGTGCTGTATTTGAAACATTTTGGGGGCGTGTAGTTCTTGGAATATTAGCAATCATTTTTCTTCCGTTCGCATGTTATGTCATGATCAATGAACGAATAGCTGAACACCGAACAAGAAAAGATTTACGTTTTATGGCGAGTTATAGTTCGCTATTTGAATGGTTAAAAGTTCAGGAGCGCGCAAAAGATTGTTTTTATCGGGTTCATTCTGGGTGGGAGAATGAAGATCTTTCTAATGTTTCAGGCTGGATGACGGACTGGTATTGGCAAAATCAACAACAGGTTCATCTTGAAAGATGGAAAAGGAAAGGGTTGATCAACATTTGTTATGTAAAAAAAATAACAAAGATCAAACCGCTTTTATTTGTTCATAGAAACCATGACAATCAGCACGAAGACTCAATGGTGGTTATATCTATTTCAGCAAAGATGAAAGATTACCTTCAAGATAGAGAGTCTGGTAAGGTCGTGGAAGGTAGTAAAAAGTATAAAGTAGTAGAGACTATTTGGAGTTTCACCTTGGAGAATGGGCAATGGAAAGTATCGGATATTGAAGAAGATGACATGTGTTTGATTTATGCGAAAACAATGAGAGAGCTACCTATGATTGAAAGTACAGTCGAAGGTGACTTGAGAGCGTAATTAAGTAATCAAGGTGACCCGTTACACTCGGCATTTTGGTATAGAGTTCGGTGTGCTTGCTGGTTCGGTGGGGCACACCTTATCGCAGGCGTTAAATGATATGTGGAAATGAGTAATGAAAAAAATGTACGGTATACTTTTAGTCATTAGCGGGATTATTTCAGGGTGTGCATCACCTATTGAAAGTAAAGGGCTAATTGTTATGGATGTACCAGCAGGTTATTATAGTAATCTCAATGAAAAAGTATTAAATTTTACTGATTCCTGTTTTGAAATGTCGATAAACAAAATAAATTTCAGTGAAGATTGGTTTCCTCAAGTTTCGTTTAGGTATGAAGATGAATCTGGAAATATAAAGACTCAAGTTTCAATTACTCGAGAGTATAGTGATAGAAATAATTTAATTCTTGAACTGATTGAATGGGAATATGGTAAAAAAATCAATACGAGAGTTTTGAAAGATGATATAGATTTAAGCGAGTCAGTTTTTGTGGGAGTTAATTTTTCGAGTTCAAATGAAATGAAAATCTTTTTTGAAAATGAAACTATTAATTTGAGTTCTGAATATACTCCTAGTAAAGCCGTGTATAATGTTTCGTCATCAAAATCAAAAATTGAATTTTATGATATAGATTCATTATGTAATTAATAATTACCATTTAACAAGCAATCAAGGTAACCCGTTTGACTCGGCGGTTTTGGTTTGAAGTTCGGTGCGCTTTGTTGGTAATGCGCGGGGTACCTTATTGCAGGCGTTATACGGAAAGGAGAATGTGTGAAGAAGTTTCTAAAGGCTGTAGGAATCTTAGTCGTTGTTTTTATAATTTTTATTAGCGGGTTGCTCTATTGGTCAGCATCTGAAACTGACGAGTTAACAGCAGAAGTAACTCCTTTCATAGAAACAAGTATGCCTTTGGTTGCCACATGGGACGTCGACAAATTTAAGCATTTAGTTAGCCCAGAAGGTTTAGCTAGTTTCGAAAGTGAGAAGGGGCGAAGGATAATTGCGTATGTATCGAAAGTTGGTAGTTTAAAGAGTTTTGATAAACCTATATTCGTTAAGTCAACATCGACGGCTTCAACCAGTGGTAAAGGTCGTACTATTGCAACATTCACAGTTAAAGCAAGATTTGAGAATGGTGACGGTGTATTAACGTTTACTTTAGTACGAACTGGTTCAAGTTACTTGATACTAGGTATAAATTTGAGTTCAGATATATTTCTTGAAGAGTAAATCCGTATAACAAAGCAACCAAGGTGACCCGTACACTCGGCGGTTTTGGTTTAATGTTCGGTGTGCTTTGTTGGTTCAGCGGGGCACCTTATTGCAGGCGTTATGTAAGGAAATAGATATGAGAAAAATCACGAAGATTTTAGTATTTGCTTTAACACTACTTACAATGTCAGGTTGTGGTTTTTTAAAGGCAATTTCTGTACAAAATGATTATGCTTCTAGCTTTGATGTTACAACTGAACCACCCTTAGCATTAGGAATGGATTATGAAGTAAAAATGTCTAGAGGGATTAATGATACGGTTTTTTATGCATATGTTCCTAAAGGAGTTCAATATCCTGTAGCTAGTTCGGCAGGTCGAGTTTTTTTTCAATCCCCTGAGGGCTTTGAGCTCAGGGTTAATAATGAGCTCAGATCTAAAATAGGTGGTATTGTACAAATTAGTCCTAACGATGTTAATGATTTTTATATCTGGTATTTCTCTAGTGATGAATACAATGATTTTACAGAGTATTTTGAGGTCGAACCGAATGGGGAGTGGATAAAGGGTGTTAAGCCAAATATTTCAAATGCATTCACGCGCCCTTGGGTAGAAAATGAAATGATCCTTAAGAGATGAGTGACTATACCTGATATCAAGGTGACGCGTTACACTCGGCAGTTTTGGTATGGAGTTTGGTGAGCTTTGTTGGTTGAGCTGGGCGCACCTTATTGCAGGCGTTAGGCCCTATTTTAAATAAAGTAAAGGTATATTGTGAAAAATAACATAATGATAATTGCAAAAGTGATTGTGGCCTTGTCACTACTTTTACCTACGATAACATCGGCAAATTCTTTGCTAGTAAAGGTTCCTGGTACGGCTATCTCAATGAACTCTCCAGAAGGTTTTACTTTGTCTGATAGCTTCACAGGTTTTGAAAGTTTAGATACAAGTTCAAGTATTCTTATTGCAGAACTACCTAAAGAGGCATTCCCTCAATTGAAAATGCTTTTTTCTAACTTGAAAATTGCTAGGCAAGGATTCGCGGCAAGAGGCGTTCATATCTCGAAACTTCAAACTGTAGAGGTGGGAACTACCACTATTCCACTACTATCAGGAGTTCAAGAAGTACAAGGAATTGTTATTAATAAATATGTGGCTCTACTTCATGGGGATTCAACTGTTCTTGTTACTTATAATATTTTAAATGACAAAGAGTTTTCTTCTAATAATGTTGTTGAGTCTCTCGGGTCAATTGTTATTGGGTCAGAAATAAAGGTTAGTGATAAAGCTAAAAGCTTGTCGTTTAAATTCAAAGAAGTTCCTCCATTCAAGTTGGCTGATATAATGGCAGGTTCTTCAGCAATATTAACAACTTTTGATGGAGTGGACCCAACTGGAGATCGGCCAATTGTAGTTATTGGGAATTCTTTGTCGTCATCTTCAACTGATGATATAGAATTGTTCTCTGAACAACTATTACGTTCTGTCTCTGGCTTCAAAACTTCGAAAATTATTAACTCTAGTCCAGTGAAATTTGCTGGCTTAGATGGCTATAAAATGCTGGCTACTTATACGGATAAAACTATTATTCAATACGTTGGTATAAAAAATGATGGGCAATATATTCGCTTATTATCAACCGGTTCTAGTCAAGAAATTAAAGAATCAGAGGGTGCCATTGAGTTGATTGCTGAGTCAACAGCTTTCGTACGCTGATTTGGCCTAACAAGGCAACCCGTTACACTAGGCAGTATGAAGTTCGGTGTGCTTTGCTAGTTCAGTGCGGGGCACCTTATTGCAGGCGTTAACTGTATAAAATCGTAGAGGATAATTTGAAATACATAATATCATTATTAATGACTTTAATGTTAACTGGTTGCTCGAGTCTATTAGCTACAGTTTCAGTAAAGCATACGTTGTTAGATAT
>Ga0070725_10002300_pt1 | contig 10153 bp, 7 predicted proteins | sample tdDd002_FD_69781 | JGI IMG/M metagenome (GOLD analysis project Ga0070725, IMG submission 69781) | Marine sediment microbial communities from the Atlantic coast under amendment with organic carbon and nitrate - tdDd00.2 | ecosystem: Environmental > Aquatic > Marine > Coastal > Sediment | place...
GTAATTCAAAACCAATTTCTTTTTGGTAACCTAATGCTAAATGAGAGCCCATGAAATCTCTTAAGAAACCAGAAATATCACCATTCTTCATTTCTAATGCAGTATCAAGAATCCATTCATTGAACATTGGATATTCTTTACCATCAGGACCAACAAATTTTTGACCTTCTACCCATGCAGATGGAATACCATAGTTTTGTACATTGTTACCTTCTTCAGAGAACATATAGTCAAATAATGCTAATGCAGTATGAATATCTTGTTCCTCAGCAGCAGCTGAAATTGACCAACCATCAGGTTTAATAGCTCTAGTGTTTTCCACATAGTGGATAAAGTCGTTAATACCAGCTTCTGAAATTGTAGTTACAGGTGGTAAAAATACATGGATTGCTTCATTAGATGCTGTTGTTGATGCGATCCAGTCAAATGTCATGAAACCAAATTGCATTTGTTCTTCAGCATTATCAGCAAAGTACATGCTCTTTCTAAACTCATCTTTCACACTTAAATCTGAGAATTCTGAGTGGATAAGACCTTCAGCATACATAGCTTTGATGTTGTCTAACTTAGCTAAGAAACCTTGATCAGCATAAGTATATTGCATACCATCTTCAGCCATAAATAATGTAGCACCATATGAATCAGAAGCATGAACTCTTTCACCATCGAAGTAAGAGATTAATCTTAAAACATCTTCTCTATACTTAGACTTTCTAACAAAGAAAGGAGAGATTTCAGCATCAATTGCTGTACCTGTAGTTACTTTTGATAATGTTCTAGGAGATAATTCAATAACTCTCCATAATGCTACTAACTCATCAATGTCATACATAGCTGTTGAACCAACATATAAGTCAGATGGTTTCTCTAATGTTGGATAATTTGCTTTGATGTATTCAACAAGTACAGTTCTAGCTGTTTCAGCGTCTAAAACACCATTTGCTGCAGCTTGGTTCTGTAAGTCAATTACATTCGTAGCATTTCTGTCCCAGTAACCTTCATAAGCAACTTCTATTGTATGAGATTCAGCTTCAATCATATCTTCCGAATCTAATAAAGCTGTAACCCAATCTGGTCTACCTTCGAAAGTTCTTGCATAGTTATCGATTTCAGCAACATATGGTAAGTGATAAATACCACCATTATGAGCAGTAATAGCCTTAGCAACATTTGGATTTTCTTCTAAGTATGCCTTAACATTTGGCATGTATTGTAAGTAATCTTTTAAGTTAATAAAGTATCCTTGTGCACCATAGTTCATTAAATCACCAGCAATTGAGTTACCACCATAAACAGTAGCATCTTTAAATGCTGTAGCAGCTGCAATATCAATCATTTCAGTTGCTTTTTGATCTTGAACTGCAGTATCAATGATATTGAAACCAACTTGTTCTTGAATAAACTGCCAAGTCGCTTTTAAGTCTCCTTGAGTGATTACAGTACCATCTGGTAAAGTTAAAGGACTCGCTTGTTGGTAAGTCATCGTTCTAGAGTTGTTACCCATTGCAAAATTTATTCTTAATTCATCTGCTAATTCTACTTCTTTTACTTCTTCTACTTCAGTTTCTGTAGCTTCTTCCGTAGTATTAGCTGATTCGTTTTTAACTTCTTCGCTATTGATTGCGTTCATATCACTTGATACGCAAGATACCATGCTAACTACCATTAGTAATGATAATAGAATGATTAATACTTTTTTCATTTTATCCTCCTCGAAAGTTTCCTATTAATATTAATTACCCTTTAACGCCACCCATATTAGTACCTTTAGCAAAGTACTTTTGAATGTACGGATAAATGATAAGGATTGGTATAATTGAACATACTAGTATTGCATAGGCATAAGAATCTGCTGCATAAGTCAGGAAATCTCCCATGTCATCAATCATAGACTGATAATTCTCAACTAGGATTCTCATGTATACTTGTAACGGTTGTTCATTAGGATCTTTAAGTAACAATCTAGACCAGAAGTATCCATTCCAACGACCTGTTGCATAAAACAGTGTTACTGTTGCAACTGCTGCTTTTGACATTGGCATGTAGATTCTTCTTAACAGTTGGAACTCATTTACACCATCTACTTTTGCCGCTTCCTCAATTTCTGTTGGAATCGCTTCAAAGTAGTTTCTTAATAATATAATGTTGAAGGCTTTTACACCAAAGGCAAAGATTATCCCCCATCTATTGTCTACACCAATGTTGATATAGTTTAGGTATGAAGGAATCATACCTGCTGTAAACCACATAGTGAAAACAACAAAGAAATTAAATTGTCTTTTGAATAATAGTCTTCTTTTAGACAAAGCATATGCACCCATAATAGAGATGAACATACTCCAAGCGGTACCTACAACTGTATAAAATAAAGTATTGATGTAGGCTACCCAGAACCCTTTGTCCATATAAATCAAATTGTAAACATCAAAGTTAACATCCTTAGGTAATAGGACAACTTTTCCTGTCTCATAAGCCACTTTACCACTGATTGATGCAGAAAATGCATAGAATACCGGGTAGAGTGTAGACAAGGCAAATATACCTATTAACACATATGAAAGCACTTTAAATATCGCTTCACTTCTACTTAATCTTTCCATTTAATCCCCCTACCACAATGATGTCTCTGAAACTTGTCTACTGATGAAGTTAGCGCCCATAACCAGTGCAAAACCAATCAGCGCATTAAACATACCTGCAGCTGCACCCAAGGCTTGATTACCACCTTCCAGACCGACTCTAAACACGAAACTGGAGATTACATCTGCTGTTTCATATGTGTTTTCATTGTATAAAAGAATTATTCTTTCATATCCTACCGATAACATACGACCAATTCTTAGAATGATCATAATTGTTAAGGTAGGTGCCATACCAGGAAAAGTAACATACTTAATTTCTTGAAGTTTATTACCACCATCTACCTTGATAGCCTCATACAGAACTGGTGAAATACCCATGATTGCAGCAAAGTATACAATTGAACTGTAACCAGCTTCTTTCCATATTCCAGTTATGATATACAAGGGCCTAAAATAAATGGCGTCCTGAATAACTTTAGCCCCCTCAGGTATAATACCAAGTTTATACAACATACTTGCAATAACACCTGTGTTGACTTCCCCACTATATAGAAGGGTTAAGACCAGACCCGTAATTGTTACCTCTGATAAAAAGTGAGGTAAATAAGTCATTGTTTGAGCAACATTTCGGTATAGCTTATTAGATATTTCACTAAAGAACAATGCCAAAATAATTGGAATCGGGAAACCGAAAATTAATCCATACAAACTGATCAGGAATGTATTTCTAAACGCTCTCCAAAATTGACCTGCAAACGGACCTGAGATTAAAGAAATAAAGTTATTAAATCCAACCCAGTCACTACCCCTAACACCTAGATTTGGCTGATAGTTTTTGAATGCTATCAATAGGCCTCCCATAGGTCTGTACATAAACATTAAGTACCAGACAACCAATGGTAGCAATAAAACATATAATCGCCAATCTGAGATAATGATTTTTGCGTATCTAATAAACTTATTCTGTTTCTTTTCATTCATCTCGTTACTCCTCCTAGGAATTGATTTTCATCAATTTATTCATCATCAATAAGAGATGGTCCAAGGTTGAAGACCTTGATTTGATCATTGTACTCTCTTATCAATGTGATTCTTGTGTTTAAAATATTGTTCTTGTATTCCAGTGGCTTTGTTGCAACCAGTAAAGTTTCCTTCAAATCCTCTTTACTCATTTCATATCCAATGCCATTTTCTATTTCTAATGTTTTTACATCAACAACTTGACTCGTTGGGACCAATACACTAACGAAAGTCATATCTTTTACTTTAGATTTGTTTGAAACATGTAAAGCCTTCATTCTGTTTTCAGTGAACTTATCAGGTTCTTGAGTTGTCATAACAGCTCTTATTGTATTATCTACATGTTTTACTTCTAATTGCTCATTAGACAATTGATGAAGTGTCATTTTTCCAAATCCGTTGATATATGTATGTTGATTACCTTCAGATTTTGGATAATGATCACCATGCATAATCCATGTGTATGTGTGTTCATCATCACTTGATAAGTCGTCTATCATGAAATACCAAGGTGCGTCTGTATGAATAAGTGCTCTTTTATAAGTATTTAAGTTTAAAGTAGGATCATATTGTTTAGCTGATTCACCTACTAAATATGAATACTCATCATTTAAGTCTGCAACTTCCATTTCAGCTATCATATCTTGTGTGTAGTTTTTCCAGATGTTGTTTTGACCTTCATCATAGTTGCCTTTACCATCTACTACAACTAAGTTATGATCACTTGCCTTTACATGTCGATTATAACCATCATCAATTGCAAAGTAAGTTTCATCTGCTACTAATATAAATGAGTTATTATCAGGATGTTGATGTGATAGTCCAAAACAGTTATAGCCTTGATCCTTTAAACGCCATAAATGAGACCACTGTGTTTTCCCACCAGGATGACCACACTTAAAAGACATATGTCTAGCATCTTTTTCCCAAGATGATCGATGAACATAAAGTCCTAAGTCATCAAAGTATTTTTTCAGTGGTAAATCACTGAAATCCTTTTCCTCAACGTCATGATTGTAGAATAAAACCTCGAAGAAACATTCTGGTAAAATACCCGGTTTAACTTTTGATTCGTAAGCTTCTCTATATAGGAATTGATCTCTGACTAAATTACCTAGTTTCTGAGCATAGCCATTCTTATATTCAGATGCTACTTTATAATATATGGCTGTTGAGTGACCTGATCTTCTATCATGACAATCACCAAAATTAATCTGTTCCTCTAAATTAGGTGCTGCTTGATACAATCTATAATCAAAAGTATGTCTCAAGAAATCACATGACTCGAAATAATTTATCTTTTCTCTTTCCTTCAACATATGAGCATAGACAAATAACCACATGGCACCATAACGCCAATAAACAACACCTTCATAGTCACTGCCGTCTTCAGGTAACATACTATAAACAGTATTAAAGTTGTCTTTAGCATTTTCTACCCATTTCTTATCATCATCATACTTATTTATTAAAGCATACCCAGCTGAAGCTAACCCTGTCATATTAATCCAATTGTGATTTTGAAAATAGTTCGTTGACCAGCCACTTCCTTCTGTCTTAATCTTGAAATCATACATCCTATCACCTTGTAGTATGATTTTTTCACGAACCAACTTCTCTTCTTCTCTTGAGAAATCGTTTTCTAACCAGTCATAAGCAATGCCTAGACCGAATAAAATCCATGCTGCAGATAAATCAACATCTACCAAGTGGGCGTTTCCCCAATGAGGATAAGATACCACGGTCATAATCCATCTTTTAGCTTCTTTAAGATAATGTTCTTGTTCTGTTAATATGTAAGCCAAAGATAAGTTTGCAATAGCAATCCCCATATAGGTTGTACTTGCCTTTGGATGTTCTTCTGGCAATTGTTCATTAAAATACAATTTGCACTGGTCTACCAATCTATTAAATACAGGTCTCTTTACTGTATAAATATCCTTTTTTAATTGTTCTATGTCTTGATCGACAAACAAATAATTTTTCATCTTGTCTCCTTTTCGCAAATGCGAAATCATTACGGGAAAACTTTTATTTTTAAAGCAATCGATCAAATCCATTGCTTTACGAATATGCGTAGCGGTTACGCAATTCAATTATAACATTTATTTCACAAAGTGTACAGACCTATAATCCAGTGTAACCCATTTTCTTAGAGATGGCTAAGGCTGTCTCTTTTACAATTGAAGCTTCTGCCTCAATGTCTATATCTTCTCTATACAATCCACTGATACTTACAGCAGCTATAACCTCATTATGACTATCAAATATAGGAGCGCCTATACATAATAAATGGTCAGATTGTTCTCGGTTATCAATTGCATACCCTTGTACTCTTACCTTATCAATTTCAACTTTTAAATCTTCATGATTCGTAATAGTATAAGCTGTCTTTTGGATCAACTCTCGACCTTGGAATCTTTCCATCAATGCATCATCGTTAGCTAATATTGTTTTACCTAATGATGTACAATGTAAGTTCGTTCTACTACCAATAGAACATGTTGCAATAATAGAATCTTTTGGTTCGAATTTATAGATATAGGTAATCTTCTCATTGACTTCTTTGCCTAAGAAAACCGTTTTATTCATACGTTTTCCAAGCATCTCTATAGGTTCTTTAGCCTTATCTATCAGAGATGTATTACTTATAAATGCATTACCAATGAAATATGCTTTGACTCCAATGCCATACAACTTACTTCTTTCATCTATGATTTCTATCATTTCCTTATCCAATAAGGCTTTTATAATATCACTGACACTCGTTACTGGTATATCTAATGCAACTGATATCTCAGATAATGACAAACCATTAGGTTCGTTCGCTATTAGTTCCAATATATCTATTGTTCTAGTTGCTGCTCTACTTTTTTTCATTACTTTACTCCTTAGATGTATTCAGGAACATTATACCGTAACTCTTTCGCAAATACAAATTTAAAATTAATCGGAATAAATCCGACCACCTTTTATGCAATTCCGTATAAGCGACGTATATGCGTAACTGTATTATAGCAAATCATTAGACACCTTGCAAGTGTCAATTAACATTTTTTTAACAAAAAACTTCCAAGCATAAACTTGGAAGCTTCACTTATTCTTTTAACAGATTTTCTTCAGGACCAAAATTATTTACAACATTTTTGAGTTGATTTAGACAATCAAACACCTCATTTGACATGCTTTCGGCTTGTTGGTATAAGTCTTTTGCTAAGGTATGATTATTATTTTTTAATGCTTCTTTTACTTTAACAAATATAGCATGTAACTCTAAATGAGGTTTCTCTATTTGATGCCAAATCTTTAAGATATCTTTGTTTTTAGGTTCTAGTGCATAATAGAAGTAACCTAATGCACATTTCCTACCATCTGGTTGAATTGCTTTTATATGACCTGTATCTACAATATCTTTTAAATCTTTCATCCATGTTTTATGTCCTTCTATAGATCTATCAAGATGCATATGTACATCCTTATTAGAAATTGTATGAGAACCATTATTTAAAGGTTCTATTAGCATACTTGCTATAGAAACATATTCCTCACCAATATCATCTAAGTCTTCTTGCATAACTTTAGATGTTGATGCATAAGATTCTAAAGTATTGCCGAAGTTAGAAATATTATTGACTTCATCAGTGATGACATTCATCGATGCAGAAATCTCTTGTGTTGATGCTGTTAATTGTTCCATAAAAGAGGCTACACCATGGATATTCTGAATCATTGTATTAACCATTACCTGACTTTCATCAAAAGATGATGCTATTTGATTATAATCAGTTGTTAACTCAGATATGGCACCTTGTGTATCTTGAACTGACTCAACTGAAGACTTTGACTTTTCATCGATTTCTTTTGTAAATGTATTCATTCGATCAAGTTGCTCTTTTGTATTTTCAGCAAGTTTTCTGATTTCATCAGCTACTACAGCAAATCCCCTGCCCTGTTCGCCTGCCCTTGCCGCTTCAATAGATGCATTTAATGCAAGAAGATTAGTTTGTTCAGCGATATCATTGACTGAATTCACTATAAAACTGATTTCACCTAACATGTCTTGTAATGACTTCATGTTGTCTGCTAATGTATCAGTGATATTTAGAATCTTTTTGTTCTCTTCACTGATGTTATTCAGTTGGTTTGCATTATTATTGATGTTTTCTGCAACCTTTACACTAGCAGTTGCCATATCATCTATCTGAATTTTTTGATCTTCTACAGTTTTAACGATTTCAGAAACATGCTCATTGGTACCATCAACCGCATCAAATGTTGATCTCATACGATTTGAAATCTTATTAGCATCATACTTAAAATCATCAGCAAACAACTCTAATTGCAAAGATATTGCTCCTGTTTTAGGTACAGTTTCAATCATTTTGTTATTGACCATAACTATGGTCCGACCTTCAGAAAGACCTAGTAATAAGATGTCTTTATACGCTTTCATCATCTCATCTTGTACCTGATAATCTTTTAAAGCAAAGTAGTCGAACTTCTGATACAAATCCAACATGTCTTTCATTATATTTTTCTTTTTCCCAAACATTTATATCCCCCCAAAATATTATACTAGCATCTCAAGTATAACAGTATGCTACTTACATTTCTATGAAAACTAGACCTTCAGAAACAAGATTATGAAATATGAACAAATACAGTATAGTAAACCTATAGTTAATATGTAGACATATTAAAATCTAAACTGTAGAATAGTGTGTGGAGGAAAGAAAATGAAAACAGACTTATATTTAGATTTTGATTCAACTATGGTAAACTCAGATAAATCAATATGCAGGATCTACAATGAAGACTATAAAGATTATGAAGGGTTTGTTGAAGCGGATTGGAGAAAACATAGCAATTGGTCATACAAAAATGTGTGCCCTCTTATCCATGTACATGAAGATAATCCTGTTCAAGTTATTCAAGATTACTATGGATCAGAAAGATTGTTTAATACACTAGAATTTTATGATGATGCACTTGATGTGCTAAAAAAACTAAAAGAAAAGTACAACTTAATCATCTGTACTTCTGCATTTCCAAAGAATGCTTCAAAGAAGGTATTATGGATAGAAGAACACTTACCTATGGTGGATGAAATTATAACTCTCATTAACATGTCGGGTAACGGTTATGGAAAATCAAGAGTGACTATGATTGAAGATGGTGCTATCTTTATAGATGATCACCCTAAGAATCTACACTCGACTAAAGCATCTAAAAAATACTTATTTAAGTTTAAAGAAACAGATTATAATGGTAATTGGGACGGACCAGTTGTTTCATCATGGAAAGAAATAGAATCAATATTATTATAGCCAGTGCGTTGCACTGGCTAATTATTTTTCCTATATTCACCTATTGTTATACCTGTCCAAGTTCTAAACGCTCTAGAGAATGCATTAGCATCAGAATATCCAATTAGAAATGCAATTTCATCATTGGTGATTTTATTGTCTTTCAAATAATTTCTCGCCATTAGTTCTCTGGTATGATTGAGTTGTTTTATAAAAGTTGTATCCTCTTTGGCTAACTTTCTCTGTAAGGTTCTGGCACTTACAGCAAGTTCTTTGGCTACATCTTCTATAGTACCATGTCCGGCTGGAATAAGTTCAAATAGCGTTCTTCTCACTTGGGCAGCAAAACTATGATCTTGTTCTATTTGCTCTAATCTCTTGGTTAACTCAGGCTCTATATATTCCCACATGACATTGTTCTTTGTAAGGAAAGGTTCCTTCATATCATTTAAATCAAAAGATAAGATGTTTCTGTCAGATTTTGTTGGTGTAACACCTAGATAATCAACCAGTGCTTTGTTGTAATCATACCTTGAAGATACATGACACGGTACAATATGCCTACCTGTACCTTGTCTTAAAATACTGGTCATCAAGACTTGTTCAGTCATAATAGTAAACCTTGGTATTTCAGTCTTATAATCATCAAAGACAAACTCCAAATGTAAATAAGATTCATCTGTTGATACATTTAATACAAAAGGTCCAATGAGCTTCTTATACTTGGATAACCTTTCAAAACATCTTATACCATCCTTCGAACAAAGCGCTGCAAACAAAGGCGGTAAAAAACGCGTCATAAGATCTAGTTGACCAGCTGTAAGCATATACTCATCAGGCACAACTTCATCCATAGACTGCATAACTCTCATGTATTCTTCTTTACTTACTGTTAAACCATCATCTGTAAATCTTGATGGTGCAATGTCAGCTTTCTTAAGAACCAATTCCAAACTCAAGTTCATGCCATCAAGAAATTCTCTATAAAATGATTCTAAGTTGAAAAAACTCATAAGCCACCTCTATGTCATACTTTTTACTATCCTATCAAACATTCTATCAGATAATATTCTTCTTAGGAAGACAAATGGCTTAGCACCATATCCAATCAAATATCTTGTTTTAGGTCTATTAGCAGTAGCAGCCTTTGTTACAGCTCTTGAGATTACCTTAGGACTTGATAAACCATTACCACTGTACATCTTCTTCATATTTTCTGCTGATTTATTAGCTGCAGTCTTGTAT
>Ga0070725_10002310_pt1 | contig 10119 bp, 9 predicted proteins | sample tdDd002_FD_69781 | JGI IMG/M metagenome (GOLD analysis project Ga0070725, IMG submission 69781) | Marine sediment microbial communities from the Atlantic coast under amendment with organic carbon and nitrate - tdDd00.2 | ecosystem: Environmental > Aquatic > Marine > Coastal > Sediment | place...
TAATCAGAAGTTACTTTACGCTTGGTGGTCATCATATTCAATTTAATATTGTGGATACGGCTACTTTACGTGCAGCACAGGAAACTCCAGAAGATTATAAGGACTTACTAGTACGTATGGCAGGTTATAGCGACTATTTCAACGATATGAACGCCGATCTTCAGCAAGAAGTTATCGACCGTACCGAAAATGAGTCGTTTTAGGCTTTAACTGAATAATTAAAACTTAAAATTGTCTGACTCTTCATTTTTAGTCTTGTAGAGTCAGACTTTTTTTATCATTATACGTAACAGATGGAACAACCTACACTGATATTCGATGTTAAGCGATATGCCATTAATGATGGCCCTGGAATTCGAATCACCATATTCTTAAAAGGCTGTCCGCTCAGTTGTAAATGGTGTCACAATCCTGAAAGTCAAAAAGTACATAGGCAAAAAATGTATTCTAATACAAAGTGTATTGGAAGTCAGGAATGTATTAAGGCATGTCCGCATGATGCCCTTACTTTTACACCACAAGGTGTTGTAACCAATGCCGATTTGTGCACCATGTGTGGAAAATGCGCAGAGGTCTGTCCAACCAAAGCAATGGAAATGACGGGAGATCTCATGACCGTTGATCAGGTGATGACACAAATTAAAAAAGAAACCATGTTCATGGATCAATCAGAGGGTGGCGTAACTTTCTCTGGTGGAGAACCCCTTTTACACCATGAATTCTTAACTAAACTGTTAGATGCTTGTGGCGAAGAAGAAATTCACAGATGTATCGACACAACTGGTTTTGCGAGTACAGATATACTCTTGGAAGTAGCCAAAAAAGCAGATCATTTTTTATATGATTTAAAAATGATCGATTCTGAAAAGCATAAAAAATGGACTGGTGTTCCCAATGAATTAATCTTGAAGAATCTTAAGATTCTAGCGGCTACAGGAGCCAATATGAACATTCGTATCCCTTTAATAAAAGGTGTTAACGACGACGATAAAAACATCCACGACTCTGCTAAATTCATAGCTGCTTTAGAAGGTAAAAAGCCTCTTGTTAACATTCTTCCTTTTCACAATATCGCTGAGAAAAAATATGAAAAATTAGGAAACGAATATGACAAAGGCGACATGGATGCTCCAAGTCAGAAACGTCAGGACGAAATTCTGGATATCTTTAAATCATACGATGTTAATGCCATGATTGGAGGATAAACATATCCTAATTCTGAAAAAACGCACCTCACAAAGAGAAGATAATCAATAATATTAAACGCCATTCTTGGCGTTTTTTTTATTTCTATATTTTTTAGACACTTTTTATTCTCCACTCCTATCGCACGGCTACATTTATACAGTTAGTTTTAACTAGCTTAATTAATAGTCTCAAATCCAATAATTAAATTGATTTGAACAAGACAAACGACCTTTCTTCTTGCAGTAGCTATATTGCGCTTGATCGTGAATACTTCATATGACTATATTCATACAAGACAGATGTAATACTAAATTACAAGCGGTTGACGAGTTCCGTTGTATCATATGTTTTTTTGTTTATTTCATTCTTGTTGTAACAAGGTCGCTTTATTTATAAATACACACAACATAGCCAATACCACTACAGGGAATTGCCTTTGCAACACAATTATTAATTTTTAAAAGCTAACAATTGAAACATGACAGTTTATTTAAAAGTTACAAATCTACCATTAGACCGAATTGAAAAACAAAGGAGTACAACCTTATGGAAATCTAATATATGAAAATTATAGTTATGGATAAAAATCAAAAAGTAATTTTAATTACTTGAGCTTCTTCTGGCTTTGATGAAATTTGTGCTGAATATTTAAGCCCAAAGGGGCATCGTGTTTACGAGACAAGTCGAAAATTAGTAACAGAAACGAAACCGTATGAAATGATTCAAATGGATGTCAATAATAATTCATCCGTAAAGCAAGGCATAAAACACATAGTAACTAAAGAAGGACACTTAAATGTTGTGATTAACAATGCCAGTTTTGGAATAGCAGGCACTTTAGAAGACACATCAATAGAAGATGCTAGATTTCAATTTGAAACTAATTTTTTCGGTGTTTTAAGAGTTTGTCATGAAGTGCTTCCCATTATGCGAAAAGCAAAGCATGGCAACATTATTAATATTGGATCGATTACAGGCTCGATAGGTGCACCCTTTAATGGAGCGTACAGTGCAAGTAAATCAGAACTACAACGTTTCACTGAAGTATTACGTATGGAAATTAAACCATCTGGTATTCATGCTTTGTTAATAGAACCAGGTGATTTTAATACAGGAATAACAGATAGAAGGATATACACAAAACAATCACAGACCACTCTTGAATATAAAGAACGTTGCAATAGAGCCGTTCAAAATTAGAACTTCTTGTAGATAAAATTATTAATACCCTCACCACGGCTTAAATATACAATTGGTCCAAGATTAGAGCTACTTGAAGTTCATCTCAAGAAATTTATACCTTCAAAGCTTTTTGAACAAATCATTATGAAAACTTACAAGATATAACACAAATACTAATATCAAAGATGACAACACCCTAATATCAGTGTTCCTAGCTAGGAAAACACCTAGTGAGGAACCCAAAAAAAACGACCTGCAATTATAATATACACTATTGTAAAACCCGACAAATTTTCATTTCTTATGCTAAGTCAAACTTATTACAACTAAAACTTTTCTATTTATCAGAACATTAAAAACAAGGCAAAACAAGTAACAATAACCCACTCTCCTTCTATAAAAGATCTGGAATATAAACATCTTTCATCAATTGTTACAACCTAACAAAAACAACTACATCACTCACGAAACAAATAACACACAACAACCTTCACATCAATACTATCTCCCACAACTAAATCCCATAATAACAATAAACAAGTAAATATCTCAAGTTATCAAGGCAAAAAAAAATTTACATCCACAAAAACAGTCTCTTTACATAAGTAATGTTTATAGAAGTTTATCCACCTCAATATCTCAAGAAAAAATACAACAAGCAAACACGCCTCCACCGGAGACTGCCAATATGCAAATGTTAAATTACCACAACAAACACCAATTGTTGCAAATATTATTTTTTTTGTTAACTTCACATCTGAATTGATAAAATGTCGATTTTTAACGACTAACGACAACATTGATGGTTGCGTTATGTGTGAATTTTAAAATAATCTAACCCACTTATTTTTATTATGAAAAATTTATCTGACAAAAAAGAATTATTTTACAATCTTATTAAACAAGGTGAAGACATGAAAGTTGGACACCTCGATTTAGATTCAGATAGCTTTACAGGCAGACACATATCTGTTGATGGTAAAAAATTATTGTATTTTGCTGATTGCTCTTATTTAGGTTTAGAAAATGACCCTAGACTTATTGAAGGTGCAAATGCTGCAGCTCAGAAATATGGTATTTTACTATCCAATTCGAGAGCTTTTCTTTCTTCTCCCCTCTACAAAGAACTTCAAGAAGAATTAAAAAAAATAATACCAGGACACACCATGATAACTCCAACCACAACGTTGGGACATTGTAGTGCTCTACCGTTATTAATTGACAGTGAAGATTTAATTATTATGGATCTACACACACATAATAGTGTCCAAATGGCTTCAAAGTTATGTGCTCAACAAGGAACTGCAATCAAGTACCTAAAATATCACAACGATATGCAAAAGTTAGAAGAGATGGTAAATCATCCTGACAACGAAATGTATAAGAGAATATGGTTTTTAGGAGATGGGATCTATAGTATGCAGGGAGAGTATATTGATATTGATGGCTTAAAAACAGCTCTCGATCGCAATGACAGATTACACGCTTACTTAGATGATGCTCACGGATTTAGTTGGACTGGTAAAAACGGATCTGGATCAATTCTTGGCGAATCAAAGGAATTGCATGAAAAAATGATTGTCGCACTTTCTATGGCTAAATCATTTGGTTGCACAGGAGGTATTATTACTTTTCCCAATAAGGAATTACGAGATAGAATTAATTCAATCGGACAAACACAAATTTTTTCAGGCCCTATACCAAATCCCGTACTTGGAGCCGCTATTGCATCAGCAAAAATCCATCAAACACCAGAGTTTGATCAATACCAGCAAGAATTAAAAGTCTTAATTGCATACTTTAAAGAAACTTGCAAGCGTAATAATATCGCCTTAAAAACGAAGTCAGATACACCGATTCAGTTCATTGAAATAGGCAAAAGTGAAAAAGCTTATGAAGTCGCGTCGAAGCTAATAGAACATGGCATATATTGTTCCATTGCCGTATATCCTTCAATGCCTAGAAACCATGGTGGCTTACGAATTAGTTTAACTCGCCATTTAAAAATAGAAGATATTGATCACATGCTGAATTCATTAAAGGAAATTGTTGAATCCTTTTCTCTTGCTACAGTTGATTAATATATAATTAATTGATGATATAGCAAGAACTACCAGTATGAACACTTAAATGTTGACCGAAAATTATAGGCCCTACAAAAAGCTTTTATCTTTCGGTCATACATTTTCCAAATTGTAACAGAACGTTGGATATTCTCGAAACAATGCATATGTAGACACTTTACAAAAATTCTGTCGCTTTTTCAAAACAATATAGGAATAGAAAACTATGTCGTATCTCAGAACAGGCATCAATACGACTTTGAGTTAAGGGAAAATCCTTTTGCAAAACTGAATGCCAACATTCCTATAGACGGACTAAATAGTTACAAAAAGTGTTTCGTTACAGACACAATCGAATACCGCATTAACATAACGATAAAAGCATCCTAAACAACACACAAATCACACCAACCACAGACTCACTGACTCACTGACAATAACAACACCTAACGAACACTCATAGATCCACACTACAACAAGTGTGTTTTTATGTTTTACATGTAAGGCGCTAGAGTGAAATTTGTTTTTCAAACATACCAAAGCATCATCACACAATTTATCATCCTGTTCACTAGGCATTTAATCAACCTTTAAAATCAATCTGAAAGCAACTCATGTTAAATAACAGCTGTATTCACTTTTATTTAAAAATTGATTTACCTTAGATTTGCATCTTCATTATGATAATACGGCTCGAGTCGAAGTTATCAAAACAGTAATTTTGCTTTAATCATCATTGGCCCATACAAATCGGATATGAAATCAAAAGAGAAAAAAATACTCATCATAAGCTACACTTTATCAGGACAGATAACTGAAATACTAAATAATTTCCTAATTCCTTTCCAAGAACATTGTATCGATAGAGTAAAGATTACGCCTAAAAAAGAATTCTATTTCCCATGGAACATAAATGATTTTTTCAATGTGATGCCTGAGTGTGTCTTAGAAGAGCCAATAGAAATAGTCGAACCAAAATTCAAGTATCAAGATTATGATCTTATTATTTTCGGATACCAACCATGGTTTTTATCTCCTTCCCTACCGTCAAGAGCAATTTTTGAATGCCACGAATTTCAAAAAATAATCAAAAATAAGCCAATTGTCACGATTACCGGTTCTAGAAATACTTGGATATTAGCTCAAGAAAGTATGAAAAATTTAATTCACAAAGCTAATGGTTTATTAATCGGAAACATCCCCTTGATCGACAGATCAACTAACTTAATTGGGGCAATTACTATGTTACATTGGCTCTTAAAAGGAAAAAATACTAGGAAGTGGGGACTCTTCCCTTTCCCAGGAGTAGATAAAAAAGAGATTAAGGATACCAACCAATATGGTCGCATTGTCCATCATGCACTTATTACTGACAATTATTCAAATGTACAAAGTAAAATTCTGCAACTTGGTAAGATAGAAGTGTCTCCTAAAACCCTATTTATGGAAACCCGAGGGAAAAAAATATTCTCCCTATGGGCTAAACACATCAAAAAGATAGAGGTAAAAGGCAAAGATAGAATGTTATGGGTTAAAATCTTTAAACACTACATAACTGCAGCATTGTTTCTATTATCTCCAATTGTGATGATCATATATGCTTTAATCATACGACCAATAACATTCAGGTCTCTAAAAAGAAAGAAAAGCATTATCCTAAGTAACAATCTAACCCTATAAAATAAATTAAAATGTCAGACGTATTTATTACTAAAACAGCAGGCTTTTTGCCAAATTCTGTCGTAACCAACGATGAAATTGAAGACTACTTAGGCTTAATTAATGGGAGAAAGTCCAAATCAAAAAATATTGTTTTACGCAGTAATAGAATAAAAGAACGCTATTATGCAATTGATAAAAATGGGAAAAGCACCCATAATAATGCAGAATTAACCTCGAATGCTATTAGGAAGCTTTTTATCGATGAACCAGAAAAAATGAAAGATGTTGAGCTTCTGTGTTGTGGCACGTCATCACCAGATCAAATTATGCCTTCACATGGAGTAATGGTACACGGGTTCTTACCTGAAATGGGGATTGCTGAAGTTCTATCACCAGCAGGTAATTGCTGTACAGGAATGCATGGTTTAAAGTACGCCTATATGTCGCTGAAACTTGGTGAGAAAAATAAAGCAGTATGTACTGGTTCCGAAAGAGTTTCAAGACAAAAAAGATGTGGAAGTTATGAAGAAGAGTTAGATCATTTAGAAAGCCTTGAAAATAAACCATCGTTAGCTTTTGAAAAAGATTTCTTACGTTGGATGTTATCTGATGGTGCTGGTTCATTTTTATTAGAAACTGAACCTGCTAAAAAAGGGCATTCATTAAAAGTAGAATGGGTTGAGTCCATTTCCTACGCAAATCAAGAGAAAACTTGCATGTACCAAGGTGCGTCCATCAGAGAAGATGGAAACCTAAACGGATTTTCTGATTTAACACCTAAAGAATGGTTGGTAGATTCAGTATTCAGCATGAAACAAGATGCAAAATTACTAGACAACAAAATTGTTGAGCTGTTTTGCCAATGGCTTCCTGAGCTCATCGAAAAGCATAACTTGTCATCTAAAGAAATAACTTATTTCTTACCACACATGTCTAGTTTCTATTTCGAGGATAAAATACATAAACTAATGGCTGAAGCAGGTCTACCTGTTGACATGGAAAAATGGTTCACTAACCTTTCGACAAAAGGTAATGTTGGAGCTGGTTCAATATATTTAATGGTTGATGAATTATTGAAAAGTAAGAAACTAAACAAAGGCGATAAAATCTTGCTTATGGTTCCAGAGAGTGCTCGTTTTTCATATGTCATCAGTTTGTTAACTGTTGTGTAGTTTTAGGTTAAACGACTATTCAAGGTTTCCTATCAAGGTAAATACAACTGAATTTTTGTAGTAAATTCCCCCAGCTCCTGCTTTAATAACAGGAGCTGTTTTATTTTGTTCTAAAACATACATCCTATTTATAACAGATAGTCTTTGTTTGATCTTTAAAAACTTATATTTAAGCCTATCAATCATAAATAAACTCAATTCTAAACGAATACAATGAGAATAGGAATCGTACAAGTTAAGCCTGTAAAAGGCGATATAGAACACAATATAAAAAATCATAAAGAGTGGATTTCAAAGGGCATTGAGAAAGATGTAGATCTTATCGTTTTCCCCGAACTATCCTTAACTGGATACGAACCGGAGCTGGCCGAAGAACTTGCTACAAATCAAGATGACAAGAGGTTTAATGACCTACAAACTTTAAGCGATTGCAACGGTATTACAATTGCAGTTGGACTACCAACTAGAGAAGGTAAAGATGTATTTGTTAGTATGATTATTTTTCAACCAGAAAAAAAACGCACTACCTATTCAAAACAGTACTTGTTTCCAACCGAAACATCATTTTTTACCGCTGCTAAAAACCCACTAACCCTTAATTTTGAGACGGAAGTGGTCGCTCCTGCCATTTGCTATGAATTGTCAAATAAAGAACATGTCGAATATGCGGTAAAGAATAATGCAAGCATATACCTAGCGAGTGTACTGAACTCTATTGGTGGTGTTGATGCCGACTTGGAAAAATTGTCTGACATAGCCCAAAATCATAATATGACCGCATTTATGGCAAATTATGTAGGGCAGTCAGGCGGATATGATTGTGCTGGGAAATCTTCCATTTGGAATAATAAAGGAGAATTGATTGGACAACTTGATGGCCTAAATGAAGGTTTATTGATTTACGACACATCAACAGAAGAAATGATTCACCTTGACTAAAAGAGAACACAAAAGATCCGACTTTTAATTATCATTGGAAATCATTTAAATAAATCTATCACTGATTAAGCTCAAAAGACTCAAAACACAAGGATGTAACTCTTAGTAACGAAAAAAAACACGTCTAAAGTTTTTTTCAATCATCCTTCTGTCTATATCAATAGAAATCTTAAAACAAATAAATAGTTTCACGAAAGGAAGACAATAATATGTCTTAAATAATTTACCTATTGTTAGCTTCTGAAAGTGAATATTTGCATATTTGACATCTTTTTGAAGCGTACATTTCACATTTATCCTGTAAATGTCTTCTCAATTCACCTGATTTTAGATTCAGTAAAATCGAGCTATTTCGGATTAACACGACACGAATGTTCACTGAGCCATATCAGTAATACTTAAAATATGTTTTTAGAGATATTAAAATACGGATTCTTGACTATTTTCTTTGCCACTGCAGTGATAGGAATTGCAAGTATCCCAGATTGGATCAAAATTCCTGAATGGTATAGAAAACGAATCTTCATTGCTCTTATAATAGAAGTTATCGGGGTAATTATTATTTACTCAAAACAAGAATTTAAAATAGCGAATGATAATAGCCTTCCTGAAATAACAATCGAAAATAATAACTGGATGGCCGTGGATGAACAGGGCGTAATCTTTAAACCTGAGATTTCAATCAAAACTCAAGACACCACGTATATAAAACAATTGGGAAGTGCCTCATCTCTAGAAATTAAAGGCCTAAATGGAAAAGTGATTGAAGGTGGTTTAAGCATCCAAAATGCTGACAGCATTCGTATTGGTTATATAAAAGGTTTGAATTTAGAACAATCGGGACTCTTTAATGCGATTGAAACTGCTAAAGGCGAAATTACATCTACCGAGAATTACGCCTATATCAAATGGAAAAAAACATTGGATAAGCCCTGGGAAAAAAAAGGGGAATTTATAGGTCCTTTTAAATTAGAAATTACCGACTGCAATGAAGGAACATATTATCAAATCAAGAAAAACAATCGAGAATGCCTTTTTGATAGTAGAAAAAGCTCAAAAGATTTAATATCAGTAGATAATAGAATCATTCATTTTTATGAACATCAAAATGTATACTATCTTTTGAGAATTGCATGGGCAGATCTTGAACAAGAAGATAAGTACGTTCATATTATAAATGTAAGAATAGAACCCACCTTTAAACAGAAAATTACAGAAACAAGTCGAATAGCCTCTCGCTAGGCTTTATATTTAGCCTATAACAATTAGAATCAAAAAAAAGGCTCGCCGTTGTGGTGAGCCTTTTAAAAATTAGTTAAAACAAAAGATTATTTCAGAAGATAATCATCTCAGGTTTCATCGTATTCTATATCTAGAAACTGTATTTTACATGTAATAATAAACGTGTACTACCTACAAGATCTGAATCAGCAACTGTTCCGTCCACTTGAGTCGTTCCGTAAGCAGCTCCTGTATAGATAAGCTCTCCACCAAACTTCATTTTTCCAGAAAGAAATTCAACACGAGGTGCAACTTGGTATAAATAATCAATGTCTGATCCACGGCTATAAAGGCCAACAAACTTACCATCACTTTGTGCCAAATCGTCTTCAGCTCCCATGTTTTTACTATAACCTAAATTTAAACCATAACGAATGTTACCTGTCGTTGTAAATAGATCAGACGTAAAGTTCATGGTAGAAATATTGGTGTACTCATAGTCACCATTAGCCTTAACATTCTTAACACCATAGCCACCAATCATTACAAAATTATACATGTTCTGACCATAGATCCCCTGTAGGTTCCACTTAAATTTCTCAGCGGATACACCCAACCAGGTATTAAAATAACAACTAGCTAATCTCTCATCAGTTTTGATACCATTTATATTTTCTGTTAATGGCATAATT
>Ga0070725_10002311_pt1 | contig 10110 bp, 8 predicted proteins | sample tdDd002_FD_69781 | JGI IMG/M metagenome (GOLD analysis project Ga0070725, IMG submission 69781) | Marine sediment microbial communities from the Atlantic coast under amendment with organic carbon and nitrate - tdDd00.2 | ecosystem: Environmental > Aquatic > Marine > Coastal > Sediment | place...
TCAATTCAACATAATCGGACATCTTATTAGCGATACATCAATTCTTTAAGTGCAACATCAGGATGTCTATAAGAAAGAAGTTTTTCTTTTTTCATCCGCCCATAGCGAAGAGATTGTTTTGGACATTGGTTGACGCATGAAAGACACATCTCGCATTTGCTACCAAATGTTGGTCGCTTGTTTTCCATTGATATGTTCTCAACTGGACAGACTTTGCTACATGTCTTACAGCCAACACATGCCTCATCATGACTGATTACTTTGAATTGAAGATAATCTTCGCTCATGCCTGCAATTTTGCCCATAACAACTGATGAAATATCTTTCATTGTGTTTGGTTTTGGTAGAGGTTGATGGATCCCTTTCTCAATCAACTCTAGATGATTTTGTAAGGTCGTCTCTGCTTTGGACAGTACTTTTTCAAGTTTCTGATCATCATAAGTCATAACTGCGCTATTACTTGGGTAGACAGCCTCAAAAGCATTTGAGACTTGGAGACCATTATCGAAAAGAATTTTACTGATGGAGTAAATTGAATCACCTGAACTACCGCCACCGCAGTGTGAATATAAAAATATATTAGCAGCAGCTGATACGCGTAGTTGATGCGCAAATTCTTTGACGATTGCTGGTGCTGTCAGAGCATAAGTGGGATATATAATCCCAACACGCTCTGCGGTTGTTGTAATGGGTTCAGTTAGATTAAGTGTATTAATGGCTTTGAGAATGACATCCTCATTGTTTGCGATAAGTTTCTTTTGTATGGATTTAGCTATGTGCAATCCATTGCCAGTGCCTGTAAAATAATATAATTCTGTCTTCATGATTAACTCCTTTTAATTAAAATGCTCACTTGTGCAACTTTTGTAATTGAAGTATAATAAACTCAAAGATAAACGTCAACAGAAATGATGAATCTTACACATAATTGTGAAAGTGTGAGAGATTAAAATAGTGAGAGGAAAGTGTGCTTATGACACGTAAAAGGGAGCTCTATGCAAGTGCTATTCGATCGAGAGAAATGATTCGAGAAGCTTTACTGGCATTAATGAATGAAAAGGCATTTGATGATATTTCCATCAGTGAAATAATGAAAAGGGCAGATTTGGTCAGACGAACCTTCTATGCGCATTTCAAAACGAAAGAAGAAGTAATTTCTCAATATATAGATGAGCTAGTGAGCGCTTCATTTGATGAAATCTTAAAAGATGTAGAGGAGTGCAGTGGTACCATGGCACTTGTCTATTTCAGGTTATGGCATGGAGAGAAAGAATTTGTATCTGTGTTACATCAAAGCAAGCAATTGATTTTACTGAATACCTTTCATCATCAAATTCAACAGTTACAAGAAAAAAATAATGTGTTTACGAATATGGGTATTCGGGCTGGTGCGGAAAAATACGCTGCCAAATTCTATGCTGGCGCAATGTGGAGTGTATTGACCCAGTGGATTGAGACAGGTATGGAAGAAACACCGGAGGAATTATCAGAAATACTTAAAGAGTTATTATACATTTCCCAGCGTTGGGAAACTAGGAAGATATAAGGAGTGTTACAGATGAAAAAATACATGGGGATTCAAGGGAACGGCTATTACTGTAAATCATTTGATGATATTGAGTATTTACATAATTGTTTAATCTGCATCAATGAAGAAGGCATTATTGAAAAAGTTATACAAGAGGATGATGTAGAATTTGAAAAAACGCAGAAAGAGTACGGGGTGAGCGGTCAGCTAAAAGTTCTAAAAGAGGATGAAATTCTTCTACCTGGATTTGTAGACTTACATATTCATGGGCCACAATGGGCACAATCAGGTACTGCATTAGACAGACCCTTGGAAGTTTGGCTAAATGACTATACATTTCCACTAGAGGCTAAGTTTAAGACGCTCGATTTTGCGGAAAAGGTATATAATGATGTGGTTGAGACCACACTAAAAAATGGGACAACTTCCGCAGTCTATTTTGCTACGGTTGATAACGAACCTTCGGTCCTTCTTGCGAAGATATGTGGAGAGAAGGGGCAGAGGGGATATGTTGGCAAGGTTGCTATGGATGACGCTACAGGATGCCCAAGTTATTACATGGATAAAGACCATAAGACATCTGTTGAGACGACAGAAAAATTCATTGATGCTGTTCTAACAATACAAAACAGTTACAAGCAGAAGGTTTATCCCATAATTACACCTAGGTTTATTCCTACCTGTACAGATGAAAGTTTAAAAGGTCTTGGGGAGTTGGCTAAGAAATATGATGTTCACATTCAAACCCATGCCAGTGAAAGTGACTGGGCCCATCAATATGTCAAAGAGAAAATGGGAGAGAACGATGCGATTGCCCTTAATAAATTTGGATTGTTAGGGGATAAATCAATTATTGCACATGCCCCATTTTTAGAAGAGGATGACATAAACATTATGGCTGAAGGTCAGTCGACTATTGCACATTGTCCATTATCAAATGCCTATTTTGCCAATTCTGTTCTTCCAGTGAAAGATTTTATAGAACGTGGCATCAATATTGGACTGGCCACTGATATTTCTGGTGGATACAGTCCAAGTATGTATCATGCCATTCGTCAGGCCGTTGTTTCCTCTAAAATGCTTCAGGATGGTGTCGATCCAGGATTATCGAAAGATGTTAGAGGAAGAAGCAATTCGGCTTTAACCTTGAACAATGCGCTCTATATGGCAACTGTTGCAGGAGGGAAAGCACTCGGATTACCACTTGGTAAACTGGAAGCTGGATATATTTTCGATGCACAGGTTGTAAATGCGAAGGAGAATATTCCACGTTTTTACGAAGAGAAACACGAAGAGGACCTTCTTCATAAAGTGCTGCTCCTAGCACAAACTATTAACGTTAAAGAAGTTTGGGTTCAAGGAGAAAGAATTATATAATAAGAATAGTCTATTTGATTCTATATATAGTAAATATGTTGAAATTAGGTAACTAGTAGATTTCAAAATCACTTAGGGGGATAAATATGAAAAAACGTATATTAAGCAGTTTGGTTCTAGTTATGTTATTAGCATTATTTACGTTGACAAATTCAGCGTATGCAGCAACTGACGAGTTTAATGTTGGAGAGTATGTTCAATTTGGCCATTTTAACGATTCACCTATTGTTTGGCAGGTGATTCACAAAGATGAAAAAGGAAATCCAATGTTGTTTTCTGATAAGGTGATTACGCTGAAAGCCTTTGATGCGCCTGGAAACGCTTATAGCAATGAAACAAGAAGATTATATGGTAGTAATGAATGGGAACACTCAACGCTTAGAAGATGGTTAAATAGTAGAGCTCTTGAAATCGAGTGGCTTAACAACAAGCCTTCTTTGGAAAATATGGTTAATGGTAACGCTTATGACAATGAGGCTGGTTTTTTATCATCAAGGAATTTTTCAATTCCAGAAAGAAATGCCATACTGCCAGTGAATCACAGTGTATTGCTGGCTGATATGGATTCAATGAAAAATGATGGTGGGACAAAAACGTTAGGAAAAACCTTTATAGACCCTGACGCAGATGGTTATAGACGTAATGTTAGAGATACAGTTTTTTTACTGTCCATAAAAGAATTTTCTAACTACATTGAGAAGAATGAGTTTGAGATGATGGGCTTTGTTACACCAGAAGTAATGGAGAAATATGAAGGTTCAATCAATATAAAGAATGGATCTTATATTTCAGATTATTGGTTAAGGTCACCTAATTATTCAGACTATAGTAGTGTACAAGCAGTCTTATTTGGTGAACATTATGATGATTACCGCACTTCAAGAGGTGCCTGGAGTGATTTATGTGGTGTGCGACCAGCCATGTATATTGAACACTCTAAGGTAGAACGCTCAACTGGAAGTGGTAGCAAAGAGGATCCTTTTGTAGTAACAGCAAAGTTGTCAAATGGTCCACGGACACCTGAATTTGAGGTGTTGCTTGATAAAAGTTTTATCACACTTGAAAAAGATGAAAGTTTAGAGATAAAATTGAAGACAGAAGATCCATTGGTAACATTGAAATTCTCATCAGAACAACCAACAATTGTAACTGTATCGACTGACGGCGAAGTCTTTGCTAAGAATTATGGCGCAGCTGCAATAAATGTGACAGCAACAAAAAATGGTTATTTACAAGCAACGCAAAAAGTACTCGTGTATGTGAAAGAACCTGGTATCAAAGTGGACAAATATATTTATTATGGGCGTTACTATGGTGAACCCATTTTATGGCAAGTTGTCAATATTGATGACAAAGGCAATCCACTTCTATTATCAAAACACGTGTTAACGTTGAAGGCGCTCGACACAATAGATAACTGGAGGTCTGCTAGTCCAAAGGAAAACGTATGGAAGGATTCAACGTTGCGTCAATGGCTTAACGCAAGTGGTGTAATTTCTACTTGGAAAAATCCATCGCCATCTACTGAGAATGTTTCACGTGGCTTTAATCCATACGAACAGGAAATAGGATTTCTTTCGACTGAGCACTTCACACCACAGGAGTCTAGTGCCATGGTGCGGACAAAGCTCAGTGGTGAAAACACGATAGATAAAATGTTCCTCTTAAGCTTAACTGAAGTAAAAGAGTATCTATCGAGTAAAGAAAAGCGTGTATATGCAAAACCAACCGTTGAGGCTGTAAGTAATAGTACGACTGATTATTATTGGATTTCATCGTCACGTAATATCCGGTATTGGTTACGTTCTGTAAATATCCTTTATGATATGGATATTGTAGATGCTGATGGCATGGGCTTTACGCCATTCGGTTCTGCAATAAGCAATTACGGTGATGTTGGAGTGCGACCGGCATTCTACCTTGATTTGAGTAAAGTGAAATTTGAATCGGGTGCTGGGTATTCCACATATCCTTACTTTCTTGAAGTTAAGTAAAATAATGAAATCAGAAAAAGAGTGTTCTTGTTAGTTTAGGGACGCTCTTTTTAGCGCTCTAATCCGAAGGATGCGCTCGTTAATTAGCAGTTGATTGTTGGATTGATATGGTCTTATTTCATTCTTTCTAAATCCCATGTTACATCTGACATTAAGTGATTGCAGTCTAAAAAAGGGTATACGGTAAGTAGTCAGTATTACTATAAAAAAGACGATGAGGTCATTATATGATAAAAAGAAAAGAACAAAAGAATGGTAAACCCTATAATCCGGTTTCTATTAATCGACTCGTAGTTATGATTGTTACCAGTGCAATAATGATTCAAGGTGCAATTTGGTTGGTGGATAGCATTTATTTGATGAAATCAGACATTGAAGACGTGAATCAAATCCAGACTGACTATATTAAAACACAGCTGAGAGAGCGTGTGGCATCTGTTATTGACTATTCAGATTATAGAAGTCAACAAACGGAAACCGTTCTTAGGGAAGAACTTTTAAGTAGAACTTATGAAGCATATGCGCTGATGAACAGCATATATGAGAACAATAAGGAGTCAAAATCAAAAGAGGAAATCACTGAAATTATCAGAGACGCATTGCGAGAGATTCGGTTTAATGACGGACGCGGCTATTTTTTTATTGATAGTTTGCAAGGTGATGTCATTCTGTATCCTGTATACCCTGAGAGTGAAGGGGCAAATTTACTTGACTTGCAAGATGATAAGGGTAATTACGCCATAAGAGAAGAAATACAATTGGTTCAGTCCCAGGGGGAAGGTTATATTGAAGGATATTGGAAAAATCCTAATGCTGAAGATGAAAGAACTTATAAAAAAATTACTTTTGTAAAAGCATTTGAACCTTATGGATGGTATTTAGGGTGTGGTGATTATCTAGATGAAATTACCAAAGAAATTCAGAAGGAGGTGTTGGACTATGTTGACAGTATCCAATATGGAGAGGCTGATGTTCAATATGTATTCCTCCACGACTATAATGGGGTAGAACTTGCAAATGGCGTCTATCCAGAGCTCGTTGGTATCAACAATTATGAACTTGAGGATATTAGTGGATCAAAAGTATATCAAGAACAAATTGACTTGTGTGTTGAAGACGATGGTGGCTATTTGACCCATTATTGGCCAACGATTGAAGGGGATGGACAACATAAGAAACTCACTTATGTTGCGCCACTTGCAAAATGGGAGTGGGTAATTGGAACAGGTGTGGATGTTACAGAATTAGATGCTTTGATCGAAAGCAAACAAAATCAACTAAAAAATTTCATATGGCGAAGAATTATTGTTATTTTTTTAGTCTTGGGACTATTGATTACCATTTCTATGTTTTGTGTAAAAGGATTTATGTTGAAGATAAAGAAAAACTTCCGTGTTTTTAGGGACTCTATGATATCTGCAAAGATGAAGCTGAGTCCGATTGATATTGATTCTCTTGATTATACTGACTTTTCCGAACTGGCTGATGTGACGAATTCAATGACAGAACGTATTAACGAATTGCTACATTTCGATGAATTAACAGGCATATATAACAGAAGAAATATTATGGAAATTTTCAATAACGTATTAGTAAAGGCACCTAATAATACTGGTATTATTCTTATGGATATTGATCATTTTAAGAGCGTTAACGATAGTTATGGACACGAGATTGGTGATGAGACACTTGTGATTATTGCCAATTTAATAGCAAATAATACACCTTCAAAAGGTGCTGCTGGTAGATTTGGTGGTGAGGAGTTTATTGTTATTCTTCCAGAAGCAACGTTAGAGGAAACGATTGAAGTGTCAGAATCTATTAGGAAGAGCATTGAAGCGCATTATATTGATGCAATAAATGGCAATGTGACAATCAGTTGTGGTATTGCTCATTCAAGTGACTGGCATAATGAGGATCTATTCAAACAGGCTGACGATAAATTGTACTTAGCCAAAGATTTAGGAAGGAATAGGACAGAATTTTAATTTCCATAAATGATATTTTTGAGAATATGATTAAATAACAAAAAAGTCTATGCTAAAGGCCTCCTATTTAGTAAAATTAGTATTGAAGGAATAATTATTAACATAATAAAATTTAAGCATTAAAGGTATGGGGGAGAGTAAATAATGGAGTTTAATATGAGTGAAATTCTGATCCAGATAATGGCTGGATTAGGATTATTTCTTTATGGAATGAATGTAATGGGGGAAGGATTACAAAAATCAGCTGGCGACCGGATGAAAAGTATTGTGGAGATTCTGACGAAGAATAGAATCATGGCAGTTTTAGTAGGTGCTGTTGTAACCGCAATTATACAAAGTTCAAGTGCCACAACGGTTATGGTTGTTGGACTTGTCAACGCTGGCATTATGAATTTAACACAATCTGTAGGAATCATAATGGGTGCGGATATAGGGACAACAATTACAGCCCAGTTAGTCTCGATAAATCTGACAGCATTGGCACCGTTTTCAATAGCAATTGGTGTGGTTATTAATTTAAGTGCAAAAGATCCCAAAATCAAAAAATACGCAGAGATTTTAATCGGCTTTGGTATTTTATTTATGGGGATGGATATAATGAAAAGCGCCTGTAAACCACTTAGAAGCTATGAACCATTTACGAGTTTGTTAACGAGATTTGGTAGTGGTTCTGCAATGGACACAACGTTGGCAATTTTTACTGGTTTTATTGTGACAGCAGTTATTCAGAGCTCATCAGCGACAACGGGTATTATGATCGCTCTTGCAGCAGCAGGCTTATTGACGATAGAATCGGCATTTCCTGTTTTACTGGGAGCCAATGTAGGAACCTGTGTAACAGCTCTTTTATCAAGTATTGGTGCGAAAAGGGCTGCCAAACGAGCTGCTCTTATGCATTTGACGATTAAGATAGTAGGTACAGTGACCTTTGCACTGTTCTTGTCGAACATTACACTTTATCTGGTAAACATGTTATCGGATAATCCAGCAAGACAGATTGCATGGGCTCATACTTTATTCAATGTAATCAACACAATGTTGTTGTTACCATTTGCGCCGTTGTTGGTTAAATTCGTAATGAAGATTTTGCCTGGAGAAGATGGTCAAGTAGAACAAGAATACTCACTTGCCTTGGATGATAGAATACTTGAGACACCGTATATCGCAATTGGTCAGATCAAAACTGAAATCGTTCGTATGGGTGAGTTGGCAGAAACATCATTTAATACTGCGATGAGCGGATTCGTTGCTAATAATCCAACAGAGGTAAGCAAAGTGTTTAAGTATGAAGAGCAAATTAATAACATGGAGCATGAAATTATCGAGTATCTTGTTAAAATATCGAATACAGCTCTTTCTGCTGTTCAACGTCAAGAAGTAGATGCCTTGTTTAATATAGTGAATGATATTGAACGCGTTGGTGATCATGCTGAAAACATTGCTGAATTAGGGGAACACAAAATAAATCAAAAATTGGCATTTAGCGAAAAAGCAAATGAGGAATTGACGGCTATGGCTGCAGTGGCAACAAATGCAATCAAAACAGCAGTAAAGAGTATGGATACAGAGGATGAAGAAGAGGCAAATAAAGTTATCGGTATTGAAGAACACATCGATTCACTAGAAGAAACACTTCGTCAAAAGCATATTAAACGGTTAAGTGAAGGTGCTTGTAGACCTAGAGCAGGTGTTGTGTATTTAGATGTCATCAGCAACATCGAGAGAATAGGTGACCATGCCATGAATATTGCCGGCTTATATATGACGGTAGATAACGCTTAGTCGGATATATAACTAAATATGTAAATAAAAAAAAAGCTTATTCTCAAATATGAGATAAGCTTTTTTAATGTTCTAATCTTAATGATACTTTCTTTAATAAATTGTTGGCAGTTGGATCGCTATGGCCTAATTTCATGTTGTCTAAATCCCAAGTTATATCTGAAATACTTAATGGTGTGTTGCTTGATACTAATGGTTTAATACTTTCGATGATTGCGGTGTAATTTTTTTCCTCGTTTTGATTGTAAAAGTTGACGCCGATTCCTTCATCTGAGTGTTTAAGTTTAATAATATTTGACATGTTATGTCCTCCTTTTCTTTATCTTTATACTGCGAGTATACACCCTGTAAATATTATTACAAGAGGGAAAAGGCAGGAAAACGATGTCTAAATTTAGGAAAACGATATCTGAATTTAGGAAAACGATATCAAAAAAGAATCTCTCAAATTAGTCATATGAACCAATGAGTCTGACAAAACGTACTTGAGCAATTTCTTTGTACTCAATTTGACCGTCCATTGTTTTTGTAATTACATAAAGGATTTGCATGCTGTTCGGTCCAATAGGGATAACCATTTTACCGCCTGGTTTAAGTTGGTCAAGGAGGGCGTGTGGTACATCGGATGCGGAGGCGGTGACCATAATCCTATCGTATGGCGCATTCTCGTCCCAGCCATCAGAGCCGTCACCAAGTTTGTAATGAACATTGTCAAAACCCATAGTACTTAATCTGTCCATGGCCTTGTAATAAAGTTCCTGGATACGTTCAACGGTATAAACTTCCTTTGAAAATTTTGATAAAAATGCTGTTTGATAGCCTGAGCCTGTACCAATTTCTAGGGTTTTACAGTCAGTATTTAATTCCAATAGTTGGGTCATATAGAGTACTAGCGAAGGTTGGGAGATTGTCTGGCCATATCCGATTGAGAGAGCACTGTCTATAGGTGCCAGTTCTTGTCCGAATTCCATAAATTTAGCACGATCTAGTTCTATAAAGAAAAGCGTAATCGCATCATTTGTTATTAGCATTTTATTCTCCTCCTTTCTCTGTGTACATAATATATATACCCGATAATTAGGATTAATCATTGTAATGTTTTAAAATAGACAAAATCAGCTACTGGCAAATACCAGTAGCTGATTTTTTATCTAATATGAAACAATTAATTTGCAGCCATCCCTTTTTGAATAGCTTCCATATTAACTTCTAACATTTCAGGACGCTTAGCTGTAAGCTTCTTTATTACCTTTTCAATCTTTTCTGAGTTAACCAGTGAAAGGTGAGGTAATAATGCCCCTAAACAAACCATGTTACCAATGTTTGGTCGACCAAGTTCGTTAGCGATGTCAGTAGCAGGTACTTTAACGATTGTAATATCATCACGACCGCCTTCAATTTCTGCTAAAGAAGAGTTAACGATTAGTGTGCCGCCCGGACG
>Ga0070725_10002314_pt1 | contig 10101 bp, 10 predicted proteins | sample tdDd002_FD_69781 | JGI IMG/M metagenome (GOLD analysis project Ga0070725, IMG submission 69781) | Marine sediment microbial communities from the Atlantic coast under amendment with organic carbon and nitrate - tdDd00.2 | ecosystem: Environmental > Aquatic > Marine > Coastal > Sediment | place...
TATAAGGATGATAACCCCTTTGGAGAAGCAACCTTCTACGATAAGGAAGGGAACCTGCTAGATAAGATGTATTATGAATAGGATAAAATAGGAGAGTGGTATGCTCAGAAAATTAAACAGAATGTTTCAGGATTATATGAGGCCTAAAAGACTGGCTATGGGGAAGTGGATCTGGGACAGAAAAGATAAAGTGAATATTGACACCAACCTTTTAGATAAAAAGGAACTCATTGAGAGTGAGAATATAAAGTCTATCTTATTTTTAAGATATGACGGCAAGATCGGAGATATGGTGATAAATACCCTTATGTTTCGTGAGATAAAAAAGCAGTACCCGCATATAAAGATAGGGGTAGTGGCAAGGGGAATAGCAGGGGAGATCATAGAAAATAATCCTTATATAGATGTAATCTACAACTATGAAAAGTCAGATTCCAAGGCAAAGAGACTGGCTGGAGAGATAGAAGGTGAAAACTATGATCTTTTGATAGACTTTACAGATATGCTGAGAGTGAATCAAATGAAGTTTATCAATCTTTGTAAAGCTAAGATTAATATGGGGATTAATAAAAAAGACTGGAATCTTTTTGATATTAATCTTGAATATTATGAGACGGAAAAGCATATAAAAAACAGGTACGGAAGAGTGCTGGAAATACTTGGAATCAAAGATATAGATCTATCCTATGATCTTCACCTGACTGAGTCCCAAAAGGACAAAGGGAAAAGGTTCAGAGAAACGATAAAGGAAGAAAGAGTGGTAGTAATAAATCCATATGGTGCAAGTAAACACAGGACTTTTAATGAACATAAGATAAAAGAGCTGATAGAGCTGTTTTCAAGAAGAGAAGATACTGCTGTTACTCTGGTATATCCTCCGGATAAAAGGGAAGATGTTGAAAAGATAAGTAAAATGTTTTCAGAGAGGGTTTACTTTAACGGTGAATTAAAAAGTATAACAGATACAATAACCACCCTTGAATATGCAGATCTTATAGTCACTCCGGATACATCTATAGTACATATAGGAGTAGCTCTAGACAAGGAGATGATAGCTGTATACAGAACCGATGAGGGGACAGGTGAGAACAACTCCCTTGTGTGGGGGCCAGGCTCTGAAAAAGTAATTCAAATTTTTGCTAAAAGTAATGAAGGGGCAGGGGAAGAGTCTGATATAAATGAATTTGATATAAATGAAATACTAAGAGTTAGTAAAGAATATTAAGTTAATTTTAACAGGGTGTTAAGTAATAAATTCACGACAATTATGAGAAAATATAAGAAAGCTTATGATTGGAGTGAATAAAGATGAGAAAGTATTTTATAAGATTAGCTGGAAATAAAAAAGCAGAGAAAATATCTTTAGAGGAGATTAACTCTGTTATACTAGGTGGTGGAAGAGTAGGGGATGTAGTTGTAAAAACTCCTATGTTTAAAGCTCTTAAAGAGAGAGCCCCTCATATAAAAATAGATGTTGTAGTAGACCCCAGTGCAGCTTCTTTATTAGAGAACTGTCCCCATGTAGATAGCGTGATTTTAGCTGAGAAAAGGCATAAGGTAAAACTTGTGAGAACTTTCAAAGAAGTTCAAGGAGCCTTAAGAACCAGGAAAAAGTATGATTTGAAGTTTGATTTTAAGGATACATGTAATTTTACTCATATTTTAGCTCTTAGATTATCAGCACCTAAATTTTTGATAGGAAAGCCCAGAAGAGAGAAGTATGGAATAAAAAAAGATGAGCTGACTATTTTTAATAATTATATAGAGCCAAAAGGGGAGCATGCAACAGAGATAAACATGAACCTGTTAGAGGCAATAGGAATACATGATGAAAACAGAAAATATGAATTATACCTGGGAGACAGAGAAGAAAAGTATAAGAAGTATTTTGAAAAAAATAAAAAGAACCTCATATTTAGTTATAGAGGTAGCACAGAGAAAAAGAGTATGTCAAATGAAGATATAAAATACTTTTTAAATGAACTTCCGGTTTTAGATAAAGAATTATTAATTCATATTTTAACAATCCCCTCAGACTATGATAAAATGTCAGCGGAAGTAAATGAACTGAATAATCCTCAAATTAAACTACTGCCAAAGACTAAAGATGTAGCTGAAGCAGCAGCGATAGTAAAGTATGGAGATGCGCTATTAAGTGTAGATACTGGTATAGTCCATATCGCTTCAGCTTATAACCTTCCTATAGTAGCGATCTATCCAAATGCTACGTTAACCTTTTTACGTTTTGAGCCCAAAAGTGAGGAGTACTTTGTAAGTTTTGGAACAAATTCTGACGGGACATCTATAGATGGTTATGATAAGAGTGAAGTAGTTAGTAACATAAAGAAAATATTAGAAAAATAGAATAACATTAATTCTAGAGGTAATTATAATAAATATTTGAAGTACATAAAAGAGAGGTAGGAAATATGAAAATTGCAGTAGCGGGAACAGGTTACGTAGGACTTTCTAACGCAGTATTATTAGCACAAAACCATGAAGTGGTTGCACTTGACATAGTTGAAGAAAAAGTGGAATTGATAAATGACGGGAAATCACCTATTGCAGATAAAGAAGTAGAGGAGTACCTTGCGAATAAGGAGCTGAACCTAAGGGCTACTACGAATAAGGAAATGGCCTATAAAGAAGCTGAATATGTAATAATAGCAACTCCTACAGACTATGATCCGACTACAAATTACTTTAATACCAAATCTGTAGAAGCTGTAATAAAGGATGTTTTGAAATTAAACCCAGAAGCAGTTATGATTATTAAATCAACGGTACCAGTAGGTTACACAAAGGGTATAAATGAAAAATTTAAAACAAAAAATATTATATTTTCTCCTGAATTTTTGAGAGAAGGCAAAGCACTTTATGATAATTTATATCCATCTAGAATAATATTAGGAGAAAAAAGTGAAAGGGCTAAAAGGTTTGCAGACCTGTTAGCAGAAGGAGCTATAAAAAAAGAAATACCGGTGCTGTTTCTAGATCCTACAGAGGCAGAAGCAGTAAAGCTTTTTTCAAACACATATCTTGCGATGAGGGTAGCATATTTTAATGAATTGGATACCTACGCAGAGGTTCATAATCTGAATACTAAACAGATTATTGAAGGAGTAGGCTTAGACCCGAGGATAGGATCTCATTACAACAATCCTTCTTTTGGTTATGGTGGATACTGTCTCCCAAAAGATACTAATGCAGTTAAGAGCAAATTACCAAGATGTCCCTAATAATATAATTCAGGCTATAGTAGACGCAAATACCACAAGAAAAGATCATATAGCAAATCAAATCATTAAAAGAAATCCTAAAATTGTCGGGATATATCGTCTTACAATGAAAACAGACTCTGATAATTTTAGAGCTTCAGCAGTACAAGGAATAATGAAAAGAATTAAGGCTAAAGGAATAGAAGTAGTTGTTTACGAACCAACTCTTAAGGAAGATAGTTTTTTTAATTCTAAAGTTATAAAAAATATAGATGAATTTAAAGATGTTTCAGATGTAATTCTTACAAACAGATTATCGGATGAATTATCAGGTGTAGAAGCTAAACTATATACAAGAGATCTGTATAAAAGAGACTAATAGTTAATTATAATATTAAGTCACTGTAGAATTAATTCTACAGTGACTTAATATTATAAAATGAAAAATACAGGGTATCGGGAGGAAAGATGAAAAAAGTTTTAATATATAATGGTCAACTTTTTATGGGAGGAATTGAAAAAAATGTTATAAAAATTGCAAGGGGCCTATCTCAAAGAGATGATGTTAAAGTTGAAATTTTAATTAAAGAAAATGATCCAGTCAAAAATGTGTTAGTAAAAGAGATACCGTCAAATGTCGACTATAAATTCATAAAGACTGAGGAGATGGTTTCTTTAAGAGAAAAAGCTTCAAAAAACAAAACAAACTTTTTATGGAAAATAATATACGCTTATTTAAGATGGTATGAAAGAATCTATATGAAAAAGTGGTTAAAAAAGTTTTTTCAAGAAAGAAAAGATATCGATATAGTTTTTGACTTTGATATGAGCTTAGGAAAGTATCTAGATGTAATTCCTAAGCCTGTAGTGGGAAGAGGAAGTTTCACATTAACTACAAAAATAGGTAAAAAGAAAAAAGCTTTTGTTAAAAGGCTTAAGGGATATAATAAAATAATTGTAATTTGTGATGAGATGAAGGAAGAGGTGAAAAAATACTTTTCTTTTGCATCGGATAAAACTTTTAGAATATATAATCCCTTAGACATAGAGGATATATTAAAGAAATCTGAAGATACCACAGGACTTACCTTGGAAGAAAAGGAAATGTTAAAAGAAGATTACTTAGTAGGTGTCTCGAGGTTAGTTGGCGGAAAGGGAAGACCTGATCTAGTAGAAATCTTTTCAAAATTAAAAAAAGAAGGAATTAAAGATAAACTATATCTGTTGGGAGAAGGAAATGAAAGGCCTGTTCTGGAAAAAATGATAAAAGATTTTCAATTGGAAGATCAAGTGTACCTGTTGGGTCAGAAAAAAAACCCCTATGTCTGGATGAAGAATGCTAAGATGTTGGTTCACACCTCTTATGGAGAGGGGTTTTGTAATGTGCTGGTAGAGAGTATGGCATGCGGAACTCCCGCTATGGCTTATGGCTGTCCTATAGGTCCTACAGAACTGTTAGGTAATGGGAAATATGGATGGATTGTAAAAACAGGAGATAAAGAGCAGTTTACTAAAACATTAATTGAAGTTTTAAAAAGCCCTAATAAAATTAAAGAAAAGAAAGAGGTAATAGAAAAAAGAGCAAAAGAGTTTTTATTGTCTAATATAGTGGAAGAGTTTATAAAAATAATAAAGATGTAGTTGGAGCTGCCTTAATTTAAAAAAGTACCTCGAAAATAGGAGTAAAGAAAAATGAAAAGGAAAGTAGAAGGCCTTAGCCATTCCCAGATAAAATTACCTCCCAGAAACTAAAAATGTGGCTGAAGCATCAACAATAGTGAAGTATGGGGATGTTTTATTAAGTGTGGATACAGGAATAGCTCACATTGCCTCAGCTTATAATACTCTCATAGTAGGGATCTACCCAAATGCACCGAAAACATTTGAATTATTTAAGCCTAAAAGTAATAAGTGTTATGTGGGTTTTGGAAGTAGTCCTGACGGGACATCTATAGAGGGGTATGATAAGAGTGAAGTTCTAAAAAACATAAAAAAAATACTATGTAACTAGTTGCTATAAAAGTATTTAAATATTAGCTCTTATAAAAGAGTTGAATGAAGTAAATTGAAATTATGAAAAGTTTATTATAGAAATAGCTTATTAATTAAAAGAGGGGTCTGTAGTTTAGAGAGGATGGACTATTTTTTATAAATTACATATACCCTATAATTTAAACATTAAGTCACTATAAATGACTTTACAGTGACTTAATGTTTAAAAAGAAATCTATGAAAAGGTATGAATGATAACTAAAGAATATTTGTAAGAGGGTGAAGATGAAGAGATTTGTACATATATGTGAAGAATTTGAATATATGTGGATTGGAAAAGATAATGGATTGCTTCCAATCTATATGCATGAAGTAAATGGATATGTTGGTGAAATCTGGAGTAATAACTTAAAGAAAGACCTTCCTGAAGAGGTGAGGGGAGTAAAGTTTATAGAGGTAAAACAACTTATACCAGGTCTTAGAAATTTTGCTTCATGGACAAAGTTTGTAAAAAGAATTCCCCTTTACCTTAAACTGATAAAAGAAGGTAGAGATATAGATATACTTATGCTCTTTCATATGACGAAATCCAGTTATTGGAATGCATACTTCTATAAAAAAATTAACCCTAAGGGAAAAGTATATGTAAAAGCAGATTTTAATCTGGAAATTTATAAAAAAGAAATGAGTATAATAGACAGCAAGGCAAAAAATATGAGAGAATTCTTTAAAAAAACGAGGTACACCAGTGAGTATAGAAAAAGAAGGAAATTGGCGAGCCTGGCTGATCATATAAGTTATGAGACCAAAGAAGCATATGAATATATGAAAGATAGCTATGCTGGAGTTTGTACAAAAGGAAAAACTTTTTACCTTCCAAATGGCTTTGATAATAACCTTTTAAAGGAATTTAATATAGAAATAAAAGCTTTTGAAGAAAAAGAAAATATAATGATGACAGTTGGAAGGCTTGGAACTAAGGAAAAAAATACAGAGATGATATTAAAAGCTCTAGAAACATTAGAGCTAAAAGATTGGAAGTTTTATTTTATAGGGCCTATAGAAGAAAGCTTTCAAATAAAAATAAAAGAATTTTATAAAGAAAATCCTGATAAAAAAGAGAGTGTTATATTTACAGGAGCTATATATGATCGACTAAAGCTATATGATTATTATAATAGGTCTAAAGTATTTGTTTTAAGCTCTAGGTGGGAAAGTTCAGCGATTGTTTTAATAGAAGCAGCAGTATTTAGAAATTTTACTATTTCAACGGATGTAGGAGCGGTAAAAGATATAACAAATGACTTTAGATATGGAGAAGAAATAAATCAAGAAAACAGTGACCAATTAAGAGAAAAGATAAAAAGAATAATTGCAAAAGAAGTCCAGATATCTAAAAGATCTACTTTGACAAATGAACTGGTGAAAGATAATTTTTTTATGGAAAAATTAATTGAAAAGCTTAAGCACTTTTAGATAGCTTGATTTTAAACTTATAAAAGTTAGTGTTACCTGTTCTATAAATTAAGGAGAAAATAAATGGAAAAAATTAAAAGATTTATAGAGTGTTTGGTTCCTATAACACTTTGTAATATGAAGTGCAGCTACTGCTACATAATTCAAGATGAGAGAAGAAGTGAAGAGAAAGCTTTATTTAAGTATGAACCAAAACATATAGGAGAAGCACTATCAAAGGAAAGGTTAGGAGGGACTTGTTATATTAGTATTTGTGGAGCAGGAGAAACTCTAATACCAGAAGAGTTGCCGAGTATAGTTTTTGAAATACTAAAACAGGGGCATTATGTTAATATAACTACAAATGGGACTTTAACCCATAGAATAGAAGAAATTTTAACCTTTCCAAAAGAATACTTAGAAAGAATAAATTTTTCATTTTCATTTCATTATTTAGAATTAAAACGATTAAAAAAGATGAAAGTTTTTTTTGAGAATTTAAAGAGAGTAAAAAAGAATGGCTGCTCGTTTGTTTTGCAGTTAAATTTGTGTGATGAATATATTCCTTATTTAAAAGAAATTAAAGAAATAAGTGAAAAAGAAATAGGGACTCTTCCGCAGTTGGCAGCAACAAGAAACCAAAGAAATAACACTATGGAATTAGAAACTTTAAAATCTGTTGATGAATATAAAGAAATAGGTAACTCTTTCATGTCTCCATTATTTAAATTTACTATGGAAAATTTCATGGTAGAGCGAAATGAATTTTGTTATGCAGGAGATTGGAGCGCTATATTAAATTTAGGTACTGGAGAAATGAGGAAATGTTATGATTTTCCAAAAACTCAAAATATCTTTGAAAATATAGAAAAAGAGATAAAGTTTGAAGCTGTGGGGGTTAAAAACTGTAAACCTTACTGTATAAATTCTAGTCATTTTTTATCACTAGGAACAATACCTTCTTTAAAGACACCTACTTATGAAGAACTGCGTAATAAGAATAACTGGTATAATGAAAGAATGAGTAGTTTTTTAAGTGGAAAGCTTATAGATAACAATGATGAGTATAGTGAATTGAAAAAAGGTGTTATTCAATTGAAAACAAATTCAATTTTAAGCTTAAAAAGATTTAAAAGAAAGAAAAGAGAGTTTTTCAGAAAATTAAAAAAATAATGTAGTTGTTTAAAATAAGTGGTCAGAAAAAAATACGAAAATGGAGAGTAAAGTGAATAAAATTTTAAAGAAGTTAAAAAAGAAAAGATATATGATAAATGAAGTAAAGAAATTAAAAGAGAATTCAGATGAAAAAAAGATAATTATGTTTGGGAGTCCGGAACACGGAAATCTAGGTGATCATGCGATATCAAAAGGTGAGCTTACTTATTTTAGAGAGAACTTTGGTCAGTTTAAGGTTCATGATATAACGGGGCCAATTTATAGAAAAAATCGAGATAAAATAAAAAAATACATCAAGGATGATGACATTATTATTATAACAGGAGGTGGTTTTTTAGGGAGCTTATGGGAAAGTGAAGAAAAAATGGCACGAAATATTATTGAAGATTATAAAAAAAATCAAATTATAATCTTTCCTTCTACTATATATTTTGAAAATAATGAAGATGGAAGAGAGGAGTACTTGGAATCCCAAAAGATTTATAATAGCCATTCTACTTTAAAGGTTGTAGCAAGAGAGGGTCAAACTGAAAAAGTTTTAAATAGAATGTTTTATGAAAATAAACCTGAAAGAATAATATCTTCTCCAGATATTGCGCTTTATTTAAATGAAGAGAAAGAAGTTACTAGAAAAGGGGTACTTCTTTGTTTTAGAGGGGATAAAGAAAGAGTTAGTGACGGGATTATGGAAGGTGCATCAAAAAAAATAAATGAGCTAGGTATTAAATTTAAAAATATAGATACCGTGATACCAAAAGAAGTTTTAATTCATGAAAGAGAAGAGGAACTACAAAAATTATTTGATGAATTTAGAAGAAGCAAACTTGTAATAACTGATAGATTACATGGGATGGTTATAGCTGCAATAACGGGAACTCCTTGCATAGCATTTGATAATTTAAGTGGAAAAGTTAGCGGAGTATATAAATGGGTTGAAGATATAAAATATATTGAGTTTTTAGACTCAATTGATAATTTAGATACAACTATTGATCATTTATTGAATCTTAGTGAAACTAAATACCCTGTTTTAAAAATAAGGGAGCAATTTAAAGAATTGACAACTGCTATTGAAAAAATAGTGGAATAATCACTTGAAAACAAGGAAGAAAAGATGAATAAAAAATTAATTAGTATAATAATTCCAGTGTACAATGTAGAAAATTATCTTATAAAATGTCTTGAGTCGATTATAAACCAAACATATAAGGATATTGAGATTATTTTAGTTGATGATGGAGCAACTGATAGTTCTGGAGAAATTTGTGATCTCTATAAAGCTAAAGATAAAAGAATAAGTGTATTTCATAAAAAAAATGGTGGTTTGTCAGATGCTAGGAATTTTGGGTTAGACAGGTGTACTGGAGAGTATATTACATTTTTAGACTCAGATGATTATGTAGATGAATCGTATATAGAAAAGATGTATGTTAATTTATTGGAAACAGAATCAGACATATCTATATGCAATTTTGAAAAAGTATATGACGATGATTTTAAATCCAAAGAAGAAAAATCAGTCAGTAGAACTTTATATTTAAAATATGAGGCACTTGAACGACTATTTGATAGAGAGGTGTGTGCTCAATTTGTAGTTGCATGGGGGAAATTATATAAAAAAGAGTTGTTTAAAACAATTAGGTTTCCATTGGGAAAAATCCACGAAGATGAGTTTACAACATACAAGGTTTTGCATGGCGCAAAAAAAATAGTTTATACAGATGAAAAGTTAGTCTATTATATTCAAAGAGGGGATAGCATAATTGGACAGGGGTTTAATCTAAAAGCAAAGAAAGATTTAGAGAAAGCATACTTGGAACAAATTGATTTTTATAAGAAAGAAAATCACTATGAATTTTGTAAGAAAACTAAAGTAAAGCTATATGATTTATACTTTGAATTAGTTAATAACACGACAGGAGAAGAACAAGCAGACTTTCTTAAAAAATTAAAAAATCTTTTATTGGAACTAAAGAAGCTGGAGACAACTTTTAAAGTTAAGTATAAAATATTAAAGAAATATTATTTATATTGCTTTAAAAAAAGGAAATTCTTCCAATAGGGAGGAAAGTTAAATCTAAAGTCTCCTTCTTATAATTTTGAAGGCACAAATAGGTGGACGATTGATTTTTAGTAGAATTATTCCTCGGTGAAAGGTTTTTAGTATGTGGTAAAACTTATGAAGCTGAAATAATGGACCCTATTATTGAGAAATATAAACACTTAGGAAATCTTGATTTTAGAGGTCATGTTAGTGGAG
>Ga0070725_10002316_pt1 | contig 10097 bp, 9 predicted proteins | sample tdDd002_FD_69781 | JGI IMG/M metagenome (GOLD analysis project Ga0070725, IMG submission 69781) | Marine sediment microbial communities from the Atlantic coast under amendment with organic carbon and nitrate - tdDd00.2 | ecosystem: Environmental > Aquatic > Marine > Coastal > Sediment | place...
ACGCCGGCCGGAGAACGCGTTTCGGAATTTGCTGAACGGATATTTGATTTGTATTCCGAGATGGAGAATACGGTTCGGGATTTAACCGGTGAGATCAGTGGCGCTATCACTATAGGCGCGAGTACCACGATTGCAGAATACATGTTGCCGGCTTTACTGGGCGAATTTAAGAATCAATATCCGGATATTAATTTACGACTCAAGGTTTCAAATTCCGAGGGCGTTGTATCGATGGTGGAACATAATGTGATCGATCTCGGTCTGGTCGAGTCCCCGGTAAGTAACAAGAACCTGATAGTCGAGGTTTGTCATGACGATCAATTGGTCGTGGTGGCCGCCCCGGATCATGAACTGGCAAAACGTGGGGGCAAGGTCAAGGCTGCGGATATTGTCAGGTATCCCTTTGTCAGCCGCGAAGAAGGTTCAGGTACACGTGATTTCATTATGCAGTATCTGATGGAAGCAAAGGTAAAGCCCAGTGATATGAACTTCTGCCTTGAGCTTGGTAGTCCGGAGGCGATCAAGGGTGCGGTCGAAGCTGGTATGGGTATAACGATTATTTCTCGCTCGATAATCGGCAAGGAATTGAAATTGAACACGCTGTGTGAGCTGCAACTCGATCCACCACTGAGCCGACCTTTTTCGTTTGTGCGTCAACGGCAGAAATTCCGTGTCACGGTGATGGAAAAGTTGCTCGAGTTTGCGCAGTCCTATTTTAGTAAACATGCCTAGCGCCCAGCGGGGTGTTATGGCCGAAGTATTGAATCATGCTTGATATTTTACAGCAGTGGTATCAACGCCATTTCACCGACCCGCAAACGGTGATATTTGCATTTATCCTGATTGCCGGCGGACTCCTTGTGATTGTCCTCAATGCTCATTTGATGCCAATCCTGATCGCTCTCATTATTGCTTACCTGGCGGAGGGTATGGTGGTCTGGTTGCACAAGGTCAATCTTGGGCGGACGATAGCAGCGAGTATCGTGACTGCACTAATGATAACTGCGATCCTGCTGGCATTTTTTGTTTTGTTGCCACTACTATCCAAACAGATTAGTGAACTGTTCCGTGAAATGCCGAATATGTTGGGCGAGGGGCAGCATTTATTATTGCAACTGCCGGAAGAGTACCCCGACTATGTTTCCGCCAGTCAGATCGAGGAAATTTTAACCCTGGCACGCAATGAGTTGACCTCACTGGGGCAACGCGTGTTGAGTCTGTCGTTGTCGTCGGTAGTTGGCATAATCACTTTTCTGGTGTACATGATTTTGCTGCCTTTGATGGTATTCTTTTTTCTAAAAGACAAGGCTTTGATTATACGCTGGCTCGCAGACTTTCTGCCCGAGGAGCGCAGACTGTTGCGTACCGTGTGGGCAGAACTCGATATCAAGATCGCGAGTTATGTGCGCGGCAAGGTGATTGAAGTGTTAATTATCTGGTCGGCGAGTTATGTTGCGTTCGCACTGATGGGTCTCAACTACGCTATGTTGCTGAGCCTTGCTGTCGGGCTCTCGGTGATAATTCCATATGTCGGTGCCACGGTGGTTACTATCCCGGTAGCGCTTATTGCTTTCTTTCAGTGGGGATCCACTGCCGAGTTTGGCTGGTTGATGGTGATTTATGCTTTCATCCAGTTTCTCGATGGTAACCTGCTGGTACCCCTGCTATTTTCAGAAGTGGTCAATTTGCATCCGGTTGCGATTATTGTCGCGGTCGTATTCTTCGGCAGCGTGTGGGGCGTGTGGGGTGTTTTCTTTGCCATTCCGCTGGCAACCCTGATTCAGGCGATTCTCAAAGCCTGGCCATCACCTGAAATGATCGCCGAATGACGCGAAATTGCTGTCCGGGATATTGAAATCCTGTCTCGAAATCAGACCAGGGAAAAGGCGGCAGTTACTGCGCAGTAATTTAGATACCCGCAAGAGCAGGAAAAACTTCTAAATACCCGCTTTTCTTTATAACATACGCCCCTTAATTGGCCATGGGGCAGCAGAGGTTATTCATGTTTAAAGGCAGTATTGTAGCGTTGGTGACACCAATGCTGAGCAACGGTGATGTCGACTTTTCCCAGCTCGAGGCATTGATCAATTTCCATGTGCGCGAGGGTACGCAGGCGCTTGTTATCGCCGGTACCACTGGTGAATCCGCCACGCTAAGCCCAACAGAACATTGCGATTTGTTGCAAAAAAGTTACGAAATAATCAATCGACGTTTGCCAATGATTGCCGGAACCGGTGCTAATTCAACCGCGGAAGCGATCGAGCTTACCCGGTGCGCCGAATCAAGCCGGGCGGAAGCAGCATTGCTGGTCACCCCTTACTATAACAAGCCAACCCAGAAAGGCCTTGTTTTGCACCACCAGGCGATAGCCAATGCGGTAGATATTCCGCAAATTCTGTATAACGTACCGGGCCGCACGGCCTGTGACATGCAAGCCGACACCGTCGCCGAACTGGCGAAGGTGAGAAATATCGTAGGTATCAAGGAAGCCACCGGTAGCATCGAACGGTTGGCCGATATAAAGCGCCAGGTCGACGCTAATTTTGCCTTGCTGACCGGCGACGATTCGAGCACCTGCGAGTTTATCCTCAGTGGTGGCCACGGTGCGATATCTGTTACTGCCAACGTGGTGCCCGCTAAAATGGCCAATATGTGCCAGCTCGCACTGGAAGGCAAGGCAGTCGAAGCCCGTGCAGCCGATGCGGAAATCGCCGAACTGCACCGTTTGCTTTTTATCGAATCTAATCCGATACCTGTCAAGTGGGCTGTGTCCCAGATGGGGTTTGGTGAATTGAACCTGCGCCTGCCGATGACGGTTCTCGACGAGAAGTATCAGCAGCCCCTCAAAGAAGCACTAGTTGCTTCGGGTGCCTTATGAAAATTGCCCGAGTTTTCGTGCTTGCATTACTGGCGGTGTTAGTCGCAGCCTGTGAAAGCGTTAACGATTATCGTTACGGTGATTCATCGGTCGGCAAGTCGCTGGAACTACCCCCCGATCTTGCTGGAGTGCAAGTCGAGTCCAAGTTCGAACTGCCGACTGCTATATCGGGTGATGATGAAACGGCGAAGAACAAGATACCTGTACTGGCCAAGGTACAATCTGTTCAGCTGGAGGGCAGTGGGGACCTTTACTGGCTGGCGGTTGAAGAGCCGGTAGAAAATCTCTATCAATTAGTAAAGAATTTCTGGGCGTCTGAAGGCTACCGATTGAATGTTGATGAGCCTGTTATCGGTGTGATGCAGACCGAATGGGTATATAAGAGCGAGGGTGGCGAAGAGGAGAGTAGTTCATGGTTTGGGAAGCTGTTTACTTCCGAAGACCTTGCGGCCACCCAGGATCAGTATAAGATCAGGATTGAACGCAGTAAAACAAACAATTTGAATCGAATCTATATTGCCCATCGTGGCACAGAATACAATTACGTGCTTAGTACCGAAAACCCAGGCAAGGATGAGGTAAATGAGGCTGTCTGGAAATTTCGGCAACCGGAGCCCGAACTTGAAATCGAAATGTTGGCTCGCCTGATGGTATTTCTTGGCCTGCAGCAGAGTGACGTCGAACAGCAGCGGGAAAACCTGAAACTTTTTAAGCCCAGGGCAAGCCTGCTTGTCGATGCGGATGAAAGTTCGCCTTACCTGATTATAAATGACGTTTACCAGATCGCCTGGAATCGGGTGTTTCATCAGCTCGAGCGAATGAATTTCGAAATTATCAGATCCGAGTTTAACAGCGGATTCTCCAATGAAGGCGTTATTTTCGTTAAAGCTCCCACCGTTGAAATTGAATCGTCGGGTGGGTTCTTTTCTTTTCAATCGCAGGAAAAGGAGGGGTCGATGAAATTCACGCTGGTTTTTAGCGAAGAGACCAACCAGTCGACCCGGGTGATTCTGGAAAACGAAAAGGGTGAATTCGATACTTCTCCAGCAGGATCCCAGTTCCTTAACCTGATGTATCAGAAAATCAAGTAATCGGTATGCGCATAGCGTCTTTGGGTAGTGGCAGCCGGGGTAACGCCACCCTGGTGCAGTATCGGGATACCACTTTGTTGGTAGATAATGGGTTCTCGTTAAAGCAGTTCACGCGTCGCCTTGAACGCCTGGAAATTGAGCTCGATGTGATCGACGCGGTATTGCTTACGCACGAGCACGGCGATCACAGTGGTGGCGTCGAACGCCTTTGTGCCAGGCATGATATTCCGCTGTGGACGGCGGTTGGTACTGCTCGCGCCGCGCTTAGTCCGGGTTTTGAATATCAGCTGCTGGTGGCCGGTCGCGCAGTCACCATCGGCGGGATCGAAATTATTCCGGTCACCGTGCCGCACGATGCCAGCGAACCCCTGCAATTTATTTTTCATCAGCTCGACAATGGCAAACGGCTTGGCATTCTGACCGATACCGGACATATAACCCGTCATATCGTTGAGGCGTTCAGTTGTCTCGACGCACTTTTGCTGGAGTTTAACTATGATGTGGAGATGTTGGCCAGTGGTCCATATCCGGATATGCTAAAGCAACGTGTTGGTGGCAATCTCGGGCATCTTTCCAATGAGCAATCCGTCGATTTGCTGCGGCAGATCGATACCGACAGTCTGAACTGCCTGATCGCTGGGCATATTTCAGAGAAAAACAACCGATCAGCTATTGTCGATCAACTGATTCGTCAAATGGAGGATGTTCCCGTTCCAATACTTGCCGACCAGGAAGCGGGTTTCGACTGGATATCTATTTAACCTGCATATTGCACGAAGGCGGCGTTAGAGCAACGCAGGAGCAGCTTGCCGAGTTTGTCAGATTTCCCCTGGTATTCGTTCCCTTCGTGCAATATGCAGGTTAAAGAAATTAATCAGAGTCTTTGTCGAACTGGATTAAAGCGTAGGCAGAGTGATTGTGGATCGATTCGAAATTTTCCGATTCGAGTACATACTGTCGAATCCGGTCGTCCTTGTTCAGCTCCCCCGCTATATCGCGCACCATATCTTCGACAAACTTTGGATTATCATAGGCCCGTTCGGTTACGTATTTTTCATCGGGCCGTTTGAGCAATCCGTAAAGTTCACATGAAGCCTGTTTTTCGACGATATCGATAAGTTCTTCTATCCAGATGAAGCCGCTGGTTTTCGCGTCAAGTGTGACGTGCGAACGTTGATTGTGGGCCCCGTAGTCTGAAATTGACTTGGAACATGGGCACAGGCTGGTTACTGGAATCTGCACTTTGATTCGGGTGCTGGTAACACCGGAATTGATTTCACCAATCAGCGATACTTCGTAATCTAGTAACGACTCCACCCTCGATACGGGTGCTTGCTTGTTCACGAAATAGGGGAAACTCATTTCGATATAACCTGATTCTGCCTCGAGTAGCTTCGCCATTTCCCTGAGCATTTCATTAAACGAGGTATAGGATATTTCCTTTTCATGATCGTTAAGAATCTTGACGAAGCGCGACATGTGGGTGCCTTTGAACTGATGTGGCAGGAACACAAACATGCTAAACGTGGCTATGGTATGTTGTTGGCCGTCTGAACGATCTTTGACTATAACCGGGTGGCGGATGTCCTTGATGCCGACTTTGTTGATTGCGAGTTCCCGTGTATCCGCGGATCCCTGAACATCGGGAATCGTCGAAACCGGGTTAGTTGCTGATTCACCATTCATTACTAAATCCTGATACAAGGCCTAGTTGCATTGCTGCAGCTTGCGCTAAGAGTGATACCTGGTGTGGATATTCGTAGCATGGCAATAACCGAGCAAAATGGTTGGTTATTATACTGTGCATCCAGTCCAAGGCAAATGTTCATTATGCGATTATCCCACTAACTATCCCTGATGGCGATAGCGGGGGAGTCAACGATAATCGAATTGTTTGATGGCAGCCGAGCAGGTAACGAAATCGGTGATTTCGCCTTTAGCCTGAACCAGCCGAACGGAGGCCGGAATCAGGGAGTAGATAAATCTATTGTTATTATTATGATCTAAGCGGGTGAAACGTCTTCAGCCTGTGGGCCTTTGGCGCCATCGGTAACCTTCATGGTTACGGCCTGGCCTTCCTGAAGGGTTTTATGGCCTTCAGACTGAATGGCGCTGTAATGAACGAAAACGTCTTTTCCACCCTCTTGCGATATAAAACCATAGCCTTTGGCATCGTTGAACCACTTAACTGTGCCGGATACTGTTTCTGACATAATATTACTCTATAGCTTGATGATATTTTTGTCGGATTTTCTAGCCCGACAGAGTTTATTGTAGGATAAACCCTGTGTGGAAGCCATTATTTAAACTGATTCGAACATCATGTTAAAACTGGTAACAGAGTACATTGCATCAAATTCGATACAGTGCGGCGGGCCGGTTAATTCTGGGTAAATTCGAGAATCGAATGACGTAGCGTTACCGGATCGAGTCCATAATCTTCAAGCACCTGTTCCCGGCTGCCCTGCGACGGAAACACGTCGCTGAGGCCGAGACGTAAAACCGGGATACTAATTCGTTGCTGATTGAGGAATTCGAGAACCGCCGACCCCGCTCCGCCCTCGATACTGGCGTCTTCCAGGGTTACCAGGTAATCGTGACTGGAGGCCAAATCCATAATCATCGATTCATCGAGAGGCTTGATAAAGCGCATGTTAACCAGGCTTAAGTTCAACGCTTCGGCGATAGGTTCGGCGATACCAAAAAGGCTGCCAAACACAAGCAATGCGGTTTGCTTCCCGGTGCGGACCTGCAAGGCTTTGCCGATCTCAACGCAAGTGTCAATGTCTATCGCAGCGGGCTGGGTAACACTGTCTCTTGGATAACGAACCAGAGCGGGCCCGGGATACTGGTAGGCTGTATTGAGTAACTCATGCATGTCCTGGCCATGCGCCGGAGCCATCATGATGATATCAGGTATACAACGACAGTAAGCGACATCAAAATTGCCGGTGTGAGTCGCGCCATCAGCGCCCACAATGCCGGCCCGGTCAACTGCAAAGGTTACATCCAGGCCTTGTACGGCGACATCGTGGATAAATTGATCGTACGCGCGCTGCAGAAAAGTTGAATAAATCGCGACCACCGGTTTGAGTCCGTCGCATGCCATTCCGGCCGCCAGGGTTACCGCATGTTGCTCGGCTATGCCGACATCGTGGTAACGTTCCGGCATCTCTTCTGAAAATTTAAGCAGCCCCGAACCTTCCCGCATTGCCGGAGTGATAGCGTGCAGCTGCGACTCCTGCCTGCCCTTGGCGACCAGCCAGTCAGAAAATATACTGGTGTAAGACTGTATGCCCGGCTTGCTCGTAGATTTAACCATGCCGGTCTCGGGATCAAATGGTCCGACCCCGTGAAACTTGCAGGCATCCTCCTCTGCGGGTGGATAACCCTTACCCTTGCGCGTGACTATATGCAGCATGCGCGGACCGGATAACTGCTGTAAATTACGTATTAAAGATAGTAAGTCGCCCAGGTTGTGACCGTCGATGGGTCCGAAGTACGAAAATCCAAGTTCTTCGAACAAGGTTCCCGGTGTTACCATTCCCTTGACGTGTTCCTCCGCGCGTTTGGCTAGCTCCCAGGCACTGGGGATTCTTTTTAGTACCTTTTTACTTCCCGAACGCAGGCTGGTGTAAATTTTCCCCGACCAAATGCTGGATAAATATTTCGACATGGCACCGACATTGGGCGAAATCGACATTTCGTTGTCATTCAGGATAACCAGCAAATCGGTATCGATGGCTCCGCCATGATTGAGGGCCTCGTAGGCCATTCCGGCAGTCATACCGCCGTCACCAATAATAGCCACCGCCTTGCGCTCGATAGCTTGTGAGTCGGCTGCAATTGCCATACCCAAAGCGGCACTGATAGACGTACTCGAGTGGCCAGCACCAAAGTGGTCGTATTCCGATTCGGTAATTTTGGGAAATCCGGAAAGGCCGCCCTGTTGCCGCAGTCCAGCCATCTGGTCGCGCCGGCCGGTCAAAATTTTGTGCGGGTAACATTGATGACCAACGTCCCAGATCAGGCGATCATGGGGAGTGTCGAACAGGTAATGCAGCGCAATTGTTATCTCCACCGAACCCAGGCCGGAAGCGAGATGACCCCCGGTTTGCGACAGGCTTTGCAACAGGAAGGCGCGTATTTCTTCGGCTAGTTCCGGCAACTGGTTTTCGTCGAGCTCGCGCAAATCTGCGGGGCTGTCGATCTGCGCCAGTATGGGGAATGTTTCGTTTATGTTATTCAATGAGTTGCTATCCGGCATGACGCCTCGCTTAGTTTTTCCGCTCGACGAACCAGGCCGAAATATACCTTAAAATGTCGGCTTCCTCACCAAATATCGAAAGTGCCTGTAATGCATGCTGGTGCAGTTCCCGCGCTTTTTCATATGAAGCTTCGAGGCCAATAACCGATGGGAAAGTTGGTTTGTTAAGCGCGCTGTCGGAACCCTGCTTTTTTCCCAGGGTAACGGTGTCACCTGTGACATCGAGGATATCATCCTGTATCTGGAATGACAGGCCTATACATTTGGCATAGGAGTCAAGCGCCTTGGATTGCGTTTCATTCAGACTGCCTGTACTAAGCGCGGCCAGCTGCACGCAGGTTCGAATCAATGCGCCTGTTTTATGAATATGCATGGTTTCAAGCTCAGCGATATTCAAGGTTTTGCCAACCGCCGCCAGATCGATCGCCTGACCGCCTGCCATACCACGTGAACCGGAAAACAAAGATAGTTTTTCAATCATTTGCAGGCGTGAAGAGGCATCTTCGGTCATCTGTGGATCATGGCTCAGGATGTAAAACGCCAGCGCCTGCAGCGCGTCACCTGCAAGAATAGCGGTGGCTTCATCGAACTCGCGATGACAGGTGGGTCGGCCGCGCCGCAAATCGTCATCGTCCATAGCCGGCAGGTCATCGTGAATTAGCGAATAGGCGTGAATTATTTCTACTGCTGAAGCTGCCCCATCGACTCTATCCAGCGCGATACCCAGCGCCGAAGCGGTTGCATACACCAGAATCGGACGCACTCGTTTTCCAGGCGCAAGCGCCGCGTAACGCATTGCCTGGTGCAACTCCATCGGGTTGACATCCGCAGCAGGCAGCCATTGGTCGAGGGCCAGGTCTACCCTGTGCTGAAATTTTTCGACGAGAGACTCGAAGCACTGCGCATCAATCTTCATCAATATCTTCGAAAGCTGCGGTTTGCTGTAGCCCGTTTTTTTCGATTAATTGCTCGACCCTTAATTCGGCATTGGCCAGCGTATCCTGACAATTCTTTGCCAGCTTGATTCCTTTTTCAAATTGTTCAAGCGACTCTTCCAGCCCCAGTTCACCGGATTCCATATTGCTGACGATTTTTTCCAGGTGTTGCAGGGACTTTTCAAAATCACTGAGTTTGTCTTTATTTTCGGCCATGTCATTGCTCGCTTTCGGATTAACGAAATTATAATGCATCCAGAGTGTCAGCTAAATGACTGACCGGGATTAACTTGAGGTCTTTGAAAGCACCCTGTTTGGGCATATTGGCGCGCGGAATGATCGCCGTTTCAAAGCCATGTTTGCTGGCCTCGCGTAAACGTTCTTCGCCATTGGCTACCGGCCTGATTTCTCCGGATAAACCAACTTCACCAAAAACCAGTGAACGCCGGTTTAGTGGTCGATCGCGGTAACTGGATAAAATAGCCAGGATAATGGCGAGGTCGGCACCAGTTTCGGTGATGCGTACGCCGCCCACGGCATTGATGAAAACATCCTGTTCATAAAGTGGAATACTGCCATGCCGTTGTAATATGGCGATTAACATGGCTAGCCGATTCGACTCGAGGCCAACGCTGAGCCGGCGTGGATGACCGCTATGGCATTCGCTTACCAGCGCCTGGATTTCAACCAGGAAAGGACGCGTACCTTCGCGCGAAACCATGACTACGCTGCCTGGTACCGGTTGGTCGTGCTGCGCCAGGAATATCGCCGATGGATTAGTCACCGGTTTCAGGCCCGCGTCGGTCATTGCGAAGATGCCAAGCTCGTTAACCGCGCCGAATCGATTCTTGACCGCGCGAATAACGCGATATCGCGTTGTGGCATCGCCCTCGAAATAAAGCACCGTGTCGACCATATGTTCGAGT
>Ga0070725_10002319_pt1 | contig 10094 bp, 7 predicted proteins | sample tdDd002_FD_69781 | JGI IMG/M metagenome (GOLD analysis project Ga0070725, IMG submission 69781) | Marine sediment microbial communities from the Atlantic coast under amendment with organic carbon and nitrate - tdDd00.2 | ecosystem: Environmental > Aquatic > Marine > Coastal > Sediment | place...
CATGACTTTCTTTTAGCTTCTCCCCGGGACAGCCTTGATGGCAAACCCATCGTGCTGACCCAGAAAGATATCCGAGAGCTGCAACTTGCCAAAGCCGCAATAGCTTCCGGCATTAAAATCCTTTTAAAAACAATGGGGGCCGGCATTGAAGATATCGATGATATCTATTTGGCCGGCGCCCTGGGCAACTATGTCCATCCTTTCAGCGCCATGCGCATCGGTCTACTGCCCAAGGTAAACCCGGAAAAAATAACATCCCTCGGCAATGCAGCGTCAACCGGCGCAAACATGATCCTTTTATCAAAACGTTACTGGGAAAGATCCGCTGAAATTGCAACAGATCTGGAACACCTGGAACTGTCAGGGCATGCCGATTTTTTCGACAGCTTTATTGAAGAAATGAATTTTCCAACTGAAGATTTGTGGTAATAATTCAACAAAAATGTCGAGTAGGAGTTGAATTTCTTAGTAATAGAAATTTTAAACAGAATTTATCTAAGAAGGAGCAGCCATGAGCAATATAAAAGAATCCCTAATCGAACGACTGGAAAAGGGTGTCGTCTTGGTGGCTGAAGGTTATATCTTTGAGTTGGAAAGAAGGGGATATTTAAAGGCCGGACCTTTTGTGCCGGAAGTTGTTTTAGAGCATCCGGAGGCAGTCAAGGAACTTCATTACGAATTTTTAATGGCAGGTTCCGATGTCATTGTGGCTTGCACGTATTATGCTCACCGGTCAAAGTTAAAAGCCATCGACAAAGAAGACAGGCTTGAAGAACTTAACCTCAAATCCATATCTTTGGCTCAAGAAGTGGCACAAAAAGATGGCGCTCTGGTTGCCGGTAATTTATCCAACACCTGGGAATTTAATCATAACAATCCGACCGAATCAGGAAAAATTGTCAGATCCATTTTCAAAGAACAAGTTGATTGGGCCTCTCATGGAAACGCTGACTTCATTATCGCTGAAACGTTTAGCCACTTGGGTGAAGCCTCTATTGCGTTAGAAGTTATAAAGGACGCTGGATTCCCGGCCGTGATTACCTTTACAACGGTTCATGAAAAGAGCTGCGACGGATATAGCTGGGAGGAAGCTTGCAGAATACTAGAAAAAAATGGTGCCGACGTTGTCGGTCTTAACTGTGGCCGAGGTCCTGAAACCCTCATGCCGATTGTTCAAAGAGTTCGAGATAAAGTTCAAGGCCATGTGGCGGTACTGCCGGTTCCCTATCGAACAACGCCGAAAGAACCTTGTTTTTTTGATCTGAGATTAGAAAATTCCAAAAACGCATTCCCGGTAGCGCTGGATCCTTTTTTGTTAACCCGGTTTGAAATGGCGGATTTTACCGTAAAGGCACGGGACATGGGAGTTAATTATATCGGTATTTGCTGTGGCGCCGGTCCTCACCATGTAAGAGCGATGGCTGAAGCGCTGGGTCGCAAAGTTCCCGCAAGTAAATACTCCCCGGATATAAACCTGCATCCTGTTTTCGGCGATCAAGATACTAAAAAACAACACTATGTTGAATGTCTACTCGGTCCCAATGTGCCTGTTGGGCTGAAATCGACTTAACCCGGATTTTTCCCGGGTCAGGCCAACAAAAGATAACCGGTCAACACTTTCCATTGTCGGCCTCCCGAAGCTGTCATTATTCAATCAAGTTAATTCATTAAAAAGTGTGGATAATCGATTCAATTCCACACGTTTCTTTTTTATGTACACCATAACATATTGGGTTTTGAGATCAAGCTACAAATCTGAGATACCAAACGATAGTTGTGGCGATTTATGCTATCTCTGGAACTCTAAGGTCGGCTCAATTGGTTGTAATATCCCCCTGTAAAATCGAACTGTCAAGTGATGTATTGACCCGCCTTACGATTCTGCCAAATCAAGTTTAGGTCGGGACAAATTATGCGACCACCTCTAAACGACTCACCCCACCGGCAACCTTGTTTATCCGTATTTTGGTTGGGATTTCATCCTCGAGGCGCTTCACGTGAGAAATAACGCCTACCAGTTTACCGTTTCTTTTCAAATTTTTAAGCGTGGAAACGACCTTGTATAGGGTCTCATCATCCAGATAACCGAAGCCCTCGTCCACAAAAAGAGATTCTATTTTCCGGCCGTTGCCGGCAATATCCGAAAGCCCCAGCGCCATGGCAAGGCTCACCAGGAAGGTTTCGCCGCCGGACAGGGTTTGGGTGGATCTTCGTTCCCTTTGATGAAAAACATCCTCAATTTCCAACCCCAGACCGTTTTCTTCACAACGTCTCAAACGATAACGGCCGCTCAGTTCTTCGAGTTGCCGGTTGCTGTGTTCGAGCAAACGTTCGAGAACAAGTTCTTGGGTCCGATTTTTGATATCGGCCTCTCCGGCCGATTCAAAGAACTCTTTTTCATCGTGTAATCGGTCGCACATTTTTTTCTGTTCTTCGATTTCCCGTAATTTCAGCTCGTACTCTTTTTCCATCGTTTTCTGATGCTCCAGTCGATCCAAAGCGGCGGTGAGCGCTTCGCTCAATTCATCCTTTAGTCTTACCTTTCCCTGGATCTGCAGGCTTAAGTCTTCCGGAAATTCGACCGCCGCTTCCGTTATCCCCTGTTCGTCAAAGTCTTTTTGTATCGCATCTAAATTCGCAGCGTAATCGCCGATTTCGCAGTCTATGGCTTCCTGTTGGTGCTCGAGGGTCTGCCGTTCTTCGAGGCGCAAACGGCTGTTTTGGGCATCTGCCAAGGACTTGAAACCCGAAGCAACCGCCAGATTCGAAAGATTTTGTTCAAGATCTTCACATGCTTTTTGAATGTCCCGGTAATTTTTTTCTGCAACCTGTTTCAACTGCAGTTTTTCCGTCAGAGCATGCTGCACCTGTTGAGTTTGCTGCTGGATGGTTTCGACGGCTTCTTTCTCTGTCTGAATCTTTTTTTCCGTCTCCCGCTTTTCTTGAATCGGATCTCCGGTTCCGAATGTCATCTGTTTTTCGTTTTCTATCGCATTTAAAGCCCCTTGGCGGGTTTTAATCCGTCTTCCCAGATCATCGGCTTCCGTTTTCAACCGGTCGAGTTGCTGCGGCAATGCCTCGGACCTGTTTTTCAATCCAATGGCCTGTTCTTTCAGTTCGTTTTGAGTCTTGAGATGGTCGAGGAATTCGACCCTTCTTGCTTCCAGCTGCCGATTCAGTTCATTCTCTGTTCCCGGTTCCGGAATTTTTTCTTTGAACATCTCGAGATGCGGTTGAAGGTTTCGCAATACTTCTGCTTCCGTTTGCCTGAGATTCTGAGTTTCCTGTTGTAGTGAAGACAAACTGTTTCGGCAGATATTTAAATCAGTTTGAAGTTTGTCCGAAACGGTTTGCTTTTCGGTTAATTTTGCCGAATGCTTTTGAACGGCCTGATCAATTTTTCCGGTCTTCTTATGATGTTTTCGAATTTTTTTAAGTCGGGCCCCTTGCCTTCGCATATCCTTTTTCAGTGCCCGAATCGATGTCTTCACCGAATGCCGATCCCCGACGGCCCATTCGGCTCCGGTGGCCTGACACAAAAGATTCCATTTATCCCCCATTTCCACCAGAGAGTCATACTGCTCTTTGAGTCCGGCAATATGGTTCGAAAGAGTTTTGAGTCGATTTTGGATTTTTTTCAGCGTATTCTCCTGGGCTTGAAGCGCCTCGGCTGTTTCTTCCCCAAACGACGGACCAGCAGTCACATGCGGATGATCCTGTGAACCACAGAGGGGACACGAATCTTTTTCTTTAAGCTGCTTTCTGTAGGGTTCAAACCTGGCCGTATTTTTGATGACGGACAAGCGGTTGTTTTCCAGTTCGAATATTTTCAGGACCTCGGCGTGTTCCTGCTCGGCTTTTATCAGCACCTTTTCCAAGGCGTCCCTGTTCCCGGCTTCCTTCTTGACATATACTTTGGCGATTGTATGCATCGATCGATAGTTCTTCAGCCGATCTTTCTGCCTGCCATAGATCTTTTCAAGCTCTTTTAGGGTACCGTTGCCCAAAAGGGCTGTCAGCGTTTTGTTCTGTGCAGCCTTTCGGGCCTTGACTTTCTCCGCTTTGTTCCGGAGTTTTTCGATTTTGCGAGCCGTTTTCGTCAGCAATGCAGCTGCTTTACTTTCGGCCTTCACAGCGGACTTCTGTTGACCGGGGTGCGCCGATATTATCTGACGGATCGATTGCAACTGTTCGAGACCGTCTTTTATGACGGGGATCCGTTCCACCAGTTCTTCATATTCGGGATGTTCCTCCAGCCATCGTTCCGTATCCTTTTGGCGGGTTTCATTTTCTGCGATTTCCTGGTCGACGGCCTGCTGTTCCTGAGACATTTTCGCCTGTTCTTCTTCAACAGTGGCCTGTCGTTCCAGCAATTTTCCAACCGAATCGGTTGCCGCCGCAATCTCCCCGTCGATTTCCAGGGTCTTTTCAACCAACTCTCGTCGTTGGAACCAGGCTTTTTGCCCCTGATCCAGTTCAAGGGCATACATCCCTTGCATTTCCTTCAGTCCGTTATGTCGATCTTCCAGATCTGCAATCTCTCTTTCAAATCCTTTTAGCGCATCCAAATGTTTGGACGCTTCGGATTTTAAGCTGTCGAGTCGGTCCATTTCTTCTTGAAAAGGTGCGGCAGCCATGGCCTTTTTTAGCCGCTGAAAATCCGATTCCATCTGGCTTTTGCGGTGCCGAGCTTCTTCGATGGCGATTTGATTCTCCTGGTATTTTTTTTGAAATTTGTCGTGACGTTTGCGCCGGTCTTCGTTTTCGTTCAATATGAGAATCAACTTATCGGCCTCATTAAAATCTTCTTCCAGCTGCTCAACCGATTCCTTAAGATTTTCAACTTCCGAGGTGTGCATCAGCGGAAAATCCTGAATCTCTTCTTCGAGTGCTTGAAGTTTTTTAACCGCTGCTTCGGCGTTTTCAACGGCGGCTTTCGAAACCTCGGAGAATATGTCTTTGCCGACAATTTTATCCAGTATTTCAGCGCGTTCATTATCGAGGGCGTTCAGAAATGCGCTGAACTCACCCTGAACCAACATGATCGATCGGGAAAAACGCTTAAAATCGAGACCGGTGAGCGCTGCAATACGGTTGCGAACCGTGCTGATTTTATCTTCGAGCAGCCGTTCTTTTCCGTTCATTTCGAACAGTTTCATTTTCGGGGGAAGGGTTTTCCCTTGGGCACTGCGCAGAGACCATGTGGAGCGGTAAACATTCCCGTTTACTGAAAATGTCACCATTGAAAAGCAGCGGGAGGTCTGTTTGCTCATGATCTGCTCGGGTGAATTTTTGAGCCGGGCGGTCTCGCCGTAAATTCCAAGTGAAATCGCATCAAAAATCGTGGTCTTTCCCGATCCGTTGGGACCGGTAATCGCAAACAGCCCGGATTCCTTGAGGGGAGACCGGTCAAAATGAATCTCCCATTCACCCTTTAACGTATTTATATTTTTGAACCGAACGTTCAATATTTTCATTGTTCTCACTCACTCTCGTTGTCGGGGACCGTATCGTCCTGCGATACGGAAATATTAATCAAATAAGGCGTCGGAAAGTTTTTTAAATTCAGCGGCTCCGTTCCTCCTTTGACAAATTGATGGTTGTTCCTATAATCTCTCTCAAAGGAAAAAAATTGTCAATAACCGCAGCGTTACCCCGGCCGATGAATTTGTTCAGGTTTGGGGCATTTAAACACCGAAGGGTCAGATTGGAATAACGATCATGTTTTTCAAGAACACAAAGCTTAAAATAGAATTTTTAACATAAACACCCTTGCGTGTCAAAAGCGCAAAGCACAAAAAATTTGTTGCTCATCGGGTTAAAAAATTGTAAAATTTATGAGAAATTATCATGGAAACCTTTTTTGATCCCAAAGGAAAAAAATGCAATTAAGAAGGAACATTTTAAGCGTTTTTCTGTGTTTTAGCATCATCCTTTTGACAATCGCACCTTGGGGTGTTCAAGCCCAGAACCCGCCGGCAGGCGAAGTTCCCCCAAAAATAGTTGACACCCAAGCTAAAAACGATACGGATCCTTCTCCCAAAAAAATCAAGACCGTGGACAAAGCCGGCGAGAGCATCGGAAAAGGACTCGACCAGTTGAGTGACAAGGCTTCATCCAAATTCGGCAAATGGATCGGCGCCGAGGTTTTCGCTGGGATTACCTGGCTCAAATTGCTCTTTTGTCTGTTCTTGATTTTTTTGGTGGTCTTAATCGAACGGTCGCTGCGATGGGTGGTCAATTCGGCAATTCGAAAAATGCCCGTCGATGCGGAGACCGTCTCCTGGCGCCGGAGCTTACTTCAGGCACTGTCCAAACCCCTTTCCCTATTTATCTGGTCGTACGGCATCTATGGCGCCCTCTCCCCCCTATACGTTCATTTTCTGGCGGCCGACGGAAGCAATCTGGTTCACAGCGTGGCACAGAAAGCGGCCGACATCGGCGGGGTTGTCGCTCTGTTCTGGTTCCTTCTCCTTTTAATCGGGGTTTTGGACATTTACCTGAAAAAATGGGCCGCCGCCACCGAAAGTACCATCGACGACATGCTGGTTCCCATTGTCGGCAAAACCCTCAGACTCTTCATTGTGGTCATCGGCGGTATTATTGTCGTTCAAAACCTCACCGGGCTCAAAATCGGCCCCCTTCTGGCCTCACTGGGGATCGGCGGTCTGGCCGTGGCGTTGGCCGCCAAGGACTCCATCGCCAATTTTTTCGGAACCCTCACCATCCTATTTGACAAACCGTTTCAGGTGGGTCAGAGAATTACCATCGATCAATACGACGGGATCGTTGAAAACGTCGGCTTCAGGAGCACCCGAATTCGAACGCTTGCCGGCCACATGGTGACCATTCCCAATGAGAAGCTGGTCAATTCTTCTCTGGAAAATATCGGAGAAAGACCGTATATTCGATGGCTCACGAACATCGGCATTACCTACGATACACCGCCGGACAAGGTCGAAAAGGCCGTACAGATCCTTGAGAAAACCCTTGAAAACCATGAAGGGATGAAAGAAGATTTTCCGCCACGGGTCTTTTTCAACGGCTTCAATGACTGGAGCCTAAATATTCTGGTGATTGCCTGGTATCACCCGCCGGACTACTGGGCTTTTCAGGCCTGGCTCCAGAAAACCTGCCTTCAACTCCTGCGAGGGTTCGAAGCTGAAGACATCGATTTCGCGTTTCCATCCCGCACCCTATATATGGCCAACGACGATAAACGTCAGCTTAAACTGATGATGCTCAGAGGGCAACAACCCGATCTAAACATCGACTAAATCTTATCCATTCGAGCTGAAAAATGAAGATTGGAAACACCGAAGGTCCTGCGTCGTTGAATTGCAGAGATCTTCGATTTCCCAAGATCCCCAAACAACCTGGATTTGAGAGCTCATATATAAGGTAAAGGAATTGTGCCATGCCGAGATTTATAAAAAAACGTTCCAAGACAATGGGAGCTTCCCCGGGCACCCTGATTCATATCGGAGAACAAAAGACCGAAAAAGCCAGAATTAGCCTGATCGAGCGTTCGATGCGCATGATACATAAAGGAGAATTCTAATGATCCGCCATAAATCGAGTCAAAAACGAGGCCGGCGCAAGGTTGTTTTTTCCCTGGACGCCCCCGGTGCCGGCAAGGTCGTTTTGATGGGAGATTTCAACCGATGGAACCCGAAAATTCACTCCATGAAAAAGGACCTCAGCGGCGTGTGGAAAAAGATTACCATGCTTTATCCCGGGAGATACGAATATCGGTTCCGGGTCGATGGTCAATGGGAAAATGACCCCGCAAATCATCGGACGTGTCCCAATCGTTTCGGTACGTACAATAACGTGGTCATTGTCTCTCAGCCCCAATCTTCTAAGTAAAAGCCAATTCAGTTCAAATTTACCAAGGAGGTCAAAGCGCAAGATGAAACGAAACATCGGATTTGTTTCGACACGTTTTTTTCAAATAAACTCGCATGGAACGCATTTTCAAAGGCTCATTCTCTCTACCCCATAATGCCGGCAATGCAAAAGATTTTCGATACATTTCACCGACAATATCTTTTAAAGGAATCGGTCTGTGACGCTTGATTATTTAAGGTGATAATTTCAACTCAATTTTTGGATCCAAATACAGGTTTGACAAAAATTCTACTTTTGGATATTAAAAATTTTTCGGTCTGTTAATAACGGCATCTTATTTTATCATGTTATTTCTTCAGCAAGGATGAATTCATGAAAGATCGTGGAGTTAAAAGCAGGATCGGTATCGCCTCTATTCTTGAGAAAACAGAGATCAAAGAGTATTTTGACACCCTTTTTCTTTTAACCGCGGGAATTGAATTCGTCATATTTATCGCCCATTTTATCGGTTCCATCGGCCCCGAAAAAGGACCCTTTCCCTGGAAACAGTATTTTTTCGTATCCTTTATGGCCCCGATTGTTCTGATGTTTATCGTGGGTCTCATCATTATCGGGTTCAACTATTATTTATATGGCAGTCAGCGGACGGCCTTTGATCTGGAAGATAGTTCCTTTGTTGGGACCAAACTGAAACGGTTCGGACACAGCTTCAGATTTTTGTTTTCCATAATTCATCAGGTGCCGGTCCTTGCCGGTCTGTTTATTCTGGGGATCAGTTCCGTTGTCTTGTTTAAGTTCGATGCCATATTGAGGGTGTTGGGACATATCGGCGAAAGGACGGCGTTTTACCTTTTTATTTTACTTGGCGTGATTGTGTCCGGAATTTTGATTTTTCTGCTGCTCTGGCTTTTCTGGCAATTTAAACTCCATAAATATCAGATACAGCGACAATGGGAATACAAACAAAAGGTGATCGAAACGTCGGGCCTGATTATTCTCGACAATAATGTCGTATTTAATCAAGCCGGGAAAATTATCTCCCATGATGGAATAATCGAACAGATTGAAAATTGATAGATCTGTCTACTGCTTGGACCTCATCAATTCATGGTAAGCTCGAGTCAGTTTGATGAACCTGTCGGGGTCGCCGCCTTTGTCCGGATGAAGTTTTTGAACCCGCTGCCGGTAGCGTCGAACCAGGTCTTTACGACTCATTTTTTTCAATGCTGCCGGAGCCTCTTTGAACAAGGCTCCGGCTTCATCCAGATCGGCCTTCCGGAATTTCAACGGCGGCCGGTAATCCCTCCGACTGTTGATAAAATTCCGGATGTATTCTTCAACAAACGATCCAGGCGCGTAATCGTAATCGAAAAACATGAGCACATACCGAACCAGGTATTCATGCAACCTGTCGCCGGATTCCATACCGCCCCAAAACCCCGGATCGCCGTTCAGTCGGCAGATTTCCTCTATAAAGTGTTCATCCACCTTTTCCGGGTCCAGCATTTTCGGTGCGGTCCGGGCAAACCACTCGTTGAAGAAATTCTGCAGATTAAAAATCGCATACGCATAGGTTTTAAGTTCCCGGGCCACCAGAATTCTCTCCATTTCCATGATCATCTGTTCGATTTCATCTCTGGATTTGGCTTTGAGCACTTGAAATAGGGCACGGGGGGCCCTGGTAATATTGCGCGGGTCGGTTCGACCGCACTTTAGATAAAGAATTCGACGCCGGTCGAAAATATGAAATTGATCAACAGCCGGTGTTTTCACCGCCTTGGGGACCCGACGGCTTTTGGCGTTCATCTGACGGTTCCGAAATGTTTCCAGGGCCCTTTGGATGTCCGGGTCCAAAAAACGCCAGAATATATCTTCCACCTCATGGTGTTCCGGATAAACGTTCAATGCATTCAGCTGTTCTTCGATGGATTCGTGGATGTAAAAAGAATTGCCCCCTGGATAAACGATGAAACGGGCCGGATCGGTTCCCAGATCGAACAAATCCCGGCTTAAAAACTGACGGTTTTGACGGTAGGATTCACGGATGGCATAATGCGTTCGGCCCTCAATTTTCTTTTGGGCAAGATACAAAATAATTTTCCTTCCACATCCCGTTATTCCATCACGCCGCCATTCCAACCGCAGAGCGAAGCAAAACTGACAAACTCGTAAAAAGTCTTTTGTGAGCGATATCTGATCATTTGGGGATCCAGTGTTTCAAGCGGTGATGCGTTAAAAATTTC
>Ga0070725_10002320_pt1 | contig 10092 bp, 7 predicted proteins | sample tdDd002_FD_69781 | JGI IMG/M metagenome (GOLD analysis project Ga0070725, IMG submission 69781) | Marine sediment microbial communities from the Atlantic coast under amendment with organic carbon and nitrate - tdDd00.2 | ecosystem: Environmental > Aquatic > Marine > Coastal > Sediment | place...
ATTTTATTTCCTAGGGTATAACAAACACGTTCCTTGCGAGTGTTCGGTTTCGTTCAAACTACGTTTCCTCTTGTATTCCAGATGCAAAAAAGCCGCCTGGAGTTTCCCTCAGGCGGCCTTCTTTATCTCACTTCAACATTACAACCCGTAGAACAGCATCGGCACAAAGGCCACGAACAACAGTGTGGGGCCCATCACAGCTAGGGGCAGCAGCAACCGCTCATAGCGATGCCAGAAGGAACCTGTGCGCTCTGCCGCCAGCACTTCGGTCTCGCCCACCACCTGGCGGGTGAGCAAGTGGTTCAGCGCCACTGGCGGGCTCAGGTAGCCGAGCTCGAATGCCACCAGACACACAATCCAGAAGTGCAGCGGATCAATACCCAGCTGGATCGCCGGCTGGGCAATGGTCGCCGACACCAGGATTACCGCGCCGAACGGGTCCATGACCATGCCTATTACTGTGAGCATCACGACGATCACCAGCATGGCGATCCAGGGACTGGTCAGCTCCTCCGGGAAGAGCGCGTGAACGATATCGGAGCGCTCCAGGATTCCCCCCAGGCAGATGGAAAACCCGATCAACGCCAGCAGCGCGCCAATGTGCACTGCCGAATCGCTGGCAGCGGCCGAGCTGCGTGTCCAGAACACCTGGGAACGGGTCTGGCCCTGCTCACCACTACTCCGGCCGGAATCCAGCAACACCAGCGCGAGCATCACCAGCGGCAGTATCAAAGGAGCGCTGTACTCGTTGAACTTCAAGCCGAGAACAACCCAGATCGACAGGATAACCAGAGCTGCCACGGCCACATAAGGCAGCAGGGCCCGGCTTTCCGAGAGAGCCGCACGGAAAGCGCCGGGCGCCGGACGGGGCTTCCAGTTCCCCTGGGTCTTGCAGACAATCAGTGAAAACAGCGTTGCCGACATGATGAAGACCCAGAAACCCCAGCTGTACATCTCAGTGGTTGTCACTTCCTTATTGAGAGCCGCCACAACAACGATCAGCAGGCACGGGTTGAGCACCACGCCGAGGCTTCCGGACATGGCAGTCGTTGCCAGGGAAAGCTGCCGCCCTGCCCCGGCTCGGCGCAGCTCGTCATACACAACACCACCCACAGCCAGGATGAAAATGCCCGATGCGCCGGTGAACGCGGTGGGAAACGCCGTTGCGAAGATAATCACCGAAGCCAGCATCGGCGCTGGCAGATTAAAAGGTTTGATGAGATTGAGCAGGAGCTCGGGAATCCTGGTCTGCTTCAGCATCATGCCCACCAGAACATAAAGGCCGATATTGATGAACATGGATGATAGGTTGGACATCATTCCGAAGTAGATCGCCAGGCCCGAGGCATACCCGTCTACCAGGAAGAAATAACTCATGGCGATCAGGCCCATGGCACAGTACAGAGGAATCACCAGACCGGACGAGGCGGAAAGACCGCCGGGGCGGATACGTTCCGGAACGTTCAGGAAGCGCACGGCATTGATCACCATAAAGAGGCCGAAGACCCCGCCCCAGGCATATTGAAGACTCATCGTACCGTCCGAACCCGGCGACGTGGCCAGCTTGCCCAGGTAAGCGTTCAGCGACAGCACCATCAGACCATTAACCACAAACTGCACACCCTGGCTCAGCCGCCATTCAGCTCGATTGCGGGGCAGGCGCAACGCTATGTGGTCCGTGTCCAGCGCAGCGATTGCCGCAGCCATCGCGAACATCGCAATGAACAGGTACTTGGTCAGCTCAATATTCTCCAGCAGGAAGTTCGCAAGTCCCTGCTCTAGCGTCTTGAACGCCCCTAGGGCTGGCGTAGCGTGGGCCAGGTTCTGTTCATAGACGTCGTATTGCTGCTGGCAGAGTTCCAGATTGCTCTGTAGCGATTTGCGGATGGCATCGGGATTGGGCGGTGAGCTGAACAGATCATCGGGGTCGGGCTTGTAATTGGCCACCCGGCGAGCCACTTCGGCATCAACATCCATTTCCAGCTGACAGGACGGCTCTGTCGCATCGGGATTCAGCAGATAATAGTTCGGCCAGGTCTGTTCTCCGACCCAGAGCAAGCGGGAATGGAGCGAGTTGCCCATCCCCAGCAGCAGGGTGAACAGCAGGAGAAGCAGCAGAACCGCCCCGTACATGCGATGTACGGGGTATAGGGTCCGTGCTGCCGGAGCGGTAATTGCTCGCCAGTTCATGATGGTTCCGCCCTGTTATTCGCGGTTGGCCGCGGTGCACTCGGCTGCAGCAGGGTTACTTGCACAGCGGATCTTGCTGAGCAGCCCCATCATTTTCGGGTGATACACATCCGGCGCCCCGTTCAGGCCATCGCGCATCTCAATCCGGTTCTCCCGGAACATCTCCTGATAACCGCGGATGTCTTTTTCAGGAATGCGCACCCATTTTTCTTCGGGAATGGCTGCTTCCTGGCCTTTAATCAGCCCCATGGCCTGAGGAAACATATTCCAGGCAACCTCACGGGCTTTCTGGGCGGTGTCGTCGTCCAGCACGTCATCACGGGCAACCATCTGAAGCGTCAGCTGTGCCAGCGGATAGTCCACAACCCCGCCGGTTTCGCCGATGCCCTTATAGAGTTCCAGAGCTTCGTAAGCAAAAGCCGGCGCATAGGCAGTATCCACCGAACCGTTGTTAAATTTGCCGGCGAAGTTGGTGATGTCAGAGGGCACGACCGTGGCCTTGACGAAGTTCACCATGTGAATCGCGTCGTTCTGATAGTCGAGGGTCGCCATCCGCTTGCCCGCCAGCTCGCCGGCGGTATCAATACTGCGATCATTTACAAACAGGTAACCGGCACCCACTGGTATGATCCCGAGCACTTCGTACCCGTTATCCTTCATCAATGGCGCAGCTTTCGGTTGTGCCAGAGTGGCCAACAAGGTTTTCAGGTTGTCGTAGGTGGGCAGCGCCCCCACAGCGCTGATGCTGCCCGTGAACTTGTTGAATGGACGAATCCGGATGTCCGTGGCGGCAACGGCATCGCATTGTCCGGCGTTAAAATCACCGATCGCCACGCCCTCATCGGTGTAGGGTTTCAGCTCGAAATCCACGCCGTGGCCCTTCATCTCTAGCGCATAGTCTTTGACGAAGTTGTAGAAGTCGCCATTGGCGCCGATTACATCGAACACGCACATGGAAACAGACTGTGCAGATGCCAGCGGAGCAGCGGCCACAAGGGCCATAGCAGCGAGGGATTTGCGGATCATATCGACCTCCGGGTCATTCTTGTGTTTGTCAGTTTTCAGAGGATGTCGGCAACCTGCCTTAGAGCAGGTCGTCCAGATTCATGGTTTCGACGTTTTCGGTTTGCCGCTCAGGGCTCATCCTGCCGAAGAAGGATTGCGGCGTCCGGTAGCCGTAATTGGCGGTCCAGTGTTTGTCAGAGGAAAAGCGCACCACACCCGCCGCAACTTCATCGACCAGACGGTAATCGTCCCAGACCTCCATAGTTGCATCGGCCTCGGCGAAACTGGCGATGGCTTGCTCAAGCTTTTCCGGGCGACCAAAGGTTTCGGCGGCGACCGCTTGAAGCGCGTGCGGAACCCGCATGCCTTTCTCAACCCCCAGTTCCCGGCTGTGCTCAAGCACCTGCCAGGGGTCCGGCGCCAGAGCCGGACGGGTGTCGGGCAGCAGCAGCCAGACCAGGGCCCGGATGGCGTTTGGCATACCACCCCACTTTTCATTGTCCAGACAGGTAGCGGCACGCTCGGCCTGGGGAGCGATATTCCTGGGGACTCCGGCCATGGCGCCGGAATTGGCATCGTTTACGATTGCCTGCATACCGGTCAGCAAGCCCAGCAGGAAGGTGATTTCGTCCTGTTCGGTGAACAGAAAGGGGCACTCGAGGGGTTCAGCAGCGGGATCGAACTCGTAGGCGGCCATTGCTCGCTTAAAGGAGGCATACCGGCGTTTCGCGGTCAGCGCATTCAATCGCTTTGCCACTTCCCTGGCGTCCTTTGCCGCTTCCACATCTCCCTCATAATCCGCTCTGAGATAGGCGAGCTCAGCTTCCCAGGCCTTGTACTCGGCACAGTTGCCTGCCAGAAGCATCAACAGGGAGCCGGTGGTGTCAGGTGCATCGGTGACCCGCGAGAAGGAATAGAGCAGCGGATCCACGCCCTCGCCCAGCGCACACGCCATCTGGGTGTCGGACATCTGCAACACGTAGGGCGTGGCTTCGCCCTCCGAATAATTGGAGAGCACAACGCCGGTGGTGGTGTAGATGGGGTTGGCCGAGCAACCTGTGAGTATGGCAACGGCTGCCAGCGAGAGAGCCTTGAGGCGAGCCGCAAAGACATGCGGTCCGAGCTTTGCCAGAGAGGAGATCATATTTCACCCTGCATCACGTTGTTTTTGTTTGCCCGATCTGAACTCGGTTTTTGTCAACGGGTGCAAGAATGCGGTGAAAACTGTCCTACAAAAATGGCTCGAATGCCGATTTTGTTATGCCGATCGGGCCAATGGCCCGGAAGGAAAGGAATTTGCCAGAATATTGTTGATATAAAACAATGACTTTTGAAAACGCCAATCCGCTTACAGGGCCATCATTGCCATTACCTGATCGGTCAGGCCATCCAGTGTCAGCCCTCCCCGCTCCGGTTTGTACCAGGTTACTGTCCAGCTGAGAGCGCCAGTCAACATCCGTCGAACAACGAAGGGATCCGCCTCCAGCGCGCCCTCGCGCTTCAATGATTCCAGCACATCCAGCCACAGTTTCTCGTAGATGTCCCGAAGTTCCAGCACTTCGCCCTGGGACGGGGCCGACAGACTCCGCCATTCAAATACCAGGACCGCCATCGCTTCGCCGGTCTGGCCATTGATAGATTCAAGTTCCGCGCGGATCAGTCCACGAAGCTTCTGCCTGCTGGTATCGGCGGCCTCCAGAGCCGCCTGCATGAGCGCGGTGTTCAACCGGATGGTTTCTACCATCACTGCCTTGAGGATCTCTTCCTTGGTTCGAAAGTGGTGGAACAGGCTGCCGGACTGAATACCCACGGCAGCGGCAAGATCACGAACTGTAGTGCGCTCGTAGCCTTTTTCCCGGAAAAGCCGTGCCGCTTCAGTGAGCAGACGGCCGCGAGCGCCTTTGGGGTCAGACACAAGGTTTTCTGCGATCAGGGACTGGAGGATCTGGTTCTGGCTCACTACGGCTACCCGGTTGGCATAAGAGGCCTTTAATTCTACCTGAAACATGCCTGTTTACAAACCAAGCGCTTGCTTGGTATTGTCATCTCCATCGTGTGGCAAAACGGCCACCGCTCCCGTTTTCAATCAGCAATCATTTACAGGGCACAGGAAGATGGCTGAATCCCCCAACACTGTTCGCATCGGATGCTCCGCCGCCTTCTGGGGCGACACGGAAACGGCTGCCGCGCAGCTCGTCCACAAGGGCAATATCGACTATCTGGTAGCCGATTATCTGGCCGAAATCACCATGTCGATCATGGCGGGCCAGAAAATGAAGGACCCGTCCCAGGGGTATGCGCGGGATTTCGTACAGACGGTCATGGGCCCCTTGCTCGGAGACATCAAGGAAAAGGGCATTCGGGTGCTGGCCAACGCCGGCGGCGTCAACCCGGTGGCCTGTCGTGATGCCCTTCAGGCGCTCTGTGAAAAAGCCGGCGTGGACATGAAGATCGCCCTGGTTCTGGGCGACGACCTTCTGATGAAGAAGAAAAATCTCGCAGATATGGGCGTCAAGGAGATGAGTTCCGGCCAACCGATGCCGGCAATGATGGTCAGCCTGAATGCCTATCTGGGAGCGCCGGGGCTGGTTGCGGCTCTGGAACAGGGCGCGGACATCGTTATTACCGGCCGGGTGGCAGACAGTGCCCTGGTATTGGCACCGCTGGTGCACGAGTTCGGCTGGAGCTGGCAAGACTACGACAAACTGGCGCAGGGCAGCCTGGCCGGGCACCTGCTCGAGTGCGGTGCCCAAGCCACCGGCGGCAACTTCACCGACTGGGAAGCGGTAGCTGGCGGCTACGCCAACATGGGATTCCCGATAGCCGAAGTGAGTGCCAACGGCGACTTTTTTATCACCAAGCCCGAAGACACCGGCGGGCTGGTTAGTCGTGGCACAGTTGCGGAACAGCTGGTCTACGAAATCGCTGACCCAAGGGCCTACCTGCTGCCTGACGTTACCTGCGATTTCACAGGTGTAGAGCTGGATGAAACCGGTAAAGACCGTGTACAGGTGCGGGGCGCACGGGGGCTGCCACCCACCGACAGCTACAAGGTATCGGGCACCTGGCCGGATGGTTTCAAGTGCACGGTTACCTTCCTGCTGGCAGGCATGAATGCCAGGGCCAAGGCCCAGACTGTCGCACAGGCCATTCTGGCCAAGACCTCACGCATGTTCAGCGAACGTGGCCTGCCTGATTACAGCGAAACCAGTATTGAGCTTTTGGGTACGGAAACGACCTACGGTGCTCATGGCCGTGGCGAGGATTGCCGCGAAGTGGTGGTCAAGATCAGCACCGCCCATGCCAAGAAAGAGGCCCTTGTGCTGTTTTCCCGCGAGATTGCCCAGGCAGCCACGGGTATGGCACCGGGCATCACCGGGATTGTGGGTGGCCGGCCGACCGTGTGGCCGAAGATCAGGTTGTATTCATGCCTGGTGCCGAAAACGGAAGTTGATGTGTCCGTGGATCTGGGCGGCGAGCGGCAAACCGTTGGAGTCGAAACCAGCGGCGGTTTCGATAACAGCGACCTCCAGCCCCAGTCGTTCACACACGAGACAGACGAAACGGACACCACTGTGCCGCTGGTGAAGCTTGCCTGGGCCCGCAGCGGTGACAAGGGCGACCACACCAACATTGGCGTGATCGCACGCAAACCGGAATTTCTGCCGTTCATTGAAACCGCGCTGACGGAAGCGGCGGTTGCGGACTGGATGGCCCATACCCTGAATCCGGAAACCGGCCGGGTGACCCGCTGGGCCATGCCCGGGCTGCAGGCCATCAATTTCCTGCTGGAGCACAGCCTTGGCGGCGGTGGCGTGGCCAGCCTGCGGATTGATCCACAAGGGAAAGCGTTTGCCCAGCAGCTATTGGAGTTTCCAGTGCCTGTTCCTTCTGGCCTGGTTAAAGATTGATTTATTGGTGCATGCACTCTGGTTGGAAGCGCGTTCCGGGACACGCCGTAAATACATCCATGTAGGCTTGATCGCAGCATCCATGCTGCTCACAGTCCCGAAACGCGCTTCCAACCAGAGCGCCCGAACTTTGAAAGGGTCTTCATTACTATGAGCTATCAGTCTGTTTTTTGTCCGGACCTGTTTAAAGGCCAGGTGTTTATTGTTACCGGCGGCGGTTCTGGTATTGGCCGGTGTACGGCCCATGAACTCGCTGCCCTGGGCGCACGGGTTGCCCTGATCGGCCGCAAGGCCGAGAAAGTGGAATCTGTGAAAGCAGAGATCTCCGAGGACGGCGGAATTGCGTCCGCCCATGTCTGTGATATCCGGGAAGAGGACTCTGTAAAGGCCACCGTCAAGGCGATCATTGCCGAACACGGAGGCCTGAATGGTTTGGTGAACAATGCCGGCGGGCAGTTCCAGGCGCCGCTGACCGGGATCAACCAGAAGGGCTGGGAGACGGTGGTTCGAACCAATCTGACCGGCGGCTTCCTGATGGCCCGGGAAGCCTACACTCAGGCTCTTTCCAAAACCGGGGGCGCCATCGTCAATATTGTCGCTGACATGTGGGGCGGCATGCCCGGCATGGGACACTCTGGCGCCGCCAGGGCCGGCATGGTGAATTTTACCCAGACAGCTGCCGTTGAGTGGGGCGCGTCCGGGGTTCGAGTAAACGCAGTCGCTCCGGGCTGGATTGCTTCCAGTGGCATGGATAACTATCCCGAACACATGAAGCAGTGGATCCGCAGTCTCGGCGATAACGTGCCCATCAAGCGAATGGGCACCGAATCCGAAGTCAGCTCGGCCATCTGTTTTTTACTCAGCCCGGGCGCAGCGTTTATCAGCGGGGATTGTCTGCGGATCGACGGTGCTGCGTCACAGGGAGGTCGGGTCTGGCCGTTACCGAAAGCCAAGAACAACGAACCCTACAACGGCTTTCACCGGGCCATCACCCCGAAAGTTCTGAGCGACGACTGAGGAGCCGACCATGCAGGTACTTGAATCCACGGTAAGCTCCACGTCCGAGGACTTCCGCACCAACGCCGAAGCCATGGACGCCCACATCACCACGTTCCGGGACGTTGAGCAAAAGGTTCTGGATTTGGCGGAAGCCGCCCGGGAGAAGTTCACCAAACGGGGCAAGCTGCTCCCAAGAGACCGTATTAACCGGTTGCTGGACCGCGGCACGCCCTTTCTGGAACTCTGCTCCCTGGCCGGCTACAAGATGCACGACGACAAGGACGGCAGCCTCGCCGGCGGCGGGATCATCGCCGGTATCGGTTATGTGAGCGGCATCCGCTGTCTGGTGGTGGCCAGCAACAGCGCCATCAAAGGCGGCACCATTACCCCTGCCGGCCTGGACAAGACGCTGCGCCTGCAGCAGATCGCCATGGAAAACAAGCTTCCGGTCGTATCCCTTTCCGAGAGCGGCGGCGCCAATCTGAACTACGCCACCGATATTTTCGTGCTAGGTGCCCGGGGCTTTGCCAATCAGGCGCGGATGTCCGCGGCCGGCATTCCTCAGGTCACCGTTGTCCACGGCAACGCCACCGCCGGAGGCGCCTATCAGCCGGGTCTGTCCGACTACGTGATCGTGGTGCGCGAACAAGCCAAGATGTTCCTGGCCGGCCCACCACTGCTGAAGGCAGCAACCGGCGAAGTTGCCACCGATGAGGAACTTGGCGGCGCGGAGATGCATGCCACTGTGGCAGGAACGGCAGAATACCTGGCCGAAGACGACGCCGACGGCATCCGCCAGGCCAGAAACATCCTCGAAGCCCTGCCCTGGAACGAGCAGCTGCCACCCCGGCGAGAACTTCAATGGGAGGAACCGCTCTACCCGGCCGAGGAGCTGTTGGGCGTCATCCCGGCGGATTCCAAAAAGCCCTACGATGTGCGCGAAATCCTCGCCCGCATTGCCGACGGTTCAAAGTTCATGGACTTCAAGAACGAGTTCGACGACCAGACCGTCTGCGGCACCATCCGAATTGAAGGTCATTCAGTCGGCATCATCGGCAACAACGGCCCGATCACCCCGGCTGGATCCGCGAAGGCCGCCCAGTTCATCCAGCTCTGCGACCAGGCCGGAACGCCCCTTTTGTTCCTGCATAACACCACCGGTTTCATGGTGGGCACTCATTCAGAGCAGAACGGCATCATCAAACACGGCTCGAAAATGATCCAGGCCGTTGCCAACTGTCGGGTGCCAAAGGTCGCAATTGTCATCGGCGGTTCCTATGGTGCAGGTAACTATGCCATGTGCGGCCGTGGCCTGGACCCGAGGTTCATCTTTGCCTGGCCCAACAGCCGAACCGCGGTTATGGGGCCGGCACAGGCAGGCAAGGTGATGCGTATCGTAGCCGAAGACAAGCAGCGCCGCGGCGGCATGGAGCCGGATCCGAAGACACTGGATTTCCTGGAGCAGGCCACGGCGAAGAAACTGGAGGAAGGCTCAACGGCGCTGTTCGGAACGGCCAGATTGTGGGACGACGGGCTAATCGATCCGCGGGATACGCGGCGCGTTCTGGCCCTGGTTCTGGACGTTTGCCGGGAAGCCGAGGCTCGGCAGTTGCGGCCCAATACCTTTGGTGTGGCCCGCCTGTAGGTCTGCTTGTTTTGCGGGAGGAACCGGTTGGGACACCCTGCCCAAAAAACGCTACGAGCACATCCATGTGCGCTTGGCGTCGGCCATCCATGGCCGCCGACATTTTTGGACAGGGTGTCCCAACCGGCTCTCCGAGATTCAGAGTTAACGCTTAAAACCAGCATGCTTTTCAGCGGCAGCATGCAAAAAACAACGGTAGGTCGGATTACTCCTTCGGTTAAGCCGACCTACAAAAACAACAAGCCTGCCAGCAGGCAGCAACCAGTTTGCAGACGTAAGCGGCTGAGTGGGATCGGTTTCAGAAAATGTCGGCGGCCATGGATGGCCGACGCCAAGCGCACA
>Ga0070725_10002321_pt1 | contig 10087 bp, 6 predicted proteins | sample tdDd002_FD_69781 | JGI IMG/M metagenome (GOLD analysis project Ga0070725, IMG submission 69781) | Marine sediment microbial communities from the Atlantic coast under amendment with organic carbon and nitrate - tdDd00.2 | ecosystem: Environmental > Aquatic > Marine > Coastal > Sediment | place...
CAGCTAAATACTCGGTGGTTGCAAAACCCTGATTGAAATGACCACTGTTTTTTAATTTCTCAACTAAGTCATCCGGAATAACCTCACCTGTTTTATAGTGACGGGCATATTGTTTCATCACTTCAGAATCGCCAGCCCAGTTCTCCATAATCTGTGATGGTAACTCAACAAAATCGCGCGGTACTGATGTACCAGCTAATCCTTGGTAAGTACAATCGCTTAATAACTGATGCAGACCGTGACCAAACTCGTGGAATAAAGTAGATGCCTCGTCGAAGCTTAATAAAGCAGGCTTATCGCCAACAGGCTTAGAGAAGTTACAAACGATGGTTACAACGGGAGGAATTTCATCGCCACCACGACGGCTTTGTTTACGGAAAGCACCACACCAAGCGCCTTGTTTTTTAGTGGCACGTGGATGCCAATCCATATAGAGAATACCCTGATGCGAACCATCAGCTTCTAATACTTTAAATACCTGAGCATCGGCATGTGGTTTTGGAAAATCAGATGTAATCTCTTCAAACTGCAAGCCATATAGTTTTGTTGCTACAGCAAATGCCCCATTGCGTACATTATTTAGTTCGAAATACGGACGTACTTCATTTTCATCCAGGTTATATTTTTCCTGACGTACTTTCTCTGCATAGTACCACCAGTCCCAAGAAGCTAACTGAAATCCACCTTTTTCGCGGTCAATTATATTTTGCATATCAGCACGTTCACTTTTAGCTACCGGAATGGCCTTTGCCCAAAGTTGTTCAAGCAAACCATATACCTTATCCGATGTATTCGCCATACGCTCTTCTAAAACATAGTCGGCATAGTTTTTATATCCCAATAAATTTGCTTTCTCAACACGTAGATTAGTGATTTCCTCAATAATCTTCTTGTTATCAAACTTATTATTGTTATTCCCTCGCATGTAGTAGCCTTTGTAAAGCTTCTCGCGCAGCTCGCGCTTATCGGCATATTGCAGGAAAGGAAGCATACTAGGCTTTTGCGTCGTAAAAACCCATTTACCTTCCATACCCATTTCTTTAGCAGTTTCGGCAGCTCCAATAACAGCAGATTCAGGTAAACCCGCTAAATCTTCTTTCTTCTCAATAACTAACTTAAAATTATTGGTTTCCTTCAGTACATTTGTCGAAAATGAATTGAATAGTTCAGACATGCGCGAGTTAATCTTACGTAACTCAACCTTCTTAGCCTCTTCTAAACTAACCCCACTACGCACAAAACCTTTGTAAGTATCTTTCAATAACATTTGCTGCTCACCAGTTAATTCAAGCTGATCTTTTTGCTCATAAACTGCCTTTACACGGGCAAATAAAGCTGGATTCAAACTAATGTCATCACTATGTGCACTTGATTTCTTACCCACTTCCTGAGCAATAGCCATAATACCTTCAGTTCCGTGCGCTGACTTTAAACTATAATACACCGACATCACTTCAGAAAGTGATTTTCCAGCATCATCCAGAGCTACAATAGTATTCTCAAAGCTAGCGGCTTCTGTATTATTAATAATTGCATCTATTTCCTGCTTATGCTCAGACATCGCTTTATCAATAGCAGGCATGTAGTGCTCAGCTTTAATTTGTTCGAATGGTGGTACATTAAATGGTGTATCGTATTTACTAAAGAACGGATTCTCAGCACTCGCTTCTTTTTTCTCTTTTGTTTGACAAGCCGAAACAGCCAATACCAAACCTAAAGAAAACAATAATAAATGTCTCATCTGTCTTAAATTTTGCTATTAAGTATTAATAATCATATTCTTAAAGGAGGCACGCAAGATAAGGAAATTGAATAAACTTAAGGCATGATAAATAGCAGTTAGGCATATGTCGTATAACACATTATAAAAACTAACCTTAATGAACAATGCATATTAGCGACTGTTTTGCTATGGTAAGTATAATTAGAGGAAGCAAATCAGGCGCTTAAAAGCCAATAATCCTCATTTTTTTGACGGTTTTTTTTAAGTAATATTGCCACATTGTAAAGGCTTAATTTAAAGTAATCATCATGGTTAAGATAAAGAGCAAAATAGTAAAACCAGACTGGCTAAAAATACAACTCCCTAATACAAGCGATTATAAGTGGATGCATAACACCATCCGCGATAATGAACTACATACCATTTGCACCAGTGGCAAATGTCCAAATGCGGCAGAATGTTGGGCAAATGGTACTGCAACATTTATGATCTTAGGGGATATTTGTACACGAGCTTGCAAGTTCTGCAATGTAAAAACAGGTAAACCAGATGCCGTGGATATTAAAGAACCGCTGCGTATTGCACACTCTATACAAATTATGAAGTTGAAACATGCCGTTATCACTTCTGTTGATCGTGATGATTTAGAAGATGGAGGATCAAGCATTTGGGCAGCAACCATCAGAAAAACCAAAGAATTAAATCCAAATACTTCAATGGAGGTCTTAATTCCGGATTTTAATGGCTTATATCATCTTATTCAAGAAGTAATGGATGCGAAACCCGAAGTTATATCTCACAACCTGGAAACAGTACGTCGCTTAACTCCAATCATCAGAACCAAAGCAAAGTACGACTTAAGCTTAAAGGTCTTAAAATACATTTCTGAAGGAGGTATGGTGGCCAAATCGGGTATTATGCTTGGTTTAGGCGAAACAGAAGAAGAGGTTTTTGAAACGATGGATGATATGTTGGACGTTGGCGTAAGTGTAGTAACAATAGGCCAGTACCTGCAACCAACTCAAAATCATTTGCCTGTATCGGAGTATGTTACACCTGAGCAGTTCGAAAAATATAAACAAGTAGGCCTTGAAAAGGGTTTTAAATATGTTGAAAGTGGTCCATTAGTGCGTTCATCGTACCATGCCGACAAGCATATTAACGCTTTAAATAAAAATTAATGAAGCAAGCATATACCGCGTTCGAAGACCTACAAGTAAAAGATTACAAAGAAGTTTGGGATTATCAGGAGAAACTATTCTCAGAAGTTGTTGATGTTAAACTATTCAATCGCGATAATCCAGATGCCTTAAAAGACATTACGAATCATCTGATTTTTGTCGAACATCCACATGTTTATACCCTTGGTAAGAGTGGAGTACAGAATAATTTACTGATTAACGAGCAGTTTTTGAAACAAATCAATGCCACCTTTTACAAAATAAACCGTGGTGGTGATATTACCTATCATGGACCTGGTCAAATCGTTGGTTATCCAATTCTCGACCTTGAAGAAATGGATCTTACTGTTAAAAGTTATATTGAAAACTTAGAGGAATCCATTATTCAAACAGTAGCTGAATATGGAGTAAAGAGTGAACGCTTAGAAGGATCTACAGGTGTATGGATTGATACAGACAAACCGGGTAAAACACGTAAAATATGCGCCATTGGTGTTAAGGCCAGTCGTTATGTTTCAATGCATGGTTTTGCCCTTAATGTAAATACTGATCTTAGCTATTTTAATCATATTAACCCTTGTGGTTTTGTTGATAAAGGCGTTACTTCCTTGGAAAAGGAGTTGGGTCGTAAAGTAGACATAGAAGAAATTAAAGGTATATTACTGAAAAAATTAGCCTCCGTCCTAGATTTACAATTAAACAAGTGAGAGTAAACGATATAGACTTACAAACCATATAAGCCCTATTAATTTTTATTAACAATTACACTTTAGGCTTTTGATTTAAGATAATTTTTTGAAACATTTATGCTCACAAAAACGGGCAACAAAGGGAGATGGAAAAAAGGTGGAGCATTAAACCCGAGAGTGATGATGAAATAATCAGTCACTTATCAGAGGTTCTAAATATTAATACTGTATTAGCTAAACTTCTTGCACAGAGAGGTGTGAGCTCATACGATGAAGCGAAAGCTTTTTTCCGTCCTAAACTTACTGACCTGCACAATCCATTTCTAATGAAAGATATGGATAAAGCCGTTAATCGCATTGTAAAAGCTTTCAAAAACAAGGAGAAAATCTTAATATATGGCGATTACGATGTAGATGGTACAACAAGTGTTGCCTTAGCTTTTTCATTTCTTAGCCTGCACTATTCCGATTTAGATTACTACATCCCTAATCGCTACGAAGAAGGATATGGTATTTCATATAAAGGAATAGATTATGCCGAAGAAAATGGTATAACGCTGGTTATTGCTTTAGACTGTGGTATTAAAGCAGTGGAAAAAATGGATTATGCCCGTGAAAAAGGCATTGACTTTATCATTTGTGATCACCATACCCCTGGCGATGAACTGCCAGTTGCAGCTGCTTGCCTCGATCCTAAACGTCATGATTGTACATATCCTGAGAAAAATTTATCGGGCTGTGGCGTTGGCTTTAAGTTAATGCAAGGCTTCTGCCGTTTTAATGATTATAAAGAATCTGAACTCTACGAATTAATTGATCTCGTTGCTGTTAGTATAGCTTCTGACATTGTTCCAATAACCGGTGAGAACCGTATACTAGCCTACTATGGCTTAGAAAAATTAAATAACAATCCTGGTATTGGTCTTAAGTCAATTATCAAAATTGCTGGCATGGAAGGTCGGGGGATCACAATCAGCGATATTGTGTTTAAGATCGGACCGCGTATAAATGCAGCAGGTCGTATTGATGCCGGTAGTGATGCCGTTGATCTTTTGGTAAGCCGCGACCATAGTAATGCCGGCGTTATGAGCAAAGATATTGATGAATGTAACGAAACCAGAAAAGATCTGGATAGAGGCATCACCATTGAAGCTCATGATTTAATTGCCAATGATGCTGAGATGATAAAGAAAAAGTCAACTGTTCTATATGATAAAGACTGGCATAAAGGAGTAATTGGTATTGTAGCATCACGTCTCACCGAGTCCTTTTATCGTCCTACAGTTATTTTAACTGAGTCGAAAGGATTGGCTACAGGCAGTGCCCGTTCAGTTGAAGGTTTTGATCTTTACAAAGCAATAGAATCATGCAGTGATTTGCTTGAGAATTTTGGAGGCCACATGTATGCAGCAGGCTTAACACTAAAAATTGAAAACATACCAGCCTTTAAAAAGCGTTTTGAGCAATATGTTGAGGATAATATTCTACCCGACCAGCTCATTCCTCAAATAGATGTGGATTCTAAACTACATTTAAAGGATATTAATCCTAAGTTTTATCGCATTCTAAAGCAGTTCCATCCATTCGGACCAGGAAACATGAAGCCTGTATTCGTTTCCGATCGTGTATTTGACTACGGCACAAGTAAAACAGTGGGTAAAGATCGTGATCATCTTAAGCTCGAAATAATTGAAGAGCATTCTGCAGCAATTAAGCAAGGTATTGCATTCTCGATGGGTCATGCGCTTGATAGCATTAAATCAAACGAACCATTCGACATTTGTTATACCGTTGAAGAGAATTTTTATAATGGGGTAACTACACTTCAAGTAATGGTTAAAGACTTAAAGTTCCCATACGCAGAGTAATTCCTATTTTTATACAATATAAATAAGGTTGCTGCGCGATATTTTTAAACTACTCTACAAATAGGGTTAAGCAAATAAAAAAGATATCTTTCACAATAGCACCCCATCATTCAATGGGGTATAAATAAAAAGATATCCAAAATTAATAAGCAACCCATTTAATCTATCGGGGTAACAAATATTTTCACCAAACTAATCAATATAAACATATTAAATACGAGTACCTTACCCCAATTTTTTTTAAACGTTTAACAAGGCCGGAATGTTTTTTTATATATATTTAACACGAGAAAGTTAAGCCCTTTCCCTTAAATCAGATAAAATCCAGATGAAAAAAGGTTCGGTTATGCCGGACCTTTTTGCGTTTATAAACTTTCGTTATCAATTATTGTTTTATACGAATGGACTTCACAATTATGAAAGAAATGTGGGATAAACGATTTAATGATAAAAAATACTTCTATGGCCTCGAGCCAAACCCTGAATTCAAATCCTTTATTAAAACCAAAACCCCTGGAACGATACTTTTACCTGGAGAAGGTGAAGGAAGAAATGCTGTATATGCAGCTACAAAAGGCTGGGAAGTAAAAGCACTAGATTTTAGTAGTACAGCAAAAGAGAAAGCACTTCAATTAGCTAGAGATACGAATACAGCAATTAATTACGATATCGTTGACTTAACACGTTTTGAGCCTAAAGCTAATACCTACGATGTGGTAGCATGTATCTTTCTTCATCTTCCATCAGATCAATTTAAAAAAGTTTATCTCAGGCTCTTTAATGGCCTAAAAAAAGGCGGATCATTATTTATTGTTGGTTTTCATAAAGATCAACTCAAGCATTCAAGTGGCGGCCCTAAAAATGAAGACTGGCTCTTTACATCTGAGCAATTTCATCACATATTTAACCAATATACCATCATTAATGCTCAAGATGTAGAATGCATGTTAAATGAAGGTGAAGGACACGAAGGAAAGGCCAAAATTACCGTTGTAGAAATTAAAAAATGAAACTTTAAACCTTTATATAAAAAAACCCGCCTTTTGAGCGGGATTTTCTAAATATATATAATGCGTTTGTAAATCTATTGCGGATTTACTTCTGCCAATGCTTCTGATACATTAATGGCATAATCAGCCAACTTCTCACATTCTGAAAACAAGTCATTAAAAACAATACCTGCTTCATATGTGTAAACACCGTTTTTAATATTATCGAGATGCTCAACTTTTAATTGATTACGGTAGTTATTTATTTCATCTTCAATCTGTTTTGCCTTTGTAAAATGAATATCTTCATTTGAATCATCCAAATTACTAGTCATTATTTCTAAAGACTCATCAACTAAATTAAACATCAACTCAAGCTTCTTCATGATTTCGTCATCGAATGTGACGTTAGCATTACGCATACGATTAATAGACTTGGCTAAGTTATAATTACAATCACCAATACTTTCCAAATCATCAACGAGCTTCAGCATCGAACGCACTCTTTTCCGTCCAATATCACTTAACTTGCCTTGATTAACCTGTGACAGATAGTTAGCTATTTCTACTTCTACTTCATCACAAATAGCTTCATACTTTTCTATACGTGCAAACTGCTTACTAAACTTACTATCCTTATTCTGATTGATCAGCTTTCTAATGAATCCAAACATCTTCTGACTATGCTTTCCAAACCAATGCACCTCTTTACGTGCTTGCAATAGTGATAGTTCCGACGTTGATAACATCCCTGTGGTAATAAACTTAAGACGGAATTCCTCTTCCTCCACATCTGAAGACGGTACCATTTTAATGGCTACTTTATTAAATAACGGTACAAACCATACAAATATCAGGACATTAATCACATTAAAAGAAGTATGAAAAATTGATAAAGCTGTTGGTATTGCGGCAATAGATTGCGTTGGAGAAACACCATTTTTATTTGTTATAAAACTATCAATAGCTTCAACAAACCACGGGAAAACCATTAACATCCATGTTACGCCCAAGAGATTAAAGAGTAAGTGAACACGAGCTGCTCGCTTTGCTGAAACATTACCAACGGCTGCCGCTATGTTCGCAGTTATAGTGGTTCCAATATTCTCACCCATTACCATTGCTGCAGCCAGGTGAAAAGGTATCCACCCCTGACTACACATGACAAAGGTTAATGCCATTGTAGCACTTGAGGATTGAATAACCACAGTAAGTATGGCACCAATAATCAAGAAGATAACAGTAGAACCAAAGCCTAAATTAGTATAATTCTGTAGAAAACTCAATACTTCAGGACTTTCCTTAATATTTGGTACAGAGCCTTTCAAATACTCCAAACCAAGGAAAAGCAAAGCAAATCCAACTAAAAATTCACCCCATGAACGACGAGTCGAATTCTTTGAAAAAATAAGTGGCAGACCTAATCCTATCATTGGTAAGGCATACGCACTAATCTTTACTTTAAAACCTAGTAGGGTAATCATCCAACCTGTTACAGTTGTTCCAATATTAGCCCCCATTATAACGCCTATAGACTCAACTAAAGACATTAAACCAGCATTTACAAAACTTACCACCATAACAGTGGTTGCTGAAGATGATTGAATAATGGTGGTAACAAGAAAACCCGTTAACACACCCAAAAAGCGATTCGATGTCATTGCAGACAAAATAGATCGCATTTTACCTCCGGCAACCTTCTGAAGTGCCTCGCTCATCATCTTCATCCCGAAGAGAAATAACCCCAATGATCCTATAAGGGTTAAAAAATCAAAAAGTGAATAACTCATAATTAGTTGTAATGAAAAAAGCTTAATCCCTTTGCAATAATAAATTGTAATCCTCAGCTAATTTTAACGCCCCAAAGATGTAAATTTTTTTATTGTATTAAGGTTCTGTAAACATTCAATTAATGATTTTTTAACATCCTAAGACTCACTTTAGAATATTTCTAATCAAGGATTGGTTATTCAAACACTTATAATTCTTTAATAAAGGTCAATAAAACGCTAAAATGATGAAGAATAAACCTATTTGAACCTGCGTCTACCTTAGCTAAATATAATCTCCATTTTCTTTGTAATACAGTTAATTCATACGAGATACAGTGTAGATTATCAATCATTAATAGTTAATACAATGAAAAGTTTCAAATCAATAACAACAATCATCATACTTACACTACTCTTAATGGGGTGTACCGAAAAAAATGAATACCAACGTCTAACTTCATTTGTCAATCCATTTATGGGAACGGATGGTCCTGGCAATACTTATCCAGGTGCAACTGTACCATTTGGAATGGTTCAACTTAGTCCAGATCATGGATTATCTGGATGGGATAGAATTGCCGGATATTATTATCCAGATACAATAATTACCGGATTTAGTCATATGCATTTAACCGGCACCGGGGCTGGTGACTTATACGATATTTTGCTAACACCAATAAATTCAAAAGCAATACGTACACATAAAGACAATGGCAACAGACCATATAGTACATTCTCGCATAACAATGAACATGCTGAACCAGGTTATTACCAAGTCTATTTACAAGATTATAAAATAAATGCTGAATTAACGGCTACCAAACGAACCGGTATACATCAATACACATTTCCCAGTGACGATCAATCGGGCTTTATCATTGATTTAGGCTACTCGCTTAACTGGGACGCACCTACAGAAACTTACCTTAAAATTATTGATGACAATACCATTGAAGGCTATCGTTTCTCAACAGGGTGGGCTGCTGATCAACGGGTGTTTTTTACTGCCCAATTTTCAAAACCATTTACAACAAGTAAATTATATTTAGATAATTCCGAGATTAACTCACCATCTGTTACCGGTAAAAACACCAAAGTTATTCTTCGATTTCCAACCGATGAAAATGAAAAGGTTATGGTAAAATTAGGTGTTTCATCGGCTAGCCTTGAAGGATCTAAAAAAAGTATTACAGCAGAAGCAACGCATTGGAATTTTGAAGAATACAAAACTGAAGCATCGAATAATTGGGAAAATGAATTATCAAAAATAACCATTGAAACAAATAATACAACCTGGAAAAAAACCTTCTATACAGGACTGTATCAATCCATGTTAGCACCAACTTTATTAAGTGATACAAATGGTGATTATAAAGGGGCAGATGGAGAATACCATCGAACTAACGGCTATGATAAATACGATACATTCTCATTATGGGATACCTTTAGAGCGGCTCATCCTTTATATACTATTATGCATCCTGGAAAAGTAGAGGATTTTGTACATAGTATGCTCAGTCATTACAAAGAAACCGGTTTAACACCTGTGTGGTCAATGCAAGGTAACGAAACCAATATGATGATTGGTTATCATGCTATTCCGGTAATTGTTGATGCCTATTTTAAAGGATTACTTAACGATTTTGATTCAGAATTACTTTATAAGGCATGTAAATCCAACGCGATGGATGATGCCCATGGCATTAAAGAATATTGCGAATTAGGTTATGTTCCTGTTTCATTCGACCATGAAAATTGGTCAGTGTCAAAAACCGTTGAATATGCTTACGACGATTGGTGCATTGCGCAATTTGCAAAAGCATTGAATAAGGATGAGGACTATGCTTACTTTATGAAAAGAGCTG
>Ga0070725_10002322_pt1 | contig 10084 bp, 6 predicted proteins | sample tdDd002_FD_69781 | JGI IMG/M metagenome (GOLD analysis project Ga0070725, IMG submission 69781) | Marine sediment microbial communities from the Atlantic coast under amendment with organic carbon and nitrate - tdDd00.2 | ecosystem: Environmental > Aquatic > Marine > Coastal > Sediment | place...
GCACCTCCCTTGTATCCTTGAAAAATATCTTCCATAATAGTCGACTAATTAATAGCTTTTTCAATTTTAGTTTTCAATTCGCTTAATGCTAAATTCCCTGTAGCCTGCTTATGCAGCTGACCCATAATCCAATCAACGGTTTTCTTTTTATCAACCTGACCATTGGTTTCTCTAAATTTTTCATTCAGATAATTCACAGGAGCTAGTAATTCTTCCAGACTTCTTTTCTTAAAATTAATGCTCGTTAGAATCGAAGAGAAATCCATATTTGGATGTTCAATTAGCACAGGAAGCATCAGCTTGGAGATCGCATAATGAAGCTTGTTCTTTTGAATGTATTCGAACATTTTTACAATGCGATTGTATTTAAACTCATCGTGCTTTTTATATTTACCCTCTACATACTTCAACGTATGTCCGAAGAAAGTGCCGACAAATTTGGCAGGTACCTTTAGTTTTTCGATTTTCTCGATAACAGGAACCAAATTGTTTCTTAAAATGTAATGATCCGTATCCGTAGGAATACCCCAATTACGGAGTTGCTCATAACGCTTCGATATGTCAACAGGTAGGTTCTTGCTAAGACCTTCGATATAATCATTTGGCAATGGGATAGGAGCCGAATCCGTATCCGGATACATACGGTCTGCACCCGGTAACACTCTTTCGAAAATCGTTGTGCCATCCTTAAAGGATTTACGGGTCTCCTCAGGAATCGTATCGAATGCCATTACGCATCGTTCCTCAATGGTTTCCAAAGCGGTAGGAATATCCTCTTTTGGTCCCCAGAAAATGATTTGTGCATCGGCATCACCTGCCTTTAAAAGCGCCTTAATTTTATCAAAGTCCGCCTTCAAACTCGATCCGTCAATCTCTTCCGAATGAATCATATTTGGCTTCTCGATACAAGCCACAACCTTTAAACGATCCGTAATCTCATTGGCAAAACACTGGCCTGGCTGAGTAAAGTGGGAGAGTATGCCCTGGAAACCTTCCAGATTAACCGCATAAACGTCCATATCCGTAAAATCAATGTCCGCCATCAGCTTATTCTTAAGCTTTAATTCATTAGGCTCAACTTTTAGACTTTTGACTTTCCAGATTTTTTGACCTTTTACCTGATCTTTCAGCAGCTTTTGTACATTTAGCAAAGCCCACTGACGGAAAGCCTCGTTATGCGAAAGCTCAGGAATCCATTTATTATGCGCCACACCTTTTATTTCCACACGCGTACCGCCTTTACAGCTCACATTCACATCTTCGCGACCAGCACCCATTCCTGTACGAACTTTCCCCGTACTTCGGTTAAGGAAACGGATGTATTCCGCAGCCTCTCTCAACTCATCAGGCGTAAAACATTCAGGATAAGTCACCGTCTCAATCAAAGGCATGCCCAATCGATCCGTCTTATAAAGTCTCTTGTGACCAATATCCGATATCTCACGACACGAATCTTCTTCAATACTCAACTGAATCAAGCGAACTTTCTTGTTCTTTAACTGAATATGACCTTCAACACCGAGAATAGCCGTTCTCTGGAAACCTGCAGGAATACTGCCATCCAAATACTGCTTACGCGTGATATGCACTTCGCCTACAATATTTAAATTCGATAGAAGAGAAATTTCAAGCGCATACTCCAAAGCCTCTTTATTAATGATAAAGGGTGGGGTATCGTCAATTTCGTAGGTACAAGCCGACTCGTTGTTCAAACGATAAGTAATCTCCTTACGGGTTTTAAACTCCATTAAAGCCGTGCCGTCATATTCGCCAAGCTCCGAAAGCGTAGGACGCATATGGCGGATAATCTCGGCATCAAATTCGTTATGATCGTGTAAGATGCCTGCCGGACAATGACAAAAGAGTTTCTTTTCGGTTTTTAGCTGCTGATGGACTTCCAAACCAGACATAAATCCGATGCGTTTGTAATCCTTCTCTGTAGCTTCTTTTCTGCTGACATACCCAATGACTTTGCGGGTATTTTGGTAGTTCTTTACTGGGTTAAATTTTTGCATAGTGGGTTTTAATTTTGGAAGCCATAAGGTAGAAAAAATAATTTAGCATACCATGTCTGGATGATAGAATTGACTAGGTCTTAATAGCTTATAAAACACATGGAGAAACAACCGTTCTGGACTTGCTATATTTAGATGGAGAGTGAGTTAAGATATAAGTATATTAATACGTAAGCATTTCCCCTCCTTATTTTCAAGGAGGGGTGGCAAGCTTGCTTGACGGGGTGGTTTTGAACAATTCAAAAGGCATTTGCTAAGGCGTATTTTAAATTTGATTTAAGGAAGAAGCTTGTTTTTATGTAGAGGCTTTCTATTTAATACTGGCTATCCGTTTTACATTAGTTGCATTTATTGATTGCTACATTATTTTCATAAATTCGGAATCTGATAAATTCAAAATTTTAATAAATACCCCAATATGTATCTCTCCGAACTCAAACTGTGGAATTTTAGAAAATATGGTATAAAAGGTGACAAAATTGAAACAGCCAAACCTGGACTTCAAGTAGAATTCGAAAAAGGAGTTAATGTTTTAGTTGGTGAAAATGATTCTGGAAAGACTGCGATTATTGATGCTATTCGATATGTTCTTAAAACCCAAAGCCAAGAGTTTATACAATTGGATGACAAAGATTTCTATAAAGAGAAAGAAGGGCATAGAACTGAGGAACTGAAAATAGAATGTACTTTTTCTGGTTTTGATGATACTGATGCAGGGCATTTTTTAGAATGGATAGGATTTGATGGTGAAGGAGACTATAAGTTGAAAATTTGGTTATATGCCAAGCGAAAGGACAATCACATTTATCCAACAGTAAGAGCTGGTGTTGATACGGATGGTTCGTATATGGAAGGTGAAGCACGTGACCTACTAAGAGTAATCTATTTAAAGCCTTTACGTGATGCTTTGATAGAAATGACTAATGGTCGTAAATCTAGATTAGCTCAGATCTTGAAAAATTTAGATGCTTTTAAAAGAAAAAATAATGAGTCAGGAGATGCTCAACCTCATAAACTTGAAACTTATTATAAAAATTATAAAGAAGATATAGATAAGCATTTTGTAAATGATCCTGATGGTAGTCAAATCAAAAATTCTATAAATGAATTTCTATTAAAAGGCTTCTTATTTAAAGAAGAATCACGATCTGCGAACCTTACAATTGAAGATAATGAGTTGAATGAAATATTAAGAGATCTAAACTTGATATTGGAAGATAATAAATCGGGACTTGGATCTCTAAATCTTCTTTGCATGGCTGCTGAACTACTACACTTAAAAGAACAGAAGGTAGGTTTGAAACTCACGTTAATTGAAGAATTAGAAGCTCATTTACATCCACAATATCAGTTAAGAGTTATTGACTTTATCGAGAACAATAAAAAGAAATATGGACAATTCATTCTAACTACACATAGCACCACTTTAGCATCTAAGATTGATTTAAAAAAGTTGATTATATGCCAGAAAAATAATGTGTTTCCTATGGAACATAAGCACACCCAATTGGAAGAGGGCGATTATCAATTTCTTCAACGTTTTCTGGATGCTACAAAATCAAACTTATTTTTTGCACGAGGTGTGATTATTGTTGAAGGAGATGCTGAGAATCTATTAATCCCAACCATTGCGGAAATTATAGGTAGGTCTTTACATGAATATGGAGTTTCAATTGTAAATGTTGGAAGTACAGCTTTTAAAAGGTATGCCAAAATATTTTTACGGAAAGGCAAAGACGATGAAGAATTTAAAAAAGAATGGTTAGATATTCCGGTCTCAATTATTTCAGATTTGGATATTCGAAGCATTGAATATTATAAAGAGAAAAAAAGTGAAGCTGAAAGCAAAAAGGATTCAAATTATAAAGAGAAAAAAGTGTGGCTTATACAGAATTCAGATATTGCAAATTTAGTAGGTATTACAAAAGAGGTTGATTGGGAAAATGTTGTTAATCGATCTTGTAATTCTAAAAGTGAGCTTGAAGAAATAATAAAAGAGAATAAGTCAGTTCCTAAATATACAGGTAAAGGAATTCAAAAGAAGCTTGATGAAGCTGTAAATGGATTTTCAGAAGATATTACTGAGGAATTTATTTCAGAGTTGAGAAGCAACAAAAAAGGCAGTGCCGAAAAACAATTAAATGTTCAGAATAATAAGATATTTCTAGCTGATAAATGGACTCTTGAATATGATATTGCTTGCTCAGGTTTAGCTCCATATTTGGAAAAAGCTAATGATATGGCTAAAGCCTTGAAAAGAAATGAAAATAAAGTTTATAGTAGTGGAGACGTTAACAAAATTATAAGTGAGATTGATGTAAACTATAAGGTTGATATTCAGAAAGCATATGATTTATTTAAACCATTGAACGATGGAGAGATTTCTAAAGCGGTTACTGCACAGTGTCTTGCAACTTTGTTGGAAGAGGATAAAGCAGTTGTAAAAGGTTTGATAATAAAAGATTCTTATTTGAAATATATATGCGATGCAATTTATCATGTAACCGTACCAGCAAAGAAGGGAGGGAAGAATGACTAAAGTTGATTTTGCAAATGAAGAAGAAATCAAAAATGCTTCACGGATTTTATTACCAGTTGATTGTTGTTTTTTAGATGACACTGAAAAGGAAGTAATTATTAAATGCAATGAATCTCGTGATATTGAAGCTTGTCCTGGTAGTGGTAAAACAACAACTTTGCTTGCTAAACTTTTAATTCTTGCCAATAGAATGCCTTTGGAAGGCAATAAAGGTATTTGTGTTTTAACTCATACGAATGTTGGCATCGATGAAATTAAGGAAAAATTAGGTAGTAAAGCTGATGTTCTTTTTCGATATCCAAATCATTTTGGTACAATCCAATCTTTTGTAGATAAGTTTCTTGCAATACCATTTGTGAAAAATAAATATGGAATTAGCTTGTCTAGGATTGATAATGAGAAATATGAAAATGAAATTAAAAGTCAATATTATTCATTGGTTTTTGGTGATGAAGAAGATGGGAAGTTAAGAAACTATCTCTATGGAAAAGGCACTCCTAAGGATGAATTTAAGTCGGTTGCAACGGCACAAAAGAATGTAAATGCAATTAATTTATTTTCAAACTTGTTTATACCTTCTGGGAATGATATAAAGAAAGGAATAGATGGAAAATTATTTCTTAAAAAAGATGGATCTACTCAAGCATCAAAATTGAAATATAAGAAACTGCAACAAATAAAGAAAGAGATAATTAATAAGGGGATCATTTGTTTTGATGATGCATATATGCTAGCTACAGAATACTTAAAAGATTCTCCTGATGTAAGTGATGCGTTCATTAATCGTTTCGAATATGTTTTTATTGATGAAATGCAGGATACTGCAAAGCATCAAATAGATATATTGGATAAAGTTTTTGATTATGAGAAAACAATTGTTCAACGTTTTGGAGATCCTAATCAATCCATTTATAACAAGGTTTGTCTAGAGAAGATATGGAAACCAAGAAAATCTTTAAAAATAAGATCAAGCAGGCGTTTTGGTGAAAAAATTGGAGCAGTTTTAAAAACTGTTTGCATCGAGGATAATAAAGCTTTAAGATCATCAAAAGATATTGATTCTTTACAGCCAGTGATGATAGTTTTTGAGAATCCTGATGAAGTCTTACCTAAATTTTGTGAGTTACTATTTGAAAAGAAAGCAAAATACAATGGTGAAGAGTTATCTGTTTTTGAAATATCAAATCTTGATAAACGTCCAATAAAAGCTGTTGGTTGGATAGGTAAAGATGATGAAAATCGCTCTATTGATAGATATAATTTGCAGTCGTATTTTTGGAATTACAGGAAAGATTTAAAAAAGAAAGAAAAAGTAGACTACACTTCCCTAAAGAGTTTTTTAAAAACACAACAGAACGCGAAATTGAAGGATTATTCGGATAAAATTATAGACGTGTTATTACATGTATTAAGGTTAGCCGAAATTAAAATAATTAAAGAATCTAGAAATTACAGTTACACGAAAACGACGTTCTTAAAAAGCTTAAAAGAGAAGGGAAAGCTGTCAAACTTTCAGAAAAGAATAGCGAATTGGAGTATGCGAATACATCGTTCAAAATCTTTTGATAGCTCTGTAATAAAAGAAGTGAAAGAGTATATAAACGCTGATTTGGCAACAGATTTTAAATTTAAAATCACGAGTGATATAAAATCATTTATGAATGGGAAAGGGGAACAAAAAAAATTAACAAAGGAAGCGATTGAAGATAACAATACGTATACTTATTCATCAAATAAAGAATTGAAAGTTGAAGTTTCCAACATTCATCAAGTTAAAGGCGAGACGCACTCAGCAACACTTTATTTGGAAACTTGGTATCAAGGCAAATTTGAAAGTGAATCAATTTCTAATCAGTTATTAAGGACACCTTATAAGCAACCAAAAAGAATAAAAGATACCTACACTAAAGAAACTCTTAAGATGGCATATGTTGGCATGAGTCGTCCTAGATACCTGCTGTGTATGGCTGTTCACAAAGATCGTTTTGATGAAGCTTTTGATATTGAAAATGGCGGCTTGTGGGAAATCGTAAAAACCTTTTAAATCTGAAATCATGAATTTATATTGGGTAACAACCCCGCTAGTGCACGATTCCATCTCGTTCCTTAATATTGCAAATCAAACACCAAAGGCATAATCCAACACCAAGGAAAGCAGCCAACTAAAATCCCCCCAAACGTATTCCCGTTTTGGGGGATTTTTGTTTTATGTCAGTTAAACTTCTAAAAAAGAGGGAAATAATTTTGTTAAATAATGTATTGTTCAAATTGTTTTCGCTAGATTTAATAGTATACTAAAATTATGCTTTGGTGGAATAGGGCAAGCAGCAACAGCAATATTACCCCAAACCCCTAAAGGGGCTTAAGTTGTTTCCTTTGAATTCCCTTTTAGGGAATTGGAACGTTTTAAGAGTTTAAAAGAAATGTAGAAATGAGTATAAGCGAACTAGTTTCAATGTTTTATAATGCTAAGCCTCATATTTTTGAGAAAGCTAAGTTCTTGAGGGAAAATATGACTTCAGCTGAGTTAAAGTTGTGGGAGTTATTGAGGGCAAAACAAGTACAGGGCTTACGTTTTAGGGCTCAGCATCCAATCGATATTTTCATAGCTGATTTTTATTGCCACTCAATAAAATTGGTGATTGAAGTAGATGGAGGAATACATCTAACTTCCGAACAAAGGGAATATGATATTGGCAGGGAAGCGGAAATAGAGCATTGGGGAATAAAAGTAATTCGTTTTACTAATGCAGAAGTTGAAGGAGAAATTGATAAAGTAGTAGCCACAATTTCTGAAATTTGTAGTAAACGTAAATTAGAATTACACACGATTTCTCAAACCCACAAAGGGGCTTAATATGCGTCCTTTGAAGTCCCCTTTAGGGGATTTAGGGGTAGGTAACCAAACCGAAGACGATGAAACTACTGTAGCCTTTGCCGATTTTAACAACAAAATCCATTCGTAGAATTAGATGCGTTTGTGGTTATGCCAAACCATGTGCATGGTATCATCATAATCAATAAACCTAACAATTAACGTGACGTAGAGACGCAAAATTTTACGTCTCTACAACCCAAACCTGCCAATAAATTCGGACCCCCAATCAAAAAATCTGGCATCAATAATCCGTGGATTTAAAATAGGCGTAACAAAAAACGCACGAAAAATTCATACCGATTTCGCGTGGCAATCACGGTTCCACGACCATATAATCCGCAACAACGAATCATTTTATCGTATACAACAATATATGCTAAGCAAGCCCCAAAATTGGAAGGAGGATAAATTCTATGCGATGAGTTAGTTCAGGATTGAAGATTCAGTATATATAATCCTTCCAGATTTGTAAGCGTTGGTGTAGAGTCATAATTTTGTTAGCTTCTCATTAAAGAAATAGACGGAATCGTTTATAAATCATATTTTATCATTAGCAATCTGCGTCTAATCTTTTTATTATGTCCTAGGACGTGACTGGACTAATTGGTAAGCTGAACTTGTTCACTATTTGAGTAAAAACACCTTTATATAGCCCATAAACATTACCTTTGGAATCTTTTTCAGATTGAGCTTTAATACTTCGGAATACGAAGAGAGAAGGTTAAACTCACAATATTTAGCAAGATTATTATGAATACAAAGAACAATTGGGAAGAAAAAGTCTCTGCTTATAAAGTAGGAGATCGGTTAAGATGTCGTGTGACCTCTTTACTTGATTATGCTTGTAAGGTTGAGGTAGAAGAAGGTCTTGAAGGTTTCGTTCACGTTTCCGATATGGCTTGGGTTAGCACCAACCTTAAAGCTTCTGATTTAGTCAGCGTTGATGATGTGATAGAAGTTTGCGTGTTGGAAATTAAAGTAAGTCGTCAATTACTTTCTCTTGGTATTAAACAATGTGCAACGGAACCCTGGGATACCTTTGTTTCTCGATACAGTGAAGGTGACCGTATGATGGCTCGTGTAATTTCGATACGGGACTATGGCTGTATTATTGAGCTGAATGAAGGCGTTGAAGGTATAGTTCATGTTTCAGAGATGGATTGGGTAAATCATAATATGCATCCCTCGCATGTGGTAAGTGTAGGTGATTTAATAGAGGTTAACCTTTTGAATATCAAAGAATATAGACAACGACTATTTTTTGGTATAAAACAATGTAGCGTAAATCCCTGGGAAACATTTGCAGAAAAATATCAACCTAAGGATACTGTACTTGGTGCTATCCAATCGATTACCGACTTTTTTATTTTCATAAGCCTTGAAAATGGTCTTGTTGGACTTCTTCACCCTACGGATATTCTTAAAGAAGAGGTGTTGAATAACCTGAAAGTGGGTGACAATTACGAAATGACTCTATTGAGTATAGACGCTGAACGTGAGCGTATCTGTTTAGGCATTCAATAGTCATATAAAGCAGAGGGTAATAAAAGAATAGCAGCCTCATACTCTGACTATAAGCAAGCTGCAAATGTCAGGGTATGATTAGATTATTGGTTGGAATGTTTTTGTTCATCGACATTAATTTTTCTATACTTTAGGCATTTGCCGTAACTACGATTTGTTTTCCAGTTAAAATGCCTTGTGAGAGTATGAACATCTAAACTGATCATGAGCTAATTCTTGCTACCTTTAGAGTTCAATCTTGATAATCATATTATAAAATAGACAGATGAAGGCAATCGGTTACAATCAAACAGGTCCTATTACAGCATCAGATTCCTTAATTCAATTTGAGGCAGAAACACCTAAGCTTGAGCCATATGATCTTTTGGTCGAAGTTCGCGGTATTTCTGTGAATCCTGTAGATACAAAGGTTCGCACAAGAATGCAGCCAGATAAGGGAACGAAAATCATAGGTTACGATGCGGCAGGTATCGTTCGTGAAGTTGGTAAGGAAGTCAGCAGGTTTAAAGTGGGAGACGAGGTTTATTATGCTGGTGATCTCACTCGTCCGGGTACGAACTCGGAGTATCATGCGGTTGATGAGCGGATTGTTGGTAAAAAACCGAAATCGCTTGACTTTGCCGAAGCTGCAGGTTTACCATTGACTTCTATTACGGCTTGGGAACTTTTGTTCGATTCTTTGGCAATAAAAGAAGGAGCTGGGAAAGGCGATAGTTTGCTTATTGTTGGTGGAGCAGGAGGTGTTGGTTCTATCCTCATTCAATTGGCTAAGAGATTAACAGGATTGACCGTTATTACAACGGCATCGCGTCCTGAAACTATAGAGTGGGTTAAGAAAATGGGAGCAGACCATGTGATTAATCATCGTGAATCATTAGTGAGTCAAGTCAAAGCCTTGGGAGTAGAACCACGTTATGTCGCCGCTCTAAATGGTACGGGTGAACATTTTCCTGCTTTGGTCGAATTAATAAAACCTCGAGGTCATATTGCATTGATTGATGATCCTGGTGCATTGGATGTGGCATCGATGAAAACCAAAGCTCTTAGTTTTAGTTGGGAGTTCATGTTTACACGTTCCATGTTTCAAACTGCAGATATTGAAAAACAACATGACTTGCTTAACCAAGT
>Ga0070725_10002332_pt1 | contig 10068 bp, 7 predicted proteins | sample tdDd002_FD_69781 | JGI IMG/M metagenome (GOLD analysis project Ga0070725, IMG submission 69781) | Marine sediment microbial communities from the Atlantic coast under amendment with organic carbon and nitrate - tdDd00.2 | ecosystem: Environmental > Aquatic > Marine > Coastal > Sediment | place...
CGGGATCTGACACATGCATAACAGCGGCGTAGCCCTCCATCAACGTACCACTACAGCCGCGATTACTAGGGGCAACTCTGAGCTCGAAAATTGCAGTTGCCGCCAGCAACGGAGGGCTCGCTCCAAGAACACATAACGAAGGGAATACCCTTCGAACAGCTTGACAAAATAGAGGGTATACCCTACGATTGAATATCCGAAACGAAGGGTAGGGCCTTCCAATGGCACGAAGACAATCACCAAGAGTCGCTCGCCAGATGACGAGGCAACTCGATGACATGTTGGCAGCAGTCGAGTTGCCGTCGGTACCGCGTAGCGGCTGGATAGCATCCATCCGACAGGCACTCGGCATGAGCAAGACTCAGTTGGCGAAGCGACTGGGCATCGCTGGGCCGAGTCTCAACGAATTGGAGTCAAACGAATTCAAGGAAACGATAACTCTCGCGAGCCTGCGCAAAGTGGCGGACGCACTTGGATGCGATCTGCAATATGTCCTTGTTCCTCGAAAACCTCTTGAAAGGCAGATCGCCGAGCAAGCCCTGAAGAAAGCAAGCAGCAGGCTCGGACGTGTGAATCAGTCGCAAGCGTTGGAGGCGTCCGCACTGGAGGCAGATTCCTTGTGCAGAGCCATCAAAGATCTCGCAAAAGAACTCGAGGTTACTCGACCGTCCGGTCTTTGGAATGACTGACAAAATCTCCGATCAACCGGAGGGATCGACACCGCTCGATGACATTTCCGGACTCCTTCGCGACGACATCTCGACAAGAGGACAACTGGATGAGGCAGAAAGTCTGAATATCGTCAATGCCGTCGAATGGCTGGAGAGTGGGCGACTTCCTGACATATTCACGGTGGAGTTTTACCAGGAACTGCATTTGCGTATGTACGATCAGGTCTGGGCATGGGCGGGTACGCTGAGATCGGAAACAGGCGCTCGCACAAATGTCGGTGTGCCGCCGGAAACGGCAGGTGGTCGCGACTTTGTTGCGATGCGGTCGTCTCGCATCTCGCCAAAGAGCCTCCGCTAATCTGGGCTACTGATACGCTGGTCAGGGACAGCACCGAGCGAAAAGCGTACATCGCGGCGTTGAAGCTAGCGGACGAGTTCAACTACCAGGCGCTCACCGCGTACCTGGTCGAGAGAAACGGCGATCGATAGCAGAAATTGAGCGTCAACCTATGCGCAATTCGCGCTGAAAGGTGACGTGACGCGTACGAGTAATTACGGTGAGATTCGACGAAGACCGAGGCGACGTCGAGGGATACGAGGAGAGCCAATATCGTCCTGCTACAGACGCTCAACCACTGTAGTAATACCCTGTCCCAATCCCACACACATCGTGGCAATGCCTAACGTACCTTTGTTCTGTCGCATAACGTTCAGCAAGGTACCGGTAATACGGGCGCCGGAGCAGCCGAACGGATGCCCAAGTGCAATGGCACCGCCGTTCAGATTGACCTTCTCGTCCATGACTTCCAGCAGACCCAGGTCCTTCAACACTGGCAATGCTTGTGCTGCAAAGGCCTCGTTCAGTTCCACGTGATCGATGTCGGACATGCTTAGCCCGGCACGCTTCAGCGCCTTGTGCGTCGAAGGAACGGGTCCATAGCCCATGATGGACGGGTCGACCCCTGCGACGGCCATCGCGCGAATCCGGGCCATCGGCTTCACACCCAATTCCTGCGCACGTTCGGCCGCCATAACAATCATGCATGACGCACCGTCTGTTACTTGCGAAGAACTGCCCGCTGTGACAGTTCCGTTCTTTGGATCAAAAACCGGTTTAAGTTGAGCAAGCCCCTCAACCGTCGTATCCGGACGAATGGTCTCGTCCTGTTCCACCAACACTTTGAAACCGTTGGCGTCATGGCCTTCAATCGGGATAATTTCCTCGGCGAATCTTCCTTCTACGGTTGCCTCATGGGCGAGTCGGTGTGAACGGGCAGAGAACTCATCCTGAGCCTCGCGTGTGATGCCGTGCATCTTGCCCAGCAACTCTGCAGTCAAGCCCATGGAGCCCGCGGCTTTGGCCGCATGCTTGGACAAAGCAGGATTGATATCGATTCCATGCGTCATGCCGATGTGGCCCAGGTGTTCAACGCCGCCGACCACAAACATGTCGCCGTTCCCCGTCATGATCGCCTGCGCAGCACTGTGCAATGCCGACATGGACGAGCCGCAGAGGCGATTGACCGTCTGCGCGGCCACCTCGTGTGGTATGACTGACAGCAACGCCACCATCCGGGCAACGTTCACGCCTTGCTCGAGTGTCTGGTTGACGCAGCCCCAGAGCACATCTTCCACTTCTGCAGGATCAAGTTCGGGGTTGCGCGCAAACAGGCCGTTTATCAACGCCGCTGACATATCGTCAGCACGAGTGTGGCGGAAACAGCCGTTCTTGGAACGCCCCATCGGCGTACGTGCAAAATCTACGATTACCGCATCTCTCGGATTCAGGCTCATTTATTTTCTCCCGCTCGCTGCTGTTCCGAAAAAGGTGTCTCCACTGGCGGCCATCTCACGCAGTTTTTCGGTAGGTAGGTACATGGCTCCAAGCGGCCCCGCTGTCGCCGCAAGCTCGTCGGCCCTGGCCACAAACTTTTCGATGCCAACGTCGTCAACGTAGTGCAGCGCTCCGCCCCGGAATGGCGGAAAACCGATTCCGTAAATCAGGGACAGGTCAACGTCAGTGGCAGACGCTGCGATACCATCTTCGAGACAACGCGCAGCTTCCAGGCACATGGGGATCATCATCGAGTCCACGATTGCCTCATCGCTGATTGTCTCATTGCCGTCTATAACTGGCGCGAGAAGTGCAGCAACTTCTTCATCGACCATCTTCTTTGGGCGCCCCTTTTTATCGGTCTCGTACGCGTAGTATCCGCGGCCGTTCTTCTGGCCAAAGCGGTTATTCTCGAACATCACCTCCTGGCAGGTCTTGAAGTCATACTTCATGCGATCGGGGTAGCCTTCCGCCATGACTGCGCCAGCGTGCACGCCCGTGTCGATACCCACGACGTCACACAGGTAAGCGGGCCCCATCGGCCAGCCAAAGCGTTCCATCGCCCGGTCGATCGTTGTGAAATCGATGCCGCGCTTTACCAGGCCGATGAAAGCGCCGAGGTAAGGCGACAGGATGCGATTCACAAGGAATCCCGGGCAATCGTTGACGACGATTGGTTTCTTGCCCATGGCCAATGCGTAGGCCACGGTCCTGGCCACGGCTTCCTCGCCCGTCTTTTCCCCGCGAATGACTTCGACAAGCGGCATCCTGTGCACCGGGTTGAAAAAGTGCATGCCGCAGAAGTTTTCAGGGCGCTTCAAGGGTTCGGCGAGATGTGTGATCGAAATGGTCGACGTATTGGACGCAAGAATCGCGTCATCACGAATTTGTGCTTCGGTCTCCACCAGGACTGCGTGTTTGACCTTCGGATTCTCCACGACGGCCTCGATCACGATATCGACATTGTCGAAACCGTCGTAGCTCAGGGCTGGCTGGATCTTGTTGAGGACGCCTGCCATCTCGGCAGCGGACATCCGTCCACGTTCAACCTGTTTGGACAGCAATTTGCTGGCTTCCGCCAAACCGAGGTCGATGCCGGCCTGCGCGATGTCCTTCATGACGATCGGTGTGCCTTTCAGCGCGGACTGGTAAGCGATTCCGCCACCCATGATCCCTGCACCGAGCACTGCAGCCCGTTCCACTTTACCGGCCTTCTTCGCCAGGCTCTTGCCGCTCCTGGTCAGCACCTGGTCACTTAAAAACAGACCGATCAGGTTCTTCGCTGCCAGCGTGCCGGCCATCTTAGCGATACCCCTGGCTTCTTCTCGTAGCGCATCGTCCCGACTCATCCCCGCCGCTTTTTGCATGACCTTGATAGCCGTTACCGGCGCCGGATAGTGCGGGCCGGCCTGACCGGCAACAAACGCCTTGGCGGTCTCGAACACCATCGTGGCCTCGACCTCATTCAGCTTAAGCGGTTCCTGTTTTTCCCGCCGCTTCGCCTGGTAGTCGAGCTTGCCGTCGATGCATTGTTGCAGAAGAGACACGGCAGCCTCGCGCAGTAACTCGGGTGCGACGACCGCATCGACAGCGCCGAAATGCAGTGCTTGTTCCGCTTTCTGTTCCTTGCCAGACGCTATCCATTCGATCGCGTTGTCGGCCCCAATCAGGCGTGGCAAGCGCGTGGTTCCGCCGTATCCTGGAATGATGCCCAGCTTGGTTTCCGGCAGCCCGACCCGCGCTGCTTCCGACATTACCCGGTAGTCGCAGACAAGCCCCATCTCAAATCCTCCACCCAGGGCGATACCGTTAATGGCGGCCACTGTGGGCATCGACAAATCCTCAAAGGCATTGAAGATGTCGAAGTTAATGCTGAGAATCTTGTCTGCTATCTCGTCTTCGCTTCCGCCAAAATGTGTGCCGAACTCCGTGATATCCGCGCCGACGATGAAAACGGGCTTACCACTGGTGACTATCACACCTTTGAGCGATGTATCGGCTGCAATTGCCGCAGTTGCCTCTTGCAGCTCGTTGAGCGTCAGCACATTGAACTTGTTGACAGAATCATCCTGCAGGTCGAAGCAGAGTTCCGCGATTCCATCGTCAGTTGCCTGAACGGTTATCGCCTTTCCCGAGTAAATCATGTCTTTCCTCTCTTGTTCAGAAGTGCTGGCGGGCTAGAATATGAATTGGTTCTCGTCCATCTCCATGAGTGTGTCAGGACCCGCCGACATCGTTTCCAGCAGAGACGTGGTGCGCGGCAGTATCTTGGCGAAATAGAATTCCGCGGTCTGGATCTTCGCGCGGTAGAACGCCTCTTCCGTAGTGCCTTGCTCGAGCTGCCTGTACGCGGCCCGCGCGCTGGCGGCCCAGGCAACGCCCAGCAACACGTAGCCGGAGAACATGATGTAGTCCACCGAGGCGGCGCCCACCGCATCGCGGTTGCGCATGGTGGCAAAGCCGATCTTCCGGGTCAGTGATTTCCATTGTTTGGTGAGCCGCATCAACGTCTTCAGGTAGGGCCGGATTTCCTTGCGACCGCGGGCCCGTTTGCAGAAGTCCAGGATGAAGCTCGTTACCGGAACCAACGCTTTGCCCCTGGTGCCCAGTACTTTCCTGCCCAAAAGGTCGAGCGCCTGAATGCCCGTGGTGCCTTCATAGAGCGTGCTAATCCTGGCGTCTCGCACATTCTGTTCCATGCCCCACTCACTGACATAGCCGTGCCCGCCAAAACACTGCAGGCCAAGGTTGGCGCTTTCAAACCCGGTCTCCGTCAGGAAGGCCTTGATGATGGGCGTCAGGAAGCTGAGGATGTGGTCGGCGAATTCGCGAGCTTCCGGGTCATCGGACTTGGTCAGGATGTCGCCCTGGGTACTGGCGTAATAGATCAATGCGCGGCCACCTTCGGCGAACGCTTTCTGCGTCAACAACATGCGGCGCACGTCGGGGTGCACGATGATCGGATCCGCGGGACCATCGGGATTCTTGGGGCCGGTCAGGGAACGCATCTGCAGGCGGTCCCGCGAGTAGGCGAGGGAGTTTTGGAAAGCGAGTTCTGAATGCGCGAGCCCCTGTAAACCGGTGCCGATTCGGGCGAAGTTCATGAAGGTGAACATATAGTTCAGGCCCTTGTTCGCCTCTCCGACCAGGTACCCGGTTGCACCATCGAAGTTCAACAGGCACGTCGAGTTGCCGTGAATGCCCATCTTGTGCTCGAGGGCTCCGCAGCTCACGTTGTTACGCTCGCCGATCGAGCCGTCTTGTTTGGAAATAAACTTGGGCACGATGAACAGCGAAATACCCTTCGTACCAGGCGGTGAGTCGGGCATGCGCGCCAGTACGATGTGCACGATGTTTTCAGCGAGGTCGTGGTCGCCCGACGAAACAAATAGTTTCGATCCGGTAATGCGATAGGTGCCGTCCGCAGCTTGCTCGGCTTTGGACTTCAAGAGTCCAAGGTCCGTGCCGCAATGCGCCTCGGTCAGGCACATGGTGCCGGTCCAGCGACCGCTGACCAGGGGCTCCATGAACATCGCTTTTTGCTCCTCGGAGCCATGCTTGTCAATGGTCTCCATTGCGCCATGAGAGAGCCCGGGATACATGGACCAGGACCAGTTCGCTGTTCCGCTCATCTCGCGAACGATTAATCCAATCGACATGGGCAGGTCCTGGCCACCATATCGGGAGGGTTGGTCCAGCGACGGCCAGCCGCCGTCGACGTATTGCTGGTAAGCCTCCTTGAATCCGGGCGGGGTGCTGACCTCGCCGTCTTCCAGCATCTGGCAGCCAACTTCGTCGCCGACGTCGTTTAGTGGGGCGAGTACCTCCTCGGCGAACTTGCTGGCCTCGCCAAGAATTGCGTCGATCAATTCCTGGTTAACCTCATCGCAGGCGGGCAACGATTGGTAGTGCTTTTCGATGTTCAGCAGGTCCTGCAGAACAAACTGCATGTCCCGCAGGGGAGCTTTGTAGGGCGTCATATCGGGCGTCTCTCAAGCAATAACAGGCTTACGCCATTTTCAGCGTACAATTGTACGCACAACCGTACCATAACTTTGCTAGGATGCAAGGCTTCCGCGACGAACGGACCCGGCAATCATCGACAGGAGCGGTTTTTTGAAGGTTTCGAGAAAGCAGCAGAAAGCAGAGACACGGCAGAAGCTGATGAATGCCGCCGCTGGTGAGCTTGCATCTGGCCGGAGCTTCGATACGCTCAGCCTGAGGGAAGTTGCCAAACTGGCCGGTATCGCTCCCACGTCTTTCTATCGCCATTTCCACGACATGGAAGGCTTGGGGCTGGCTCTCATCGACGAGTGCGGCAAGTCTCTCCTGAGCCTGATGCATCATGTCCGCGAGCAGGCATCAGAAGGCCGTTCGCTGATCAGGGCCTCAGTCGAGACACTCTTTGAGTATATTTTCAGTAATCAGGGAATGTCTCGCATGATTCTGCAGGAGAGCATGTCCAGGGAATCCGCATTTCGCGGTGCTGCCGAGCAGCTGTTCGAAATCATGTCGAGTGACCTTACGGATTTCCTGCTTTGGGACGCGCGCGAGAGAGGGGTACCTCTGGACCATCCGCGAATCGCTGCCAATTCCATGGTAGCCATCCTGTTTACAACCGGGATCACGTTACTCAACGCGTCGGCTCAGCAACGCGAAAAAAATATCGAGGCCACGATTGTCCAGTTGCGAATGATCATGCGCGGTGCCGAAGCCATGGCGCATGCGAAATGAAGAGAGGGCACCCTTTGAATACGCACTACCTGACATCTCTTTTTACGCCAGAAAGCGTTGCACTCTTTGGGGCTAGCGACAAGCCAGACTCCGTGGGCGGCGTAGTCTTCAAGAATCTGCTGACGTCAGGTTACAAGGGCCGTATTTTCGCGATCAATCCGAAGCGAGACGAGGTGCAAGGGCAGAAGGCCTTCTCGTCCCTGGCAGAAATCGACGAATTGGTTGACCTGGTCGTCGTCGCCACGCCCGCACGAAGCATTCCGGGAATAGTGGAAGAGTGTGGTGAGCGCGGCATCAAGATGATGTTGATCCTGTCGGCAGGGTTTCGGGAAACAGGTGCAGAAGGTCGGAAGATTGAAGACAAGGTGATGCAACTGGTCAAGCGCTACGGTATCCGTCTGATGGGTCCCAACTGTCTTGGCATCATTCGTCCGGACAAGGGCCTCAACATCACATTCGGCAACAACAACGCGCAGCCGGGCAACCTTGCATTCGTATCTCAGTCCGGTGCCATTTGCACCGCTATTCTCGATTGGGCAGAGCAGAATGACATTGGCTTTTCCGCTGTTGTTTCAACGGGTATCGCGGCAGATTTGGATTTTGGAGACTACCTGGATTACCTGGTTTCGGATCCGGCCACCAAGGCTATTTTGCTCTACATTGAAGGCATCAAAGATTCGCGCCGTTTCATGAGCAGCCTGCGAGCTGCGGCGCGTATCAAACCAGTCATTGCGCTGAAGGTCGGGCGACATGCGGCTGGTGCAGAAGCGTCCATGTCACACACCGGTGCATTGGTGGGAAGCGACGAGACTTTTGCGGCCGCACTGTCTCGATCTGGCGTTCTGCGCGTCGAAACGATCGGACAGCTCTTTGCAGCTGCGAAGGCCCTGTCATCGACATACTATCGCAGCAAATCCGAGCGCCTCGTTATCATCACAAATGGTGGTGGGCCAGGTGTAATGGCTGCGGACAGGGCAACCGATCAGGAAATTGAGCTGAGTTCGCTGAGTGCGGCGACCATGAAGGCGCTGGACAAAGTGCTGCCTTCTGTCTGGTCCCACAGCAATCCGGTCGACATCATTGGCGATGCGCCGCCGGAGCGCTATGAGCAGGCGCTGGATATTTGTCTCGCTGACCCTGGCGTGGATGGTGCGATCGTTATTCTGACACCGCAAGCCATGACGCAACCAACCGAGGTGGCGGAGGCGGTCATTAAGTCCGCAGCCAAAAGTGAAAAGCCCATCATGACCAGCTGGATGGGTGGCGGGCAAGTGGAAGAAGCCCGGCGGCGCTTTAACAACGCTCACGTGCCGGATTTCGGAATGCTGGAAAACGCGGTTGATGCGTTTTCCTATCTCGCCAGATACAACAAGAATCAGCGTCTTCTTTTGCAGACCCCTGCCGGGCTGACCCTCGGCCAGGAACCACCAGACAGGGAAGGTGCACGGCTAATTATCGAAGCAGTTCTGACCGAGCAACGAAAAATCCTGACCGAGCCGGAATCGATGGCGATTCTAAACGCGTTCCGGGTGCCGACAGTCAGGCATGCCGTGGCGCACTCGGCGAACGAAGCATTGATTGTCGCCGAATCGATAGGTTTCCCTATCGCCATGAAAGTGCTATCCGCCGACATTTCCCATAAATCTGATGCGGGTGGTGTCAGGCTGAATATCAATTCCGCCCAGGAAGTGCGTGGCACGTATCGCCAACTGGTTGACGACGTACAGTCGCGCCTCCCCGGGGCAAAAATTTCGGGCGTAACCGTTGAGAAGATGTATCGCAGCTCGAACGGCAGGGAGCTAATGATAGGCGTGATCCGGGACCCTGTCTTTGGTCCTGTTATTAGCTTTGGCAGTGGGGGTACGACGGTCGAGGTAATGGGCGATTCGGCTGTATCGTTGCCGCCTTTGAACCGGCGACTTGCCATCGACCTTATCAATCGAACCAAAGTTTCCAGGCTGCTGGGCGAATTTAGAGACATGCCAGCGGTCGACATCGATCAGCTCATTGATGTGCTGCTTGGCGTTTCCGGCATGGCGTGCGAACTGCCATGGTTGCAGGAAATGGATATCAATCCACTGATCATCGACGACTCCGGAATTGTTGCTGTTGATGCACGAATTGTCGTCGATTACCCCACACCATCGACTGACCCCTATCATCATCTCGCGATACATCCTTACCCCTCTCATCTCGTTAAGAAAACGCAGTTGAATGACGGTACCGATATCGTCATCAGGCCTATTCGGCCCGAAGACGCGGACATGGAAGCGAAATTCGTACGCGAGTTGTCCAAAGAAGCGAAGTACTTTCGCTTCATGAACTCAATTCATGAATTGAGTCAGGAAATGTTGGTGCGCTTTACGCAGATCGACTACCACAACGAGATGGCTCTGATCGCCGTCAAACTTGACGATAGCGGTGAAGAACAAATTGGTGTCGCGCGCTACACCACCAACGTGGATAAAACGAGTTGTGAATTTGCCCTGGTTGTTTCAGATCAATGGCAAAGTCGCGGAATTGCGCATCACCTGATGAGCAACCTTATGGAGGTTGCGCGTGACCACAATCTGGAGACGATGCAGGGTCAGGTGCTCAGCGAAAACTCCAAGATGCTGGAACTGGTTGCCTCGTTGGGATTTAAGGCTCGGACGGATCCTGAGGATATGGCCATCAAACAGGTTGAGGCATCCCTTCAATCTATGTGAATTAATCGTCTGGCCAGGTGTCCGCGACCCGGTAACCTTCCGGCCATGGGTCTCCGGAGTCACACCAGAGTTCTTTCCTTCCGGTAGTCCACGCGCGACCTTCAATGCTCGGGACGATCGC
>Ga0070725_10002334_pt1 | contig 10063 bp, 6 predicted proteins | sample tdDd002_FD_69781 | JGI IMG/M metagenome (GOLD analysis project Ga0070725, IMG submission 69781) | Marine sediment microbial communities from the Atlantic coast under amendment with organic carbon and nitrate - tdDd00.2 | ecosystem: Environmental > Aquatic > Marine > Coastal > Sediment | place...
CTACAAGATCTGTATCACTGGCCTTATCTATAGCTCTGATTGTATCCGCTACAGGATAAAACATAATGTGTGTATGACAATCAATTAAGCCTGGCATCATATATTTCGAACTATAGTCTACATCAACATGATCAGAATCATCTAATATACCAACAATTATGTCACCATCAAGCTGTATCACCTTATCCTCTATCAATTTGCCTTCTTCATTAATGTAGCCTTTGACTTTAATATACATAAGCTCTCCTAACAATACTTCTTAACAGTTTCTCTTACTATTTGAGCTGTTATTCCCCAAAGTGTACCATGTTCTGTTCTATAGACATAAACTTCTCTTAAACTATCATTCCATGTATGATGGTATCTTTCAGGTAAATCAAGTTCCTTAACTGGAAAGTATTCAATCAGTTGACCGCTTTCATCAACTTCTGATGACATGGTTCGAACTTTTATACCATACTTCTCAGGTTCTTGATCTATAAAATACTGTACTGGTATTGTGAATACATAGTCCACTTCATCCTTGTTAATGTTGAGTTCATCTAAAGAATTAATTTTGATTAAACCTAAAAAATTCTCAATATAAACATGACCGACAAATGAATCAATTTGAGCAATCACTTGGATTTGATTTTTGTTAATCCCAAGTTCCTCACACGTTTCTCTAACAGCAGTCCCTTCAAAGGATTGGTCTAAATCCTCATCAAACTGACCACCAGGAAAAGAGATTTCATTGCCTTGTCTTATACCTGATGCTCTTTTTTGGAATAAAAAGTGATAGTCTCCATCAAGACACACTAAGGATGCTAAGACAGCAAAATGACCTAACTTATAACGCCCTAAAATATCATGTTCTTTTGGAATTTTTGCTATAAATGCTTCAAATTGATTTTGGTTCATTATACCACCTCAAATGTATAAACTGTTGTTTGTCTATATGTATCACCTTTACGTAATATACTATCTGTAAAGCCTTCATGATGAATGCCATCTGGTTCTGCCTGAAATTCAACAGCTAAGGCTTGATGTTTTGGATCATCATTTACAGGAAAATTATAAGAGTAAAGTACAACACACGGCTGGTCAGATACCATCATCACGCGCCTACCATTAGACGTATTTAAAACCACTTGTCCATCTAATTTCCAAGGATGATCATACCCTCCACCTCTTATTAACTGAACATGTTCTTCATCTATATCTTGCCCTATTTTTTTAGATTGCCTAAAATCAAAAGGCGTATCCTCTACTGGTATCAAAATTCCTGTTGGAATAGATGTTTCATCTATCTCAATTAGGAAATCACTCTCAACTTTTAAATCCATATCTAAAATTAAATCTGATGGATTAAGATTAAAATAGGCATGATTGGTCATATTTAATAAAGTATCCTGATCACTAGTACCGTAATAATCTAGCTTGAGTTGATTACCATCTAAAGTATAGATAACCTTCACTTGCAAATTACCCGGAAAACCTTCTTCTCCGTCCTTCGATTCATATGTAAACTCTAATTGATTGTCTTTTTCTACAACATCCCAATATTTCTTATCAAACCCACTAGCACCACCATGTAATGCATTACCTCTATCTACAGTAGGCACAGAATATGCTACGTCATTTAGTTCAAACTCACCCTTGCAGATTCTACCACCAGTTCTACCAATCACTGCACCAAAATAGGCATCATTCGTTTTATAATCTTCAATATTCTTAAATCCATGAATGATATTTTCAATTTTTCCATCACTGTCTTTCATCTTTATTTCATGAATAATACAACCTAAGTTTAGGCATGTTATTTCTAAAAATTCGTTCTTTAATGTGTATGTTTTAATCATATTGTCCTCCTAAAAACATTATACATTAAATGAAGAAAAATAGGACCACAGATCCTATTTTCATAAAAAACGATAAAGTAAACTGTAGACTCAAACAAGTCTACATCATACTTTGAACTTATTTGCCAGTTGATCCAAATCATCAACTACTTCTACTAAAGCATCACTTTGATTATTAATGGTATTAAGTAGTGTTTTTTGAACTTCAAGACTAGCAGATATTTCTTCTGCACTGGCTGCACTTTCCTCAATTACTGCAGATATTGATTCTAAAGACTCTAAGGTCGTATCTTTCTTTTGAGTCACTACACTCATATTTTCTATCATCTGATGCACACTTAAGAAAGTTAAATCTACCTTTTCAGAAATTAATTTAAGAGAACTTTCCACACCACTTATATTATCTTCTGCCGATTTAAGTGAACTCGTCGACTGATCCATACCCGTTTTCATGTTATTAATATTTTCAGTTAAAGTCTTTATAATCTGTCCAATACTTGTTGTTGAATCACTGGTTTGCTCTGCTAACTTTCTTATTTCATCAGCTACAACAGCAAAACCTCTACCATGTTCACCCGCTCTTGCTGCTTCTATTGAGGCATTTAAGGCAAGTAAGTTAGTTTGCTCTGCAATAGATAAAATAATATTCAATATATCACTAATTTCGTTAGAACTAATCAGCAATGTATCAACTGTTTTTGACAAGGACAAAGTTGATTTGATACTGGTCGAGAAGTCCTTTGTCATAACACTGAGCTTATCTTCAGACTCTTTGTAGTTTGCCTCTATTTGTTTGGTACCTTCAAGAATTTCCTTAGACATAACTTGATTATTTTCAATCAACTTAGATAACTCATACATATTTTTAACACTTGTCGAAACATCAGTGGCTTGTTCCTGAATACCAATTGTAAATCCATTAAAACCTTCACTAATTTCATCAATGGCTACCTTACCATTGCCAACTTCTTGTGAAACCACATCAGACTTAGTTTTAACGCCACTTGAAGCTTCTTTTAATGAGCCTATAACTCCTCTTAAGGTTTGGGTTAAAGCTTCTGTAGCCCTAGATAACTGTCCTGTTTCATCAGGTTTTTCTAGAACATGTTTATTGCTGAGTTCTTTATAAGAAAAATCATTATCAGCCATAGCATTTACAATGCCAGTAATTTCTTTTACTGGTTTAGATATATTCTTATTAAAACTCACAATAACGAAAACAATAACTGCTACTATAACCATGAGTAAGACAATATTAATAATCAAACTTTGTCTAATAGTATCATTAATAACTTCTAAACTATAACGAACAGCAAAAACACCAATTACTTGACTTCCTGTTGGGTTTTTTATAGGTATATACTCTACAAAAGTATCACTATTTTCCTGAATAAATTGCTCATCATCTAATGCTCTTTCAAGTAAAGACGCATCTTCAAATGTGCTTAGGGGTTGACCATACTTATCTTCCAAAGTAGGTTCTGTAGAATATAGTAGTACTTCATCAGAAAACAAATCCAATTCATGATCTGTTACTGATTCAAACACGCCAATAAAAGCATCAGAAAAGCCAATTTGCATAGTCCCTATCACTTCACTGCCTGATTTAATAGGTGAAAATGCCCTTATGGCAACACCAGAGCTTCCTGTTTCTGTACCACTGACTACTTGTCCACTTAAAGCAGATGCTATGGTTGCCTTACCACTCTTAACATCACCAAATTTACCTGGATTATGTCCTCTATAGAAAACAACCCCATCCCTATCACCAATTTCCATAACCGCTAATCCAATATCCTGCTTTAATGATTCAAATAAAGGATCAACAACATTAGCAATAGCCTCTTGGTCATTTTTAGCCAAAGCATCAATAACATATTTATTTTGAGCAAATAAATTAGCTAAGCCTAGTGCTTCCTCTCTTTTTATCTCAATAATCTCCGTTAATATAGCCGTTGTATTATCTAATTCTATTCTGGCCTGATTTCTTTGCTGTATAAGATTATAAACTGATATAGTCACAATAATAGATAGTATTACTAGTAATATAACTAAGAAGGATAAAATCAAACGTGTCGATATAGATTTGAAACTCATATGCTCACCTCTTTTCATATTATTGATACCCATTATCATAAAATCCTAAGCAAAAAAGATATCCCCTAGGGGATATCTTCAAACTAACCTAATATAACAATAACTTCATGGATCTTATTATCATCAAATAATGGTAAATGTAAACCATCTATCATTTTTCCATCAACTGTAATTGATTGAACACCTGATTCAACACCTGCTGTGTTATCAAAGTGAATGTCATAAATTGTACCTCTAAACATCCTTCTGATTCTATATGTCTTTAAATCACTTGGTATACAAGGATCAACTTTTAAACCAACATAGTCAGGTTGTATACCTAAAATCCATTGCGTGATAGTAATATAGTTCCAAGATGCAGTACCAGTTAACCATGAATTCTTGGCCTGACCAAAATGTTTGGCATCCTTTCCTGCAATCATTTGTGAATAAACATAAGGTTCTGTTTTATGTACTTCACTAATATCTTCTAAGTATGCTGGTGCAATTTTCTTATAAACTTCAAAGGCTCTATTTCCTCTACCAATCATAGTTTCAGCACATGCTATCCAAGGATTGTTATGACAGAATATACCTGCATTTTCTTTATATCCAGGAGGATAAGATGAAATTTCTCCTAACTCTGGGTAATACTTAGTATATGCTGGTTGATTAAGTACAATACCGTATTTTGTATCTAGGTGAGTTTTTACTGAATCCAATGCTTTTTCAGCTCTTCCATCTTCAACACCTAAACCTGCCATAATACAGAAACCTTGAGGCTCAATGTATATCTTACCTTCAGTATTTTCAGAACTACCAATTTTTTGACCAAATGCATCATAGGCTCTTAGGAACCAATCACCATCATAACCGTGATCCATAACAGCTTCTTCCATAAGCTTCATGTGTTGTTTTGCTGCTTTTGCCTCATCATCTTTGCCTAAATGATTAGACATAAAGACAAAATCTTTTCCAACTACCAGGAACAATCCCGCAATAAATACAGATTCTGCAACTCTTCCATCAGCTGTACCTGATGTTTGGAATGATTCACCAGGTTCTGTCGAATGACAATTCAGATTCAAACAATCATTCCAATCAGCACGTCCTATCAGTGGTAAGCCATGGGGACCTAGGTTATTTACCACATGATAGAAAGATGCTTTCAAATGATCATATAACGATCCGACTTTACTTGGGTCATTTTCAAAGACTACTTCCTCTTCTAATATAGAAAAGTCTCCTGTTTCTTTAATATAACCAGCTGTGGCCATAATCAGCCAACATGGGTCATCATTAAAACCACTACCTATTGCATCATTACCTTTTTTAGTTAGGGGTTGGTATTGATGATACGCAGAGCCATCTTCGAATTGTGTTGCTGCTATATCTAAAATTCTTTCACGGGCCTTTTCAGGAATCTGATGGACAAAACCTAATGTATCTTGAGTTGAATCTCTAAAGCCCATGCCTCTACCGATGCCTGATTCAAAGTAAGAAGCTGATCTAGACATATTAAAAGTAACCATACATTGATATGGGTTCCATATGTTAACCATACGATTTAACTTGTCATCATCACTTTCAATGGTAAATGGTGCAAGTAAACCATCCCATTTTTCTGCTAATGCTGTCATAGCATCTTCAAAGTCTTTTACAGTTTTAAACTGTTCAATCATTTCTAACGCAGGTTTTTTATTGATAACATCTAAAGCAACAAACTTATCTTTTGTTTCTACATAACCTAATACAAAGATTAAATCAAAACTTTCACCTGGTTTTAGAAGTATTTTTTTGTGATGAGCTCCAATAGGATGCCATCCACTTGCCATACTGTTGTTCAGTTGTTCAGCTAACACAGCCTCAGGTTTGTCATAGCCATTAAAACCACCTAAGAAGGTATCTCGGTCTGTTTCATAACCATCTATTGTTTGATTAAGACTGTAAAAACTATAATGATCTCTTCTTTCTCTGAACTCTGTCTTATGATATATAACACTGCCTTCAACTTCAACTTCACCAGTAGAGAAGTTCCTTTGGAAGTTAGTCATATCATCTTGTGCATCCCATAAGCAAAACTCTGCTAAAGAATAAACATCAATGTTCTTTTCAGCATCAGAATCATTCGTTAAAGTCATTCTATGGACTTCACCATTATAATCATTAGGTACCATTAAAGTCATCTCACATCTTAAACCGTTCTTTGATGAGTTGAACTTTGTATAACCCATACCATGACGACACTCATATGAGTCTAAAGGCGTTTGTGTTGGCATCCATCCAGGGTTCCATACTTGACCCTCTTCTTTTATATAATAATATCTACCACCTGAATCAACAGGCACATTATTATAACGGTATCTTGTTAGTCGTCTCAACCTTGCATCTTTATAAAATGTATAACCACCCAATGTGTTAGATACCAATCCAAAGAATGACTCACTACCTAAATAGTTAATCCAAGGATAAGGTGTCTTAGGTGTCTCTATTACATATTCTTTATTGATATCATCAAAATATCCAAATTTCATCTTACTCTCCCATTACTACTCTAATATCATATGATGATTTACCTAATGGCAAATACTTGTCAACTGGCTTTCCATCGGCATAAATTGCTTTTACACCCTTGGATACACCATGTGGATTTTCTACTTTTATATTATATTTTGTGTTTCTAAAACTTCTAATTACATAGAATTTATCCCATGTTTTAGGAATACACGGATTTATAGTTAATCCTTTAAACTCAGGCTTTATACCTAACAACTCTTTTGTCATGACTTGATAAGTCCATGATGCAGTACCTGATAACCAGCAATTTCTTGCTAAACCAAACTGCGGATGTTCATCACCTAGTATGTTTTGTGGATATACATATGGCGCTAATTCATATTCATCAATTGAGTCGTTTTTTGTGATTGGATTAATTTGATTGTAATACTCGAAGGCTCTTTGACCATTACCCCTTATAGCTTCTGCATACATAACCCAAGGATTGGCATGAAGAAATATACCACCGTTTTCTTTGGCTCCAGGTGGATATGATGATACGCCACCTTTAGACTTATCATAACCATTGAATCCAGGATATGAGAGTTTTATACCATGTTTGGTATTTAGTATTTCATAAACAGAATCTAATGCTATTTTTGCCTGTTTTTCAGTGGCAAAACCTGATAAAACTGACCAAGATTGTGCATTGGTAAATATCTGTCCTACTTCATTACTTTTACTACCTAAGATTTGATTATTGGCATCAATATATCTAATGAACCATTGTCCATCCCAGGCAATATCTTGAAAGACCGATTTCATATGGTCGTAATCCTTTTGATAATCATCACTTTCCATATGAAGTATATCTAATAAATCAATATACATCTTTAAGGCATAACCATACAAGTTGGCATTAAAAATAGATTCTGCACCTGTACTTAGGTTAACAGTATCATTCCAGTCAGCAAAACCAAGGTGAGGTAGTCCATTTTGACCAACATCATTTTTAGTAAACTCAAAGGCTCTCTTTAAATGTTCATGTACACTAGCAGATTCTATAGCATTTTCCATATGGTCTTTATCATAAAAATCCAGGTTCTTATTTAAAAATGAAAAATCACCAGTTTCTTTAATGTACTCTAATGTGGCTAAAATAAGCCATAGATGATCATCACCATAGTAATCAGGCGCTTCCTCGTCTTCATGAGCATCACCAATAGACGCAATGAGTGTCTTAGGGTTATATTGATGATAGGCTGATCCATCTCTTCTTTGCATGGTAAGTAAGGTAGAAATCAATGTTTCAGCTTCGTCAGGCATCATCGATATGACACCCATTGCATCTTGTGATGAATCTCTAATGCCGATACCTCTAGCACCTAAACCTAATTGGTAAAGTGAAAGATATCTAGACCAATTTTTTGTCATGTAACATTGCTTTGGATTGTGTATGTTAATCATACTATTCAGATCATCATTAGGGGTTTTGACCTGCATAGTAGACAAGTAATCTTGCCAAAAATCCTTTAATTCATCTAGTGCTTTATCCACACTTTTTTTGTCATTGTAATGAGGTATAATTGACTTAACCTCATCAAGATCTTTGCATTGACCCAATTGAGTAACAACTGTTATTTCCTCTTGATTATCTAGATCAAACTTATGCATCAATGCAGCAATATTATCGCCTCTTCTGGCTTGATAGTTACTTAAACTTTTATTATACAAGGCCTTTGGCTTACGCCATGTCCCCCCATGATTATCCTTTAAAAACTTGCTTCTATCTGTTTCAAAAGAGTGAACTTTATGATTAGAAGTAAAGAAGTTAATCGCAGTCTCTTTGTTCATAAAGGGATACTGAATCAAAGTCAGTTCATTGATATCAAGTTTATCTGATATCATGGTTTGTGGCACCCAGTCTGCATTTGTAAATTGCTTCAAAGCATCAAAATGTGTGTACTCAATAACTGGTGTAAGACTAATGTTTACTTTCTTATCTCTATTAGACTTGATTGAATACATCCTTATTTCTGTATAACTTCCTGTAGGTACAAATACTGTTACTTCTGTTTCAATCCCCTTATAGGTTGACTTATATATGTTATAACCTAAACCTATTCTGCACTCAAAATCATCAAATTCATGATGAGTTGGTACTACAAAAGGTGAAAACATAAAACTTTCGTCTTCATCTTCTACCTGAATGTATGCTGTTTGTCCGTTAAAGTTAGAATCTGGCAACTGAGGCATGTATTTAACAATCCTATTTAATGCAGGATCTCCCTTACATAAAACACCACCACCATACTGGTCTACGAAACCTCCAAAAGAAAGGTTTCCAACATAGTTGATCCATTTGGTTGGTGTGTATGGTGTATTTAATATGTATTCTCTGGTTTCATCATTGAAAAAACCATACTTCATCTTATTCTCCTTTTATGTCTTTGATGATTTTATAGCAAAAGAAGTATTGTATAATCGCTATAACTGGAATATAGAAAAATGTAATTAAAACTGGTATTCTTAAACTTAATTTTAAGAACAAGTAAGATATACCTAGAAAACCAGCAGTTCGAATCACATACTTATTTCCCAGTATCCAAGCGACTTTCAAGCTCTTTTTGATACTAAAATCCCATTCTAATAATACAATACTAAGCATGGCATGTGTTAAAAGCAGTTGTGCCAACACAGGCAATTGAATCAAGCCAATAAGATAGCCTGTATGATTGATATAAATTAAGTTAATAGCAACAATAACATAGCCTACTAACAAAACTAAGAATGTTATAGTTGAACGTTTGAAATCCTCCTTAAAGTAGGAAAAGTAGGTCCTTATCTCTCGGTCTAATCCTTCGCCAAACATATCTCTAATACAGGCAACCAAGGCTCTTGTCGATGCACCGATTGTCAACACAGGAATGGAAAAGATAATAAATAATATATTGAGTACCATAACCTGGTAAACTTTGGTTAATACATTCATGACTATATTATTTCTATTATATTTTGCTTCCATAAAAAACTCCTTTTTAGAAAGCGCTCCGAAGAGCGCTTTATTTTATTTACCTTCTAACCATGCATCTAATTGCTTTTGCTTTTCTGCGATGATTTCATCTGCACCAGCATCTTTAAATGCTTCTAACATCATAGGTACATATTCTTCTGGATCTACTGTACCAGTTTCTAAAGCTGGAACATATTGATCCCAAACATTATTACAAGCTGCGATTTGACTCTTAACAGGTGTTGGATCAAAGATGAATCCTAACGTCTTAGTACCAACTGCTGCGTCGTTAAAGTTCTTGAAGTTTGTCCATTTTTCAGGATCTTCATTTGTCCATAAGTAGTTGATGAATTGGTTACCAAACATCCAACCAGTACCTGGATTGTATTTAGCATTATTGTCTGTTGGCTCAATGATGTTATCTGATACTTTTTTGTAGTGAACATCCTCGATACCGAAGTTGATTAAGTTGTTGAAGTATTCATCAGTCGAGAATAATTCGATTACCATTAATGCTCTTTCAGGATTCTTTGACGTAGATGAAATTGCTTGCATAGAACCTGATGTATCTCTATTCGAGATGATTGGGTTAGTAATCTCTACTTGTACCCATTCATAACCTGTAGCTGAAGACATT
>Ga0070725_10002337_pt1 | contig 10057 bp, 8 predicted proteins | sample tdDd002_FD_69781 | JGI IMG/M metagenome (GOLD analysis project Ga0070725, IMG submission 69781) | Marine sediment microbial communities from the Atlantic coast under amendment with organic carbon and nitrate - tdDd00.2 | ecosystem: Environmental > Aquatic > Marine > Coastal > Sediment | place...
GCGATCAGGGCCTGTTGAAATAATATCAACTGGAACGCCAGTAATCTCTTCAATGCGCTTAATATAAGCAATAGCGTTAGCTGGCAATTGTTCAACTGAAGTTGCACCAAAAGTTTTTTCACTCCAACCAGGCATTGTTTCATATACCGGAGTGATTTCTTCATAACCATCAGCCGCCGTCGGTGGGACTGTGATGATTTCACCTGATTTTGTCTTATAACCAGTACAAATTTTAAGTTCAGCTAAACCATCAAGTACGTCAAGCTTAGTTAAACAGAAACCTGTAACACTGTTGATTTGTACGGCTCTATGCATAGCAACCGCGTCAAACCAACCACAGCGACGCTCACGCCCTGTTGTCGCGCCAAATTCATGGCCAACAGTACCTAAGTGGTTTCCTACCTCATCATCCAACTCAGTTGGAAATGGGCCTGAACCAACACGCGTAGTGTACGCTTTAGTAATACCTAAAATATAATCAAGATTACGAGGGCCAAAGCCACAACCCGTAGAAACACCACCAGCGGTTGTATTTGAAGAGGTTACATAAGGGTATGTACCATGGTCGATATCAAGTAAAGTACCTTGTGCACCTTCAAACATGATAGATTCACCAGCTTTACGAGATTGATCTAGCAATTCTGGAATGTCAGCTATCATATCAATAATAATATCAGCAACAGCCATAGCATCAGCTAATACCGCTTCGTAGCTTACTGGTTCAACTTTGTAATAAGTTGTTAAAACAAAGTTATGGTATTCCATAATTTCTTTTAACTTAGCAGCAAAAGATTCTGCATTTAATAAATCGCCTACACGTAAACCACGACGAGCCACTTTATCTTCATAAGCAGGACCGATACCACGACCCGTAGTACCAATCGCTTTACTACCTCGTGCTTTTTCACGCGCAGCATCTAATGCATTATGATAAGGAAGAATTAAAGGACATGCATCACTGATCAACAAACGTTCACGTACTGGAACACCACGTTCTTCCAGCATTGAAATTTCAGTCATGAGTGCTTTTGGACATAGCACTACACCGTTGCCGATCATGCATTTTACATTGTCACGTAAAACACCAGATGGAATTAAATGAAGTACGGTTTTCTCACCGTTAATAACCAAAGTATGACCAGCATTGTGGCCTCCTTGGTAACGTACTACGTACTTAGCTTTATCAGTGAGTAAGTCAACAACCTTACCCTTACCTTCGTCACCCCATTGGGTGCCCAGAACTACGACGTTTTTGCCCATGTTTATATTTTGGAAAGAAAATTAGGCGGGGATTCTAACAAAAATAAATTTCTAGTCCAAGCAATAATTGCTGCTTTTTAAGGCGCTGAAAAAATAGTGAATGAAGTGAGTAGCTTATAAAAAGGTTATAATTTCAATTATATTAAATTGCTGTTTATTGACTTAACCAAAAAAGCATTGCGCCAATGATAAACACAGTAATGCCAATACCGCGAATAGCTGATGGTTGCTCATCAGCTAACTTACGCACATAAGCTTGCCATTTATTTGGGAAAAGTGCGGGAATAATACCTTCAATCATCAAAGCAATCGCTATTGCCATTATCAAAAGATCACCGTTATCCATAATGCGACTCCTGTATTAATCCATTTTTTGCTATCAAATATTAATTAAAAAAAAAGCCATGAAACATCATGGCTTTTTTAGATTGCAACTATAGTTACTTGCTTTGTGTGCTTTCTTTCAGATAATTGAAGAAATCACTGTCAGGCTTAACAACCATAATATCATTTTTGCTGCTAAAGCTTTTTTCATAAGCTTCTAAGCTTCTGAAAAAGTTAAAGAACTCAGCATCTTTTTTATAAGCATCAGCATATACTTTAGCGGCTAAAGCATCGCCATCACCACGAATTTCATGCGCTTCTTTTTGTGCATTTGCTAACATAACTGTGACTTTCGCATCTATGGTTGCACGAATGATTTCTGATTGCTCTTGACCTTGAGATCTATGCTCTTTTGCAACAGCGGTTCGCTCAGCTCTCATACGGTCATAAATAGAAGCACTAACTTCAGTAGGTAAGTTAATTGCCTTAATGCGAACATCAATAACTTCTATACCAAGATCTTCACGACTACTTTTAGCGCTTTCTGTCGCTTTCGCCATAATAGAGTCACGGTCACCTGAAACAATTTCTTTAATAGTTCTAGTACCAAATTCAGTACGTAGACCATTATTTACTTTTTGTTTAAGTAACGCACGCGCATTCTCTATAGAGCCTGAGGTACGTAAATAATACGTTGAGAAATCAACAATTCGCCATTTAACAAATGAGTCAACCATAAGGTCTTTTTTCTCAGAGGTTACAAATCGATCTGGTGATTCATCAAGGGTCTGAATACGAGCATCTAATTTTCTGACAGATTCAATCAAAGGAATTTTAAAATGTAATCCAGGATTAAACACTTTCATATCGCCAGTTTCGCCATCACGTTTGATTTTTGAAAACTGGAATACTATGCCTCGTTGTCCTTCTGAGACAACAAAAACTGAAGAAACTACCAATACAAAAAGTACGGCTAATATAGCAACTGTAAAATTCTTCATTGCTTAGTTTCTCCCATTGTTAAATCTGTCCGCACGACCAGAAGTCGTAGGAGAAGAATTAGTTGAAATAGGTTGTTGTCCCATATTACCAACCGATTGCGGTAATATGCGGTTTGTAGTTGATTGCTGTTGCATTATTTTATCAAGTGGTAAATAAATCATGTTATTGCCACCATCAACATCAACCATAACTTTACTCGTATTTGAATATACTTTTTCCATTGTGGAAATATACATACGTTTACGTGTTACTTCTGGAGCTGCATGGTATTCAGGTAAGATTTTTTCAAATCTTGCAATTTCACCTTGTGCATCTAAAACCGTTTGCTCTTTATAAGCTAACGCTTCTTGTTCCATACGTTTTACACGACCACGAGCACGTGGTTCAATGCCTCTTGCGTACGCTTCTGCTTCACGTAAAAAACGAACTTCATCTTCTTGCGCTGAAATTGCATCATCAAATGCATCTTTAACTTCTTCAGGAGGACGAGCATCCTTAAAGTTAACATCAACAACAATCAAACCTAGATTGTATGGCGCGATAATTTTATCAAGCTCTTCCCAAACAGATTGACGAACCTGTTCACGACCACTTGTTAAAATATCATCCATTTTTGCATGACCAACAACGTAACGTAGCGCACTGTCTAATGACTGGCTAAGGCTGTCATCCGCGTTAGTCACACTAAACACATAGTTACGTGCATCAACAACACGATATTGAACTTGCATGGCAACACGAACAACGTTTTCATCTTGTGTCAGCATAAAGCCTTCGGCGTTTAAATCTCGTGTTGTTTGCATATCAATTGGAATAACATTCTCAACAAACGTCCATTTCCAACGAAGACCCGGATCTACCGTGCCAGCATATTGACCAAACTGCAGAACAATACCTTTTTCAGCCTCTTTAACAGTGTAAAAACCACTAAAGACATAAACTAAAACAGCAACAACCAAAGCTAAGCCAATACCAACACTGGTAAAGCTTTTACCTGAATTACCACCACCAGATGTTTTACCACCAAAGATGCCACCAAATTTTTGGCCCAAATCTTTTAACAAATCATCTAAATCAGGAGGACCTTGATTATTGCCTCCCTTATTTTTCCAGGGATCTTTATCGTTATTCCCCGGTTCATTCCAAGCCATGACGCTCTCCGCTAGGTTACAAAACTTAAATTACAGTACAATTATCGAATTGCACCAATATATCAGTCAGTTAGTTTTCAATAAAGCCTTCGATTACCGCTTTATCTTGTTTAATTAGTCGATTCCATTCTCTTGCAGGTAATTTAACATCCACTAAACAATTACCTTCTTCGTCGTATTGTTCTTTAGCTATACAATTAAGTTGATAGAGTTCGCCCCTAAATTTACCAGCTGAAGGCGGTATCTTTAAGCAATGTTTAACAATTTGTTTGCCAAGGCGCTCAGCCAGTGCCTGAAAAAGTAATTCTATACCAACGCCTGCTTGGGCTGAAAGCCATACTCTAATAGGCAATCCGTGTTCGTCTCTATCAATACGAGGCTCGACATCATCTAGCCTATCGATTTTGTTACAAACTATTAACTGTGGCACTTCATCAGCTTCAATTTCAGCTAGTACTTCTTCTACTTGCTCAATATTTTCGCTACGCCTGTCATCGTGAATATCAACAACATGCAATAATAATTCAGCTTCACGTGTTTCCGTCAACGTTGCTTTAAACGCCGCCACCAAGTCATGAGGTAGATGACGAATAAACCCAACCGTATCCGCTAAAATTACTCGACCAACATCTTCTACTTCAATTTTACGTAAAGTAGGGTCAAGTGTTGCAAATAACTGATCAGCTGCGTAAACATCGGCTTTGGTAATATGATTAAACAAAGTCGACTTACCGGCATTGGTATACCCTACCAGCGAGACAGTAGGTATTTCTGCACGGTTTCTCGCTCTTCGCCCTTGTTGACGTTGCCGTTCAACTTTTTCTAAACGCTTACGTATGCTCACCATGCGTTCACGTAATAAACGTCTATCCGTTTCAAGCTGAGTTTCACCAGGCCCACGTAATCCGATGCCGCCCTTTTGGCGCTCCAAGTGAGTCCAACCTCGGATCAAACGCGTGCTGATATGCTTTAATTGCGCTAGTTCTACCTGCAATTTACCTTCATGAGTACGCGCTCGTTGAGCAAAAATATCCAATATCAGCGTTGTTCTATCAACAACTCGGCATTGGCATAACGCTTCAACGTTTTTTTCCTGTGAAGGAGAAAGGCTATGATTAAACAAAACAACGTTAGCATCATATAAGCGCACAGCTTCCGCTATTTCGTCAGCTTTACCACTGCCAACATAAAACTTTGGATGAGGTGTATTACGTTTGCCAGTGATAACAGAAAGAGATTCAATACCAGCAGAACTTACAAGCATTTCAAATTCTTGTAAATCTTCTCTTGCGTCTTCGTCGGGAAAATCTAAATGAACAAGTATCGCCTGCTCACCTGCCTGATAACGATCAAACAAATGAGCAACTCCATACAATACTAGGTACTTTCATTAATCCTGAGAGTCCATTGATTGGTTAAAGCCTGCTTGATTAGTTGGTGCAGGATTTGTTGATACCGCTCTTGCCGGTACCACAGTAGAAATGGCGTGTTTATATACCATTTGGCTTACAGTATTTTTAAGTAAGATAACAAATTGATCGAATGACTCAACTTGACCTTGAAGTTTGATACCGTTAACTAAGTAGATTGCTACTGGAATGCGATCACGACGTAAAGCATTCAAAAATGGGTCTTGTAAAGATTGCCCCTTTGCCATTATTCGGCCCCTTTTGTTATTGTTAGTAAAATTTTCAGCTATTTTAATTGCTTAACTTAGCTCAGTTTTTAATTATACACCAATGTTTAAAGATTGCTTATTGACGATAACACTTGTTGCAAATTAAATTTATCTTCCATATTCAATTGTTGAATATTTTGCCAGCTACGTAACCAAGTTAATTGACGTTTCGCTAATTGACGGGTTGCACAAATGCCCCGAAAAACCATTTCATCATGCGAAACTTCACCTTGTAAATATTGCCACATTTGGCGATATCCTACACAGCGAATTGACGGCAAATCTTGATGTAAATCACCACGAGCCATCAATTTAGCAACTTCTTGTTCAAAACCTTGTTCGATCATTTGTTCAAAACGTAATGCAATACGTTCATGCAACACAGATCGATCACTTGGACAAAGTGCAAACTGCAGGACATTACCTGTTAATTTGTCACCTTTAACTTCGGTCAACTCGGTCATTGTTTTACCTGTTGAACGAAATACTTCTAAAGCACGTGTCATACGTTGCGGATCATTTTGATGGATTCGCTTTGCTGAAACCGGATCACATTGGCTTAATTGCTCATGTATATAAGCCAAACCTTTGTCTTTTAGTTCCTGCTCTATTTCCGCTCTGATTGCTAAATTAGCTTCAGGTAACGGCGAAATACCATCAATTAGTCCTTTAAAGTACATCATAGTTCCGCCAACTAAGATCGGAATTCTATTATTTGCTCTAATATCTGCGATTTCTTTAAAAGCATCTTGGCAAAAATCAGCAACAGAATAACTTTCGGCTGCATCTCTTATATCGACCAAACGATGAGGATACTTTAATAATTCTTCCTCAGTCGGTTTTGCTGTACCGATATTCATATCTCGGTAGATCAAAGCAGAATCAACACTAATAATGTCACAAGGTAAAGTATCACTAAGCTCCATAGCCAAAGCTGTCTTACCAGAAGCAGTTGGCCCCATTAAGCAAATAACAGGAGGCTGTGTAATTGAAGGTGACATAGTGTTGTGAAAATTACTGTGCATTCAGCTGATGTATCTCTGATGTAAGGTCGACCACCACGGAATTCAAGAGTAAATGTTGTTCAAATTCACTTTCAAGTATTAGACATGCTTCATTTATCAATGCTTGTGCAGTAGCTAATGAGTAATTGTCTTGCGTAGCTTCTTGCGACAAAGCTTTAATCCATGGTTCATTTGTTACGGCATTTTGGCTTTCCAAGCCATTTAATTCATTGATAATGTTATGAAAAGAACCGTTAACATCTTTCTCTCTCAGTAATGCCGGAAATTCTCTTATTTGAATATTAGCGCCATTCATCAAAGTAAACACAATACCAATTTGTGCAAATGCAGCTTGATTATTTTTAGCAAAATTAAAATGCGGTTCACTTAGTGGTAATTTTACTGGTAACAACAAAGGCTGTTTAACAATAGGCAATTGAGCAGCAATTCTGCGCTCAAGCACCTTTGCCGAAAATTGAGATAATGACAATAACCTGAGTTTTTCTTGATAACAAATCATCGCAAAAGCTTGCTCTTCAACATGCAAAACAGAAATATTTTGTCTGCTACTGCTTTTTTCAATCGCATTACTGGCTTTATCAACACTAGGTGAATAATTTGCTAGTGACTCAGTAATATTTTCATGAGGAGTCATTAATTGTTGATAAGCAGTCGCAGCACTGTTTGATACTTTTTTTTGATAATGATGCTGTGCAGGTGACGACGAGCCATAACCAGACGACGGCGCAGATTGATACTCTCTAACCAAAGGTTTGATGTAGTCGGATTGAGTTTCTTTTACTTGATTTATTATTTGGTTTGTTACTTGATGTTTTTCCTGATTGCCATCAAAGTCCATTGACAGCTCAGCTTGCAAAGCTTTATTACATACCGAATAAATAAAGTCATGTACATAGCGTCCTTGGTGGAACCTGACTTCATGTTTAGCCGGATGAACATTAACATCAACTTCGCGATAGTCTAATTGCAAAAAAAGCACAAAAGCAGGATAAGTATCGCTTGGTAATAAATCTTCATAAGCTTGTCTAATAGCATGATTTATAAGCTTGTCTCGCATCATTCGACCGTTGACATAACTATAAGACAAATCATTTTGGCTACGATGAAAATCTGGCTTTGCAATCCAACCCCACAAGTGCAAATCATCATGTTGACAATCTACTTCAACAGCGTGATTGATAAAGTTATTACCGCAAATTTGTGCAACTCGTTTTTGATACTGGCTTTTATCTTTTGCTGCGCGGTACTGCCGAATGACCTTACCGTTATGAGCCAAAATAAAACTAACATCAAAACGTGCTAAAGCAATCCGCCTGACAACTTCTTCAATATGAGAAAACTCGGTTTTTTCTGTACGCAAAAATTTGCGGCGAGCGGGGGTATTAAAAAACAGATCTTTTACATCTATGGTGGTGCCGTCAGGGTGAGCAGCAGGTTGTATCACAACGTCCATATCTCGCCCTTCCGCACACGCTTGCCACGCAGCGTCTTGCTCTTTAGGTTTAGAGGTAAGTGTTAGCCGTGCTACTGAGCTGATACTGGCGAGAGCTTCTCCACGAAATCCTAAACTGCTAATCGCTTCTAAGTCATTAAGGTCTTTAATTTTACTGGTGGCATGGCGGCTAAGCGCTAACATCAATTCTTTTTTCGCAATGCCAGAGCCATTGTCAGTTATACGAATACGCTTAGCGCCACCTTTTTCAACATCAATTTGAATTTTTGTTGCACCAGCATCTAAGCTGTTTTCAACAAGCTCTTTGATAACAGACGCAGGGCGTTCAACAACTTCACCAGCTGCTATTTGGTTAGCAAGGCGAGCAGGTAATATTTCGATAGTCATAAAGGAGATTAATCAGCTCTAGGTATTTTTAATGTTTGGCCAATACGTACGGTATTAGATTTCAAATTATTGGTTTGTTTAAGTTTGCCAACTGACACATTGTATCGCTGAGCCAAGACAGATAATGATTCGCCTCGCGAAACCTGATGTTTGCGATAACCAATAGAAGCATAATAACTGCCCATAGGAGGATGATCTAAAAAGTAACTGCGCACACCGTTATAAATTGCTTTCGCCAGTTTTTGTTGGTGATTTGAAGAGGTTAAATTTTTCTCTTCTTTTAAATTAGAAATAAATCCGGTTTCAACCAAGATTGAAGGTATGTCTGACGATTTTAACACCCCTAAATTGCCATGCTGTGGAGATTTTTTATGCATTTTAGTGATTTTTCTTAACTGTTTGATGACGTTACTCGCCATGCCTAAGCTGACTTCTAGAGAGTGTTCTTTGTTCATATCAGCAAGGGTTTGAGCAAGATTATCGTCAGCGGTTGTTTTAATGACACCACCACCGCCGCCTAGTAACTCAGAATTTTTCTCTCTATTTCTTAGCCACTTAGCTAACTCAGATTCCACTCTGCGGTTAGATACCACCCACACCGATGCTCCGCTTGGCTGTCGAGTTCGAAAAGCATCCGCGTGAATTGAAACTAAAAAGTCAACCTGACGTTTACGCGCTATTTCAGAGCGACGACCAACAGGAATGTAATAATCCCCTTTTCTGATCATGACCGCTTTTAAGCCTTTTTCTGCATTAATGAGTTTTTGCAGTTTTTTAGCAATAGCCAAAGTGACACGCTTTTCGTAAGTCCCCTTGCCGCCGATAGAACCAGGGTCTTCACCACCATGTCCGGCATCAATACCAATCACAATGTCTCGTTGCTCACCTTGTGGGACAGTAACAACGGTTTCGACTCTGTTTTTATCGTATAAATCTATCACCAAACGATTGCCATATTGGCCCGCAGGTGCAAGCGGAAAAACAGCCAACTTGTATTCACTAGCCAGCTCCATAACGAGCCTAATAGCACCTTTTTTCTTAGCGGTACTCGTTCGGATACGTTTAATACGCTTGTCTGTTTTTATTAGATTTTTTAGTGTGACTGCATTTTTACTATCTTTAAAATCAATCACTAATCGCTGGGGATTTTTGAGCGTGAAATAACTAAAATCGGGCTTTTGTTTAAGGTCAAAAACAACTCGGGTATTTTCTGGCGCCGGCCAAACACGAATACCATCAATACTATTACTAGCATTTGCGCTTAGACAACTCGCACAAATAACGATAAGAAAAATAAATTGTTTAATCGCTAAACCAACACGCATTTAGTTTTAATCCACATTAAACTGTTGTAATTCTAACAAAAGCTGCTCACCGCATTCACTTTTAGCTTGTAAAGTTATATTACGCTGTTCGCCATGATAAGCAATATTGATTGATAAATCAGCAGGTGCAATAAGTCCCTGTCCTTTTTCAGGCCACTCGATAAAACAACAAGAGTTTTCAGAAAAATAGTCGCGTATACCCATGTATTCTAATTCTTCTGGATCGGCCAATCGATACAAATCAAAATGATATATTCGCCAGTTTGATAATTCATAAGGTTCTACCAGGGTATAGGTAGGACTCTTAACATTACCTGAATGACCCATGCCCTGAACAAAACCACGTGTTAACGTAGTTTTACCTGCGCCTAAATCACCATATAAATAAACAACAATGCCTTGCTTTAATTTTTGCTGAACTAAGGTAGCAAGTTTATTTCCCATTGCTATGG
>Ga0070725_10002344_pt1 | contig 10046 bp, 8 predicted proteins | sample tdDd002_FD_69781 | JGI IMG/M metagenome (GOLD analysis project Ga0070725, IMG submission 69781) | Marine sediment microbial communities from the Atlantic coast under amendment with organic carbon and nitrate - tdDd00.2 | ecosystem: Environmental > Aquatic > Marine > Coastal > Sediment | place...
GACAACACTCCGGTCGAGCACGTCGTTACGACCGGGATCGGCGATCTGCTCGGTTTTCCGATGAATATCGCCACGAATTTCGTCATTCGTCACATTAAGAAATCAGTACCCGAGCATTCCCTACAAGATACCGTCGCATTCAATGCCGCTCTCAAGGCAGGGGCACAGCACGAATTGCAGCCTGTCGAGCTTGGCTTTGCCGATATTGCGTTTCTGCAGTACACAGGCGGCACCACTGGTGTTTCCAAGGGTGCGATGCTCAGCCATCGCAACATGGTGCGCAATGTGCAGCAGACGATGCTCTGGCAAGGGCCGGCATACGTTGGCTTTGACTGCATCGTCGCCATCACCGCGCTGCCGCTGTATCACATCTTCTCGCTCGAGGGTAACTGCCTCACGGTCATGGCACAGGGTGGTGAGAACGTCCTGATAACCAATCCACGCGACTCGAAGACCTTCATAAAAACCATCCGCAAGCACCGCTTCAATCTGTTCACTGGCGTCAACACGATGTTTGCCTCCCTAATGAACACACCAGGATTTAGCGACATCGACTTCGGCTCACTGCGCGTATGCGTCGGTGGCGGCATGGCCGTACAGCCTGCGGTTGCAAAGGACTGGCTGGAGATAACCGGCAGCACCATTCTGCAGGGCTATGGCCTGACGGAAACGTCCCCAGCCGCGATCGTCAATCCGATCGGCAGCGAGTTCACTGGTGCAATTGGCCTGCCCATGTCATCAACCGAAGCAATAATTTGCAGTGATGATGGCAACCCATTACCCGTGGGCGAAGTTGGCGAGATTTGCATCAAGGGGCCGCAGGTCATGGAAGGCTACTGGCAACGACCGCAGGATACGGCCGACGTTATGCTTCCGGGCGGCTGGTTAAAAACCGGTGATATTGGACGCATGGATGAAGACGGCTATGTCTTTATCGAAGACCGCAAGAAAGACATGATTCTGGTCTCAGGCTTCAACGTCTATCCCAACGAAATCGAAAACATCGTCGTCGAAATGGACGGTATTCTCGAAGCGGCGGCAATCGGTCTTGAGGACGAGCGCTCGGGCGAAATCGTTAAATTGTTTGCTGTCCGTACGGACCCGACCATCACCGAGCAAGACGTTCTCGACTATTGCCGCGAAAATCTGACTAACTACAAGCGCCCGCGGGTCATCGAGTTTCGTGACGACTTGCCGAAAACGAATGTCGGCAAAATACTACGTCGAGCGTTGCGCGACGAATAGTTGTAGGAGCGGCTTTAGCCGCGAATTTCTTCGGGCCTATAGGCCCTCCTACATCCAGCTAAGAGGACTATTATGCATATGCGAATTCCAGTGCTTGCGTGTTTGATGCTCTGTACCTTTGGCGCCGGCATGGCTGCAACCGCCGCGCTCGACCCGATAAGTGTCGCGCCGCATATCTACGAGCTTGCTTTCGAAAACGAACGCGTTCGTGTACTCAACAGAACCATTCGCAATGGCGAAACGCCGCCACTGATCTCGCAGCCTGATCGTGTTGTGATTTACCTGAATCCCTGTGCGTGGATCGTCGAAGAAAGTGACGGCAGCGACAGTATGGAATCATTCAAGTTCGGCACGCCTGTCTGGGCGCCCGCCGGCAGCCATGGCGGCGAATCCTCGAACGTAATTCAGCAATGTTCCGTCATAGAAGTAGAACTTCTGTAGGAGCCCGCCCCGGCGGGCGATAGTGTGCTTATCAATGCGACTATTGCCCGGTCATTGAGCTGAGGCGACGAGGATCGGTTTAAACATGCGGCGGTACTGACTCGGGGTCAGTCCGGTCCGGCGCTTAAACAGCCGCCTGAAAAACGATGCATCTTCGTATCCCACGTCAAAACTGATTTCATCCACTGGCATCGTCCCAGCCTCAAGCAATCGCTTCGCTTCCTCCACACGAAGATCTTGTGTTCGTTCGATCAGAGACGAACCGGTAGCAACCTTGAAGCGCCGTTTCAGCGTCCTTTCCGGGATATTTGCGAACTTGACGACTCTTGGTATCGCGCCTTGCTCAGTGTAGTGCTCCTCAAGCCATTTTTCGCAGGCGTGCACGACAGAATCGGCGTGAGGATTGTTTCGAACAAGCGTCTCATAAGGCAGTTGTCCTTCCCCGTGCCATTTGAGCAGATAGACCTTCGCGATACGTAAAGCCTCGCCCGGGCTGCAGTGCCTGGAGATAATATGAATGGCCAAATCGTGCCACGACGTTGTACCTCCCGCTGTGACTATCTGCCCCGATGAATCAGCGAACGCCAGGTTCGGCTCTGGCCGAAACCGGACATCGGGATAGTACTTTCGGAACAGGTCTTGATAACCCCAGTGTGACGTCGCCTCGCATTTATCAAGCAGTCCGGTCTCGGCAAGCATAACGGCGCCAGAGCAAGCTGAATAGATGGATGCGCCCCGCTCGTGTTGATGGCGAATCCAGTCCATCAGCTCCGGGTAGCGACCCCGCAAATGTTCGTCTGGTCCAAGCCACAGCTCCGGGAGAATCACTATCTCCGTTTCAGGATCTTCCTCAACTGAAAGATCCGGGTGCACCGGAACTCCGTTGCCGCAGGAAAATGGCGCACCCGTGGGGGAAATAATGCGAACCCTGAAGGGGGCGCCAACGGACTCAGTCCGAACCAGCGTTTGCCATATATTTCCAGCAGACAACAGGACATCGAGCATGCCGTATAGGGCTGAGCCAGCCGTCTCAGGGACAGCGACAATGACGGCGTCAATCTGCGTTGAATTGGGATTGTTCATCAAATTTGCTCGTGGTTTGGCATAAATGACCCGTTTTTGTCAAAAATCCATCTTATAAGCATCCTATGCGAAGCATATCGTTTGGGTCAAGTCGCCACTGATCTGATATCGGAGCGCGGCAACACCGAAAATCAACCGCAATGAGGATAGAGATGATGAACCCACAAACAGCAGCTAAAGAGACGACTAACCAAGCAAACGGATTGGATATCGAGGCACTGGTAGGGACTGTTGAAGCCGTTAAGCAGGACCCGTCACTCGGAGCATTCGAGTTCCGTGCTACCAATCAATGGATCAGCGGCGGTGAGAATCGTTCGAGGATCAAAGAGTTTTATGGAGCAGGCAGCGAGGACGACTCACGTACTGTCGCGTTCGAGTTCACCAATGGCGAGCCACCGGTTCTGCTCGGCGCCAACGAAGGTGCAAACCCGGTCGAGTTTCTGCTCCATGCACTTGCTGGTTGCGTTACGACAACCACTGTATTGCACGCAGCAGCACGGGGCATCCAGATCGAGCGTTTGTCAACTGAGCTTGTCGGTACGATAGACGTGCAGGGCCTACTTGCACTCGACGATACCGTTCCAGTCGGCTATGAGCAGATTCAGATTAAGATGGACATTGAAGCGGACTGCAGCAATGAGGAACTTGATGACTTGCTTGCATTCGCGAAGGATCATTCTCCGGTTTGCAACACCGTCTGCCGACCCGTTCCGGTCACCGTAAAACGAGCCCGGTAATTTTTTCATAACTGAGTGTCGCAACAATAATGGGGCTGTTCGATTGATAAGATCGGCGGCCCTATTTCTTTATTACTGCGGACCTCTACAAGTGGTACTGCGGACTTAGTTCGTGGACCGCGTCAACCAGGACGCCAAGATGCTCGGGGTCGATGTCCGGCGTAATGCCGTGCCCCAGGTTGAATACGTGACCAGGGCCAGTACCGTAGCTGGCCAGAGTGTCAGCAACACCCTGGCGAATGACCTCAGGCGACTCACGTAACGTTGCCGGATCGAGATTTCCCTGTAACGCGACCTTGTCCTCGACATACTTGCGCGCAGTCGCGAGATCGGTAGTCCAGTCGACGCCCAATGCGTCGCAACCAGTACCCACCATGTCGGCGAGCAAGGGGCCGGCACCTTTAGTAAACAGGATTACCGGGATCCGGCGGCCATCGCTTTCGCGTGTAAGGCTATCTACGATTTTCTGCATGGGATCGAGCGAGAAGCGACGATAGTCATCGCGCTCGAGCGCCGCGCCCCAAGTATCAAAAATCATGATGGCCTGAGCGCCCGCTTCAACCTGGGCGTTCAGGTAGTCAGTTGTTGTGCGCGCTACTACATCCAGCATCTTGTCCAGCGTCGCCGGGTCCTCCGACGCAAGTCCCTTGATGATTTTGAAATCGCGGCTCGATCTGCCTTCAACCATGTAGGTACCAACCGTCCACGGGCTGCCGGCAAAACCGATCAGCGGGACCTGGCCGTCGAGCTCTCTGCGAATCGTTCGCACGGCATCGAATACGTAGCCAAGGTCGCTGGCCACGTCAGGAACTGCCAGCTTGTTGATTTCGGCTGCGGTGCACACCGGGCGTTCGAATTTCGGACCCTCACCGGTTTCGAAATAGAGGCCGAGCCCCAGTGCATCGGGCACGGTCAGGATGTCAGAAAACAGGATTGCGGCATCGAGCTTGTAACGCCGCAGCGGCTGCATCGTAACCTCGCAGGCAAGCTCCGGATTGCGGCACAGGCTCATGAAGTCACCCGCCTGCGCCCGCACTTCACGATATTCGGGCAGGTATCGGCCCGCCTGCCGCATTATCCAGACGGGCGTACGCTCCGTCGACTCGCATTGCAGTGCCCGCAGGAACAAATCGTTGCGTAATCCAGTCATTGCGCACCCACCTGCGCGGCGATTGTGGCCTGAATAGCTTCGGCCGCAGCACGCGGGCTTGCAGCATCACGAACTGGACGTCCTACGACGATGTAATCCGCGCCGTTCGCAAATGCCTTGTCGACGGTGACAACACGTTTCTGGTCGCCCTCAGGTTTGTTGTCGACCGGCCGGATACCTGGCGTGATGACCAACAACTTCGAATCGATGTGCTCACGCAACTTCGGTACTTCGAGACCGGACGAGATAACACCGTCGCATCCCGCTTCCAGTGCACGCCGGGCTCGCGACAGTACGAGGTCTCCAACGTCACAGTCGAAACCCAGGTCATCGAGATCACCACGATCCAGACTCGTCAGGACAGTGACGCCGAGCACTTTGAGCGTGTCGCCCTTGTTTTCTGCGGCGGCCTCCATGATTGACTGATTGCCGTGAACGGTCACAAAACTCGCACCCCTGTTCTTGAGCTGCCGCACGGCCGAACCGACCGTCGCCGGAATATCGAAAAATTTCAGGTCGCAGAAGACCTTTTTGTCCCGGGCCAGCATCCAGTCGAGCAACTCGAAATAGCCGCCGCTCATCATTAGTTCCAGCCCGATCTTGTAGAACGTTACTGCCCCGCCCAACTCATCGGCGAGCGCTCGCGCCCGGTCGCAGTCAGGAACGTCCATAGCGAAAATTAGTCGGTCTTTGGCGGGTATGTTTTTTTCGGTCACTTGCTAGCCTCTCTGTTGTTCTGCCGGCGCGGGCGCCGGCGCATTCTAACAGAGCTTCCGCATCAGGTTTTACCGAGAAGTCGTTCGTGCTCGGCGATGGCATAACGATCGGTCATACCCGCAACGTAGTCGGCAGCGACCCTGGCACGGCCTGCTTTGCCCTCGTTGTCCGCCCGGTCGGCGAACTCGGCCGGCATTGCGTGAATATCACTGGTGTACAGCTCGAATAACTCGCGGATGATGGCTTGCGCTTTGTGGGTCATCTCGAGTTTCTTTTCATGTGAGTAAAGATGTCGGTTTAAAAAACGCTTCAAGGAGACATGTTGTTCGTAGATATCATCGGAGAACGCTACCATCGGTTCATTCGCCTCGCGAACATCATCGATCGAGCGCGGGTTTGACGCTTCGATTTTGCTCCTGGTTGTTTCAATCAAATCTGTGACAACCGTGCCGATCATGCGCCGAATGATCTCGTAGATGAGCCGCCGGTCTTCGAGGTCCGGGTAAAGGCTGTGCACTTCGTTGTAGCCGGCCGCAAAAAGAGGCTGTTCACGGAGCTGATCGAGGCCAAGCAAGCCGGCACGAAAGCCGTCATCAACATCGTGGTTGTTATAGGCTATTGCGTCCGCGATATTCGCGATCTGTGCTTCCAACCCGGGCTGTTGTCGATTGAGGAATCGTTCACCAACATCCCCGAGTTCACGGGCATTCGTTTTGGAACAATGCTTGAGAATGCCTTCGCGCGTCTCGAACATCAGATTGAGGCCCGGAAATTCGGCGTATTTGGCTTCAAGGTGATCGACGACTCGCAGCGACTGCAGGTTGTGCTCAAATCCACCATAGTCGCGCATACACGCATTGAGCTCATCCTGACCCGCGTGGCCAAACGGCGTGTGGCCAAGATCGTGAGCCAGGCAGATTGCCTCGATGAGCGGCTCGTTAAGAGCCAGGGCGCTGGCCACGGAGCGCCCTATCTGCGACACCTCGAGTGAATGTGTCAATCGCGTGCGATACAGATCGCCTTCGTGGTTGACGAACACTTGTGTCTTGTAAACCAGACGGCGAAACGCCGTCGAATGGATGATGCGATCGCGATCTCGTTGATACTCGCCGCGATAGGCGGCGGTGGGCTCGTCATAGCGCCTGCCCCGACTGTGCGCCTCGTCGGCGGCGTACGGAGCCAGCGTTGTCATCAATCGACAGCCTCGAGGACTTGCTGTAACTGCGATTCGTCGTAATCACTCGTCACGATGGCCCTGCCGAGGCCATCGAGCAACGCGAATCGCAATTTGTTCTGCAGAACTTTCTTGTCCATGCCCATTGCGTCGATCATCGCCTGCGAACCGATGGCGGGCGGGTTGGTGGGGAGACCTGCGGCTATGATCAGGTTGCGCAGACGATCCACCTCGGAACCGCTGATACCGCTGAGTTCTGCAGCCATCACCATGCCGGCAGCAACGGCCTCACCGTGCAGCCACTCGCCGTATCCCTGGCAATGTTCAATCGCATGCCCGAATGTATGCCCGAAATTCAGGATTGCACGCCGCCCGGCCTCGCGCTCATCTTCGCCGACGACCGCTGCCTTGATTTCACAACATCGCCGTACCGCATGCGCCAATGCATCGGCGTCTTTCGCGATCAGGGCTGGCATGTTTTCCTCCAGCCAGACCAAAAACTCGAGGTCGGCGATCGCACCATGTTTAATTACCTCGGCCAATCCGGCCTTAAGTTCGCGTTCGGGCAGTGTGCTTAAGGTGTCCGTATCGATCAGCACAATCCGGGGCTGGTGGAATGCACCGATCATGTTCTTGCCTTGCGGATGATTCACACCGGTCTTGCCGCCGACAGATGAATCGACCTGTGCCAACAAGGTCGTCGGCACTTGTATGAACGCGACACCGCGCATGTAACATGCTGCGGCAAAACCCGTAATGTCGCCGACGACCCCACCGCCTAATGCAATTACGGTTGTGTCTCGGTTGGCTTTCGAGCTGACGAGCTTGTCGAGTATGGACGATGCCGTCTCAATGGTTTTGAATGCCTCGCCGTCTGGAAGATTGATTGAATCAACGGACGCTCCACCCAGATTCGCCTTAAGCCTATCCAGATAAAGAGGCGCAACGGTAGTATTGCTGACGATCAGACAATCGTCGCCCGTGAGATGTTCGGCAAGATCGAAGCCGCCACCAAGCAAACCACTGCCGATGACAATCGGATAACTCCGATCGCCGAGCTCAACTGTGATAGTTCGTGTCGTCATGGTGCGTAGATTACATCAGCAGGGTCTGCGGGCGTGATGTTTTGTGTAGGAGCGGCCCATGGCCGCGAAGCAACGCGGCCTGCCTGAAAGGCAGGCTCAGGAGGTCGCCCGCATGGCGGGCTCCTACAGGCGTTCGAGGATCTCGTTGGCGACTGCTTTCACCTTGCGACCATCCGTCTCGACGATCAAGTCAGCGATGTCCCGGTACATGGACTCACGATCGGCCATGAGTTCTTCCAGGATCTGCTTACGATCACCGTTTTCGAGCAGCGGACGATCGCGGCCTTTTTGCGTGCGTGCAAGCTGCTGATCGACCGTTGTGTAGAGGTAGACAACGAAACCGCGCGCACCGAGATGGCTGCGATTTTGCGGCTCAACAACAGCACCACCGCCGGTGGCGAGCACTATCCCCTCGATCTTCGACAGATCGTCAATAACTTTTGCTTCGCGTTTGCGAAAACCTTCTTCACCTTCTTTTTCAAAGATGAAGGAAATGTCGACGCCCGTACGTAACTCTATCTCGTCGTCACTATCCATGAAATTGAGGTGCAACATGCGTGCTAGCTGACGTCCGACAGCAGACTTGCCAGCGCCCATCGGGCCGATCAGGAACACGTTTTGCGGCTTGCTCATGTAAGTGTCTTTCGCATTTTCTCAAAGAGAAAGCCAACCCAAGGGTTGGCTTTCATCTGGAATTAGAGAGACAGGCACCCTAATTCCGAATGGATACTACTAAACCTGTCAGCTCTTGCAAGAATTAGGGTGCCTGTCCCTCTGATTCCTAGTAAATATTCGAGCCTTCTTCAAGAATTCTCGGTGTTACGAAAATCAGTAGCTCAGCCTTGTTATCAATGCGTTGCTTGCTCCTGAACAGCGCACCGAGGAAAGGAATGTCACCAAGGAACGGAACCTTGTTTACCGTCTCACGACGCTCTGTTTCATAAATACCGCCGAGAACTACTGTTTGCCCATCGGCAACCAGTACCTGAGTTTCCACAGCGCGAGTATCGATACTCGGAACCGTGCCACCAAGACCGCCAGTCGAGATGATCTCGCCGACACTGTCCTTGTGAACCGTGAGATCCATGATGATGTTGTTATCCGGCGTTATCTGCGGTGTAACGGTCAGACTCAGTACTGCTTTCTTGAACTGAATCGTTGTCGCGCCTGAAGACGCAGACTGCTGATACGGAATCTCAACACCCTGTTCGATTCTCGCCTCTTTCTGGTTCGCCGTAATAACACGCGGTGTCGAAACGATCTCGCCGCGGCCTTCAGCTTCCAGCGCCGTCAACTCGAGGTCGACGAGATAGTCGCTTTCAAGTACAGCAAGTGCGAAGCGTCCCGCAGCATCTGCAATTGGTACGTTAACGTTGTAACGGTCATTAAGTGACGGCACTTCGACCGGATAGATTGTGCCGTTGGTTCCGAGGTTATCAATCGCAGAATTAACCATCGTGTTCGAGCCCTGGCCGGTGCCCGTGACAAAAATGCCGCCATCGCCTGCGCTGTTCTCATCCACGCCGGTAACACCGAGACGAATACCGAGGTCACGGCTGAACGTGTCGCCTACAACGACGATGCGCGACTCGATCAATACCTGTTTGATGGGCACATCAAGTGTCGTGACCATGCGACGGATGTCTTGCAGACGCTCAGCTGTATCCTGGACAAGCAACGTGTTAGTGCGGTCATCCACGGCAATGCTGCCGCGCTCAGATAACATCGAGTTGCCGCCGCCGCCTTCGCCGCTGATCAGCGATGACAGGTCGCTCGCCTTCGCGTAGTTGACCTGCAGAAACTCTGAGTAGATTGGCTCCAACTCGCTGATCGCCTGTTGTGCTTCAAGGTCTGCCGTCTCGCGCGCGGCGATTTCCTCGGCCGGTGCGACGATAATGACGTTGCCGTTCTGGCGCATGTCCAGACCCTTGGTTGTCATAACAATGTCGAGAGCCTGATCCCACGGTACATTTCTGAGCCGCAGTGTAACGTTGCCCTGAACCGTGTCAGATACAACGATGTTGCGTCCTGAGGTCTCGGCAAGCAGCTGCAGTACAGCGCGGGTCTCAATGTCCTGGAAATTCAGCGTCAGGCGCTGACCTTCATATTCTTTGGTCTCCGAGAAAAGATTGGAGTCTTCCTCGCCGTCCGTCACTGCCGGGTTGACCTCGATCGTGAATTCGTTGTCGGACTGATACGCAAGCTGCTCGTACTTGCCATCGGCCGAAATTACGATTCGTGTATCAAGGTTCGTGCGCAGCGTGTCGACTGTTGTGACCGGGGTGGCAAAGTCCATAACGTCGAGACGGCGCATCAACTCAGCTGGCAGGTCCGTTTCCTTGAAAATTGCGACGACGCGGCCACCTTCCTGGCGAATATCCACCGGGGTAGTCGGATCTGTCAGATTCACGATA
>Ga0070725_10002348_pt1 | contig 10039 bp, 11 predicted proteins | sample tdDd002_FD_69781 | JGI IMG/M metagenome (GOLD analysis project Ga0070725, IMG submission 69781) | Marine sediment microbial communities from the Atlantic coast under amendment with organic carbon and nitrate - tdDd00.2 | ecosystem: Environmental > Aquatic > Marine > Coastal > Sediment | place...
GGTTAATGTTGAAGTAGACGGCGTTATTTATATTCAAATTGTCGATCCGGTAAAAGCCAGTTACGGCATCACTGATTATCGCTTTGCTGCCATGCAACTTGCACAAACCACCACTCGTTCTGTTATTGGCACACTAGAGTTAGATCGCACATTTGAAGAGCGCGATATCATCAGTGCAAAAGTTGTTGAAGTATTAGACAAAGCTGGTGAGTTGTGGGGCATTCGTGTTCATCGTTACGAAATTAAAAATATAACACCACCAATCACTGTCAAAAATGCCATGGAGCTTCAAGTAAATGCTGAACGTGAAAAACGGGCAATTTTAGCAAAAAGCTTAGGGGATAAAGCTAGCAGGATAAACCGCTCTGAAGGTTTAATGACCGAAATGATAAATATTTCAGAGGGTGAAAAACAAAGACGTATTAACGCAGCTGAAGGTAAAGCTGCTGAAATATTTGCCATTGCACAAGCTACCGGTGATTCAATCAGCAAAATTGCCCAGGCGATAGAACAACCTGGCGGCAAAAACGCATTTGAGTTGCAATTAAGCGAGCAATATTTGCAAAAAATGGAAGGCTTAAGTCAAGCAAGTAGAAAGATCATATTGCCAACCAACTTATTAGACTTTAAAAACTGGCTTAGTACCTTAGGCTTAAAATCAAACTTATAGCCGTCTGTAAAAATATAGCTGATGGGCGTTACTGCCTATCAGCTTACTTAAGCTAAAACTACTTAACCTAAATTAAATACAAGCCTAGAAAAAACAACCCAGCCAAAGACAAAATCACAAAGACATTATGTTGAAACATTACTTTTTGCTTGCCATGGCCTACGCTTGTTCTTGATATTACTTGGTAAAATAATAGCGTTGTGACAGCAATTAACAAATGGGTAGCTATGGTTTGCCACTCACTATTTTTATCCCATAAAAAAACAGGGCCTGAAGAAAGTACAAAAAATAAATCAAGCAATGTGACGTGAAGTAAAATCACGAGGAATAACAGCACACTTTTACGCTTGAACAATGTGCCTTGCTTACCCACCTGACAACACCCAATCGTTTAAATCGTCATGAACAAAAGTATAGCCGAGTAGCTGTCGCGCTTTGTCACCATTGACTCTACGCCCTAAATTAATTTGCGCAGCTTGTTCAAATTCAGGTACCGGCTGATTTAACGACCGCGCTGCTTGTTGATAAAAAGATGCTTTAGTGCCTTTGGTACGACTAACACCATTATAAATTCCCATTGGTGTATCGACTTCCAATAATTTACGTAGCAGGCCAACGGCATCATCTTGATGAATTAAATTTAATATTGCATCGGGTTGCGACAACTTTCGGCCGGGCTTAAAAAATCGACCAGGATGTCTTTGTGGCCCCAGCAAACCAGATAAGCGCAATACGCTTTTCTCGCCTGAAAATAACATAAGCTCATATTCCGCCTGCGCTAATACTTTCGCTTTTGGATCACTTTCATCGAGAGTAGTGGTTTCATCAACTTCACCTGATAAACCGTTATATATACCAGTAGAATTAACCAATATTATCCGTTTTACTCCCGACTTTTCAGCCGCTTGGACAATGTTTTTAATTTTTTCTGCATAGTCAGCATTACCTTTTTTCAGCTGCGGCGGAAACGCTAACACTAAAGTCGATTGTTTAAAGCTTTCGCTTTTTGCCAATGTATCACTGTCGGCAGGAAGAACTAACTGTTCATTAGCAATTTTATGTTGATTTAATAACTCAATACCAGCGACGCTTTGGCGAGTGCCGATAACTGATATTTCGTCAGCAATTAAAGATTTGGCTAACGGCATGCCAAGCCAGCCACACCCGATAATAGCAACACTGGGCTTATTATTTTGATTCATTTTTACTTTGCTTTCTTTGGTAATGGTGATTAATTTGTTTAACAACATCGTCGGTTATGTCATTAGGGACAGGAATAGATAAATTATATTGCGCTATCTTCCAGCCTTTATCTGTTTTGACCATAATGCCCGAGCCACGACAAGTACCATAACTTTCATTAACAAGGACTTCATCGAAAAAAACACTCCCGGTATTACCGATATTTGAGATATTTCTCTCAATAGATTTATATGTCCACCCTCTGCCTTTAGCAAAAAATGGCGCGACATAGGCTTTAAATTGTTTTTTAGTCCAACGCTCATCAGGAGCCGTACCTAAGAAAATCGCGTTGTCAGAAAGTAGCTCAAAATAGGCATTAAGATTCGCCTGTGCCGCTGCTTGATGAAACTGATCGATAACCTTATTAATATTTGGATTTAGGTTTGAGCTAGCATTGGCAGTAAAGGCACATAATAAAACAATACTCACTATTAACGCTTTCATCTAATTTTCCTTTGGGGCATTTACTAATTTATCTTGTGGAATAACAACATATAAGCCGCTAAATGTTGCCGCAGTGACATCACCACAACCAACTTCAACCGAAATTTTGATCTTCGCCTTTTTGCCTTTACTTAATGCAACAAAGTCACCATCAACTTGTTCAATATTAACCCTTGCATGCGGCACGCCAGCAAGCGGTTTATGGTAACGAATATTTCCCTCAGCGAGTACAATATCCCCTAACAAGCCTTGCTGTTTTAATTGCAAATACACCCAGCCCCAGCCTGTTAACGTGCCTAAAGTATATACACTGCCAGCAAACATTGTATTGTGTAAATTTTTATTAAAATCAAGGTCGCATGACGTAATAAGACATTGTTTATTGTAATAGCTAATATCAATATTCATTGCCTTGCTCATCGGAATAGTCTGATGCCAAGTATGCTGAAGCTCAGTAGCCAGTTCAGCCTCATGACTCTCAGGTTTCGTTATCACTTTCGACATTTTATAGTGATCAATTTCGTCATATAGTCGATGAGTAAAACCGTTATTTTTAAACTTTGCTTGTTGATAAAAAGGCAGTGCTGATTCGCGAGCATTCAGTACAATTTCTTTAATACCGTACTCTGCAGCAAGTCTTTCTAATTCGCTTAACATTCGACGACCAAGACCTTTAGACTGCGCTTGTGAAGCAACAGCCATATATCGGACTTGCGCTTGATATTGGCTTACTGCATGTAAACGCCCTACTGCCAAAATATTCCCTTCGTCATCAGTTATCATCCGATGAAATGCTTGTGGTTCTAATTCATCTTGTTCACTACCTTGAGGCTTTCCCCAAGGCTTACGCAGAATTTCCCATCGTAAACTATAATAATCGCTAAGCGCTTGTTTGGTTTGTGGCGTTTTACATATATACATTAATAACTAACACTTTCTAAATTAATTCTATTAACAGGTACAACACGATTATTCACTTATTATGAAATTAGATAAGCAAACACGGCAAGGTAAGCTTATTTATTTTAATCACCTTCCACAAATGATGGCCATATATGAAAATCAGCACTTTCGCTGGTTAAATTTTGCTGACATTACGCAGAGCATCATGAATAAACGTCTTCCATGGCAGCTCACTTTACCACATCAAGTAGCACTTTTAATGCCTGCGTTATTTGTTCCATTAACTACAGTAATAGAAATTGGTTTAGGTGGCGGTAATTTGCTGAGATGGCTGCGCAAAATTAACAATAAATTACATTTTGTCAGCATTGAAAGTAATCGCACTGTTTACGAATGTTTCGAGCAATATTTTAACCCTAACCAGCTCAAGTTTACCCAATTCAATAACGAATTTACTTTATATCTACAGCAAAATACGCTCGATAGAAACTGGGTTATTTATGATATTTTTGAACGAATAGATAGCGACAGTATTGCGTTACTCTCTACTTTTTTATCGCAGATAAATCAAAATAACCAGGCACGATGTATTTCACTCAACATTCCGCAAAGTACTGAATATGAAAATGACATCATACAAAAGCTACTTCAGCCATTTAGCCGACAGTATTTTATTTACAAACTTGAAGTCCCTCATTATCAAAATGTCATTTACCATATTATTGATAAGTCACTTAACCACGCAAATGCACTGGAAGCAAAATCGCCTACAAACTTCATTGTAAATCCAAATAATTTGCCTAATTACCAATATCAACGCTGGTTAATGTATTGGCAATATAGCAAACAGATTTTTATATAATTTTATATTGTAAGGGTAAAAGTTACTGGCCCGTCATTTATAGACTGAACCTTCATATCTGCAGCAAAAATTCCGGTAGGAACAGTAAAACCATAGGATCTTAGATGGGCACAAAATGATTGATACAAGGTTTTGCTCATTTCAGGCTCAGCAGCACGTGTAAAGCTAGGTCGCATGCCTTTTGTTGTATCAGCCGCTAGCGTAAACTGCGAAACCACAAGTACATCACCTTGCACTTGTTGAACATTAAGATTCATTTTGCCGTTACTGTCTTCAAATATCCGATATCCCGCGACACGCTCAGCCAGCCGTTTTGCTTTAGCTTCAGTATCCTCAGGCTCGATCGCTAACAAAACTAAAACGCCTTGAGATATTTCACCCGTAATTTCATTATCAACTTTAACACTAGCTTGTGACACTCTTTGAATAAGTGCAATCATCTTTCTTTTTCTTCTAAAAAATTGGCCATAACATCAGTTGCTTTACAAAACGCATCTATAGTTTGGCTTTCAAAACCACTATGACCAGCAAATGGTAAGATTTGAAGTTGTGCATTATGCCAGTTATTAGCCAAGACATAGGCGATGTCTAGTTGGCAAACCATATCATAACGACCATGCAGTAGTATCGCGGGGATATCTGCAATTTTTACTAAATTATCAATAATATAGTTTTCAGGGATAAAGCATTTATTGGTAAAGTAATGCGCAGATACTTTTGCCATACATAAAGCTTGATGTGAGTCTTGCACTTGTGCCATACCGATATGGTGGTGCTCAATTGTAGACAATCGTAATTCCCATAAGTACCAAGCTTTACTGGCCGAGATCACCGCAACTTCATTTTTTGAGGTTAACTTATCATAATAAAATGGCAATGGATCACTTCTCTGCTCCTCAGGCAATTGAGCAATAAACTCCTGATAATATTCAGGAAAAAACTTCTTAGCGCCGGAGGGTTTATACAACCAGTCAAACTCAGCAGTTGTACCTAAAAATAATCCACGCAAGACAAAAGCGAGTACCCTTTCAGGGTATTCAATACCATATGCCATAGCTAAGGTTGTGCCCCAAGAACCACCCGCAACAAGCCATTGCTCTACATTTAAATGCCGACGAATTTTTTCAAGGTCATTAATTAATGCTTGAGTAGTATTGTTTTCAATACTCGGTGATGGTTTTGAACGACCACAACCTCGTTGGTCAAATAAGATGATACGGTATTTTTCTGGATCAAAATAACGTCGGTGATTCTCACTTGAACCACCACCTGGCCCGCCATGTAAATACACCACAGGAATACCTTTAGGGTTACCTGATTGTTCTAAATATAATTGATAATTGTCGCCAACATCTAACCACTCTGTCTGATACGCGGATATTTTTGGAAAAAGCACTCGGGACATATATCCTCCAAATTAAGTGGAAATTAAACAAGCTAACCTAAAGCCTAGTGTATTTAACGCTATTCGTCATTTTGCTGTTGTGGTAAGCCATATTTTTCGAGCGACACTGTGACCAGTGCACCAAATAAAACAACCAACCAAGATAAATACACCCATAAAAACAATATCGGTATACCCGCTAAAGCACCATAAATGGCTTGATACGAAGGTAATTGCGTAACATAAAACGCAAAGCCTTTTTTTGCTAACTCAAACAATATAGCGGCTATTACAGCGCCACTAATTGCATGCCTAAACTTAACCACTTTATTAGGCACAACCATATATAAAATAACAAACGCCGCAATTGAAGCAAAAAGCGGCAACGCTCTTAGAAAAACATTGGCAATACCTAAAACATCATAGTCACCCAATGAAACAAGTGACACTATATAGGATGTGGCAGCCAAGCTACTACCAACCAATACGGGACCTAGTGTTAATACCATCCAATACATAGAAAACGCCGTAATAACGCGCCTTTTTTGCTTAATTCCCCAAAGCTTATTAAAAGACTTGTCAATCGCTGAGATTAGCAACAAGGCAAATAAAAATAAAAACGAAATAGCAACTGCAGACATTTTAGAAGCATTGTTAACGAATCCAGTTATATATTGCTGAACAACATCGCCTGACGTGGGAACAAAATTACTATATACAAACGATTCAATATCAACGCGAATATCAGCAAAAATTGGAAATGCCGTCATAACCGATAACATTACAACCATAAGAGGCACTAGTGACATTAAGGTTACATACGACAAATAACCCGCCACAACATGTATTTGTTCTTTTTGAATGCGTGTAAACAAAAAGGGTAAATACGACACTAAAAATTGCTTAAGTGGCAAATTGTATAAATACGTGATTAATTTTCTATCTTTCAACAATTTACTCTTCCTGTGTCTTATCATTACTATACTATGATAAACATATTTGCTTTAATAACGAAGTGAAACAATTACAGTTTTAATTTTTACGATAAGGAAGATTCATGTCAGGTCAAGGTTCTGGCGGCAATGTACTTGCTGCTATTTGTAGTTTTTTTATACCTGGTTTAGGCCAGTTAGTACAAGGGCGCATATTAGCAGCCATCTTATTTTTTGTTGGAATGGCTGTTTCTTGGGTACTCGTTTATCTATTGGTTGGCTGGTTACTAGTACCAATTGTTTATGTATGGTGCATCATTGATGCTGCTAAATATAGGGCAACAGACTGATGATTAAAAACATAGCGTTAATACTTGCGACGACACTGACTGCCATATCTTTAAATGGTTGTTCAAGCGCATATTATTCCGCAATGGAAAAAGTTGGTGTTCATAAACGTGACATTATGGTTGATCGCGTTGAAGAAGCAAAAGAATCACAGGAAGAAGCACAGCAACAATTTAAAAGTGCTTTAGAACAGCTATCAGAATTAATTGCTTTTGACGGCGGTAAACTTGCTGAACAATATGAAGCAACTAACGACCAATATGAAGCCAGTAAAGCAGCTGCAGAAGATGTTAGTTCACGTATAGATGCGATTGAAAACGTTGCTAACGCGCTTTTTGACGAGTGGAATGAAGAAATTTCACAATATGAAAGTGCTAAATTAAAACGTCAAAGTCAGCTCAAATACAAAGAAACCGAGCGTCGCTATAACAAGCTGATTGCATCTATGCGCAAAGCAGAAAGTCGCATGGCGCCAGTACTAACCGCATTGAAAGACAATACTCTTTACTTGAAGCACAACTTAAATGCTCAAGCCATTGGTGCTTTACAAGGCGAGTACAAAGCTATAAAACAAGATGTAGAAATTTTGATAGAAGAAATGAATACTGCTATTCAACAATCGCAGCAATTTATTGAAATGCTTACACCATAGCTAACACTATAAGCTGGCTTCTAGATCCATTGGATGATTAATATTTAATGGATCTTTAACGTCATGTTGCTGATTAATAAGTGACAATAATTCAGAAAGTTGTTTTATTTGTGTTGGACCTGCTCGGCCCTCTTCAAACATTTGACTAAGATTTTGCAACATCTTTAGCTGTTCAGGAGACATAATTACAATTCCTTTTGCGTGCTAACTAATACAATTTACTAAGTTGAATATCGCCTGCAAGTTTTTCCTAGGCAATAACATGGTTAGTTTTTATACGATATTCAACTAACGTAAAGGTAAGGATAGCAACTATTCTTATTTCCTCCAGTGCTTAAAAGACTTCCGCTAGTAACAGGATGTTTCATCTTTAGCAATCAATATTAAATACAATAAGTTACGATATGACTACGGTAAATTACCACTCACCTTACATGATATTTCTGACAAAAACTTGAGAGATATCGCACACGACCGATGCAATTTGTTGACTAATTGGTTAAGAATCAAATCAAGATAATAAAAAAGCCACCAAAAACAAAGTTATGGTGGCTTAAATTAAACGCTAAATAAAATTACTTTTTAGCTGTACGACTCTCACGTTTACGGTCACTCTCTTTTAACCATTTCTTGCGAATACGGATATTTTCAGGAGTTACTTCAACAAGTTCATCATCATCAATAAACTCTAAAGCTTGCTCTAACGTCATCTTCACTGGTGGTGTTAATACTTGCGCTTCATCAGTTCCTGAAGCACGAACGTTAGTTAGTTGCTTACCTTTAAGCGCGTTAACCGTTAAATCGTTATCACGACTATGAATACCAATAACCATACCTTCGTATACTTCAACACCATGACCTATCATTAGGCGACCACGTTCTTGAAGGTTAAATAGTGCATTAGTTAATGCTTTACCTGTCGCATTAGCAATCATTACACCATTTAGGCGTTGACCAATTTCACCACCTTTGTGAGGACCGTATTCAAAGAACGTATGGTAAATAAGACCTGAGCCAGAGGTTAATGTCATAAACTCAGTTTGGAAACCAATCAAACCACGGCTTGGCATGATAAAGTCCATTCGAATACGACCTTTACCATCAGGCGCCATATCCGTTAATTCAGCCTTACGTGTACCCATTCTTTCCATGATTGCACCTTGATGTTCGTCTTCAACATCAATAGTAACAGTCTCATAAGGTTCTTGAATTTCACCATCAATTTCACGCATGATTACTTCAGGGCGTGATACTGCAAGTTCATATCCTTCACGGCGCATATTTTCAATTAAAATACCTAGATGAAGTTCACCACGACCAGATACTTTAAATTTGTCAGGATCATCAAGTTGCTCAACACGTAATGCAACGTTATGAACAAGCTCTTTGTCTAAACGATCTTTGATATTACGTGAAGTAACATACTTACCTTCTTTACCAGAAAATGGTGAAGTATTTACTTGGAAAGTCATGGTTACTGTTGGTTCGTCTACTGAAAGCGCTGGTAATGGCTCTACTTCTGTAGGACAACAAATAGTGTCTGAAATCTTCAGTTCACCTAAACCTGTAATAGCAATAATGTCACCCGCTTCAGCTTGCTCTGCTTCATGACGTTCAAGGCCTAAGTAACCAAATACTTTACCTACTTTACCGTTATGAATTTTTCCACGAGAACCTTGGATAGTAACTTGTTGGTTAGGTTTAACAGTACCGCGAGTAATACGCCCAACACCGATAACACCTAAATAAGAGCTGTAATCAAGTTGAGAAATTTGCATTTGGAATGCGCCATCAGGATCTGCCGATGGTGCTGGTACTTGGTCAACAATTGTTTGGAATAAAGGAGTCATATCGTCGCCAACAACACCTTCTTCCATTGATGCCCAACCGTTAATTGCTGAAGCATAAACAACTTGGAAATCTAACTGATCATCAGTAGCACCTAAGTTATCAAACAAATCAAATACTTGATCCATAACCCACTCAGGACGTGCACCTGGCTTGTCAATTTTGTTGATAACAACAATAGGTTTTAATCCTTGAGCAAATGCTTTTTGTGTTACAAAACGCGTTTGCGGCATTGGGCCTTCTTGAGCGTCAACGATAAGTAATACAGAATCTACCATTGACATTACACGTTCAACTTCACCACCAAAATCGGCGTGACCTGGAGTATCTACGATATTAACGCGATAGTCATTCCAGTTGATAGCAGTGTTCTTTGCTAATATTGTGATACCACGTTCTTTTTCGATATCATTTGAATCCATAACACGTTCTTCAAGATCTGTTCTAGCATCTAAAGTACCTGACTGGGATAATAATTTATCAACCAAGGTCGTTTTACCATGGTCAACGTGGGCGATGATCGCAATATTGCGTAATTTATCTAACACTGGCATTTGCTCAAATAGGGCTATAATTGGGCGCGTATTGTACAGGAGATAGTCAAACAAATAAAACAGTTACTTTGTTATCTTTTAATAGCGGATAGTGTAGTCTTAAAGTAACTTTTAAGTGCAACGCACCACAATAATGCACGTATCGCACCACAGTAGTGCAATTGATTTTTTATTAACTAATAAAAGCTTTAAAGATCAAC
>Ga0070725_10002349_pt1 | contig 10035 bp, 6 predicted proteins | sample tdDd002_FD_69781 | JGI IMG/M metagenome (GOLD analysis project Ga0070725, IMG submission 69781) | Marine sediment microbial communities from the Atlantic coast under amendment with organic carbon and nitrate - tdDd00.2 | ecosystem: Environmental > Aquatic > Marine > Coastal > Sediment | place...
AAAGTTAAAAGTTAAAAGTTAAAAGTTAAAAGTTAAAAGTTAAAAGTTAAAAGTTAAAAGTTAAAAGTTAAAAGTCGAAAGTTAAAAGTCGAAAGTTAAAAGTCGAAAGTTAAAATATAAAGGTCAAAAGAAAAAGATAGGATTTAAAAACCTAAAAAATTGTAGTGGTCGGTCTTGCGCCGACATAATCGAAAATTATGCGTAAACCTCTGGTGTAGGGGTCGCAGATCTGCGACCCGCGACCCCAAAGAATGACCCAAATGATTTATTTCGCTAACGCGAAGAAATATATGAAGTTTAATTTCCTTCGTAAATTACCGAAAAAATAGATTCACTTGACCCATGTGAATTTATTTTTTCTAACTATTTAAGATTTAGTTAATAACTAATTACGTTCTATATAATAACTCTCCTTTATCATGTACTTATGATGAAAGGAGCTGAGCATTTTGAGCAATCAACAGAAACAAGAAATTACAGAGCTGAATCAAAAGAAAAACTTTTTAGGAAAGCTCTCTGAACTATTTATTGACCGTTATCGCATGTCTTATTTAATGATCATGTTAATCGTGGTCGTAGGGGTTTCGGCATACAATTCTTTACCGAGGGAATCTATGCCAGATGTTACTCTTCCTTATGCCATGGTTACGACGGTGTATTCAGGGGCCAGTCCAGAGGATGTCGAATCTTTAGTAACCGATGAGGTCGAATCGGCCATATCAGAATTGGATGATGTTGAAGATATCACATCAACGTCTTACCTAGGCTACTCAGTTGTTAACATAGAGTTTGCAACTGGTGTTGACATGGACCTTAAAAAGGTGCTCCTCCAAAACGAAATTAATGAACTTCGGTTCCCAGACGATGTTAACGATCCATCGGTACGTGTCTTTGCTACTTCTGAAATGCCTATTATGCGTATGAGTATTACAGGTGACTACGATATGTACACCTTGACTCAAATAGCCGAAGACATTCAAGACCAAATTGAACGTGTTGATGGTGTTGGTAATGTTGATGTTAACGGTGGGCTGGATCAAGAAGTTCATATTTATATTGATCCTGTTAAGTTGAACAATTATGGACTTTCTCTTAATGCAGTTCAAGGTGCCCTAGCGGGTGCCAATATCAACACACCATTGGGTGATGATAATCTTGATGGTATGTATTACAACATCCGTGTAGATGAGCAATTTGAATCAGTAGAAGAAATTGAACAGGTATTATTAACAACAGGGACAGGCGAACTCATCTTCCTAAAGGATGTTGCTCAAATCGTAGATACCCATGAGGATCCTGAAGAAACAGCAGCTATGTATTTAGCTGGCGATGATGAATCACGTTCCTACGGTTCGGTTAATATTACGGTCGACCGTGAAGATGGGGCCGATGTTGTAGGGTCTAGCGAGCGCGTACGTCAAATGTTAGAAGACGAAAAGGGGAAACTTTACCCAGAGAATTTAACCATTCATATATCCTTTGACCAAGCCGATGATGTTACACAAGATTTAAAAGATGTAACAGAAAATGCACTATCAGGACTCGTAGTTGTAGTTATTGTACTCTTCTTATTTATAGGTTTTAGCGAGTCTCTGATTGTAGCCTTTGTTATCCCACTTTCAATGCTTTCCGCATTGGCAGTTATGAGTTACAGTGGTATAACCCTCAACAGTTTATCCATATTAGGTCTTATTGTATCTTTAGGTTTACTAGTGGATAATGCCATCGTAATTATGGAAAATGTTGACCGTATGCGCCATTTAGGATTAGATCGGGTAACGGCTTCAAAAGTAGGTACCAATCAAGTGGCAGTGTCAGTATTTGCAGCAACGCTTACAACGGTTGCAGCCTTTGTGCCGCTTACAATGATACCAGGTATGATGGGATCATTTATTAAATCCATACCTCAAGCTGTTATTATTACAATACTTGCATCTTTAGTTATATCATTGATGATTACGCCAACTCTTTGTTCGCGGTTCTTGCCTAAACAAAAGAAAAAGAGCAAGTATGGAGACAAACTTTGGGTCCGTGTTGGATCGATAATCCTTGTTGTAATACTTTGTGGTTATGCTTTTAGAGTAGATGGCGAGTTTGGTATTATTGCCATTGGTGCATCCATTATCTTTGGTTCGGCCATGTTTGTTAAGCAGTTTATGTTCCATAACAAAAGTTTAGAAGAAGCGGGTGCTATCAAGTGGTACGAGAAAACACTCAGATCTATTATTACTAGCAAGTCTAAACGATTCATTATGTTGGGTGTAGGTGTATCGCTCTTAGTTGCAGCATTGGCTACTTTCCCAGCAGGCATCTTAAAAGTAGAAATGATGCCAGATGATGACCCAACAACAGTTGAAATAACCATGGAAGCACCGCAAGGGACCAGCTTAGAGACCATGGAAAACATAACAGCAGAAGCAGAGCAAATCTTATTTGATATGCCCGAAGTCGAAAGCTTTTCTATGACAGTTGGTGGTAACCAAAAGAATACATCATCTATAAACGCCGAACTTATTGATGAAAAGTTACGTGAAAAAGATGGTATGGAAGTTTTAGAAGAAGTACGAGAAAAAGTAGAGTTAATTGCAGGTGCGCAAATCACTGTAAAAGCAAGTGCTCAAGGTCCACCAACAAGTGACTATGACATCAGTGTTAGTTTTCTTGGTGAAGACATGGAAGAAGTTAAAGCCACAGCAGAAGAACATTTAGCGGTTTTAAGTGGTATGGAAGGTGTCGTAGGCCCTAAGCTCAACGTTCAGGATGCAGCACCACAAATACAATTTGATATTAATAACAACAAAGCAAAAGCATTAGGTTTGACAGCTAGTGATATAGCTGGTGAATTACGTAGTTATATAAATGGTGTAACAGCTACAACAGTTAAATTTGACAATACTGAGGTGGATGTTATCATCAAAATGGATAACGAGGAAATTACGTCTACTGATCAACTTAACAATTTATTCATTACACTTAAGAATGGTGATAAAATACCAGTAAGTGTTGTAGCAGAAGTAGTTGAAGTTGAGGGTTTATCAGAAATTATTCATGAAGATTTTGACCGTGTTATTAAACTTCAAGCAGACTTAAAAACGGGTTACAACTCTAATGAAGTTTTAAATACATTCCGATTTGAAGCAGCTAATATTATGGTTCCAGAGACCGTTGAAATGAAGTACGGTGGTGAGTCTGAGGACATAGCTGAGAACTTTGGAAACTTAGGAAACAGCATGCTGTTAGCAATTATCTTGGTATATGGAATTTTAGCTGTACAGTTTAATTCCATAACACAACCATTTGTAATTGTTATGACCATACCTATGGCAACAATAGGTGTTATCTTTGGTCTACTTGTTACTGGTAATAATTTCGGCTTCTATGCATTTATGGGTCTTGTATCCCTTGTTGGTATAGCCGTTAATGATGCCATTGTTTTAGTAGATTACATTAACTATCTACGAAGTGTTGGCAAGAATTTGACTGATGCTTTGGTTGAAGCAGGTAAAACGCGATTTATACCTGTATTCTCTACAACGATTACGACTTGCGGTGGTATTTTACCATTGGCAGTTAAGAATCCTTATTATGCACAATTAGGTTACTCATTAATATTTGGCCTCATGGTAGCAACGGTATTAACACTTGTGTTTATTCCGATTTTCTACTCACTTATTGAAGGTCGAAAAATAAAAAAACAAGAAGGCAAAGACAAACGCGCCATGGAAAAAGCATTGGCAGATGTGGAGGTGTAACATATGAAAAAATTAGTGACAATCGGATTAATCATAGCTCTTATGGCGGCATCTGTTGGCTGCTCAAGACCAGGTGCAAATGCAGATATAAACGAAGAAGCGGTAGACCAAACATCTATCAAAGTAGCTACTGTTACAACAGAGACTGTTAAAGAAACTTTCTATGGTGTTGGTGAAATGAAAGCCAAAGATGAATACAGTGTTATGACAGGACAATCAGGAACCGTTGAATCAATCAGTGTTAAAGTTGGGGATGCTGTTACAAAAGGTCAAATACTCATGAAATTAGAAAACAGCAGTCTCATACGAACAGTAAACAACACAGAGACATCGTTACGTACACAAAGTAATCTTAATAAGATTACTTTAGATAATGCACAAGACTCTTTTGAAGAGACCAAAGCTTTGTACGATGTTGGGGCAACTTCAAAAAATGCATTAGATTCAGCTGAAAATGCACTTGAACAAGCAAAACTAAATTACAACAATTCAGTACAAAATTACAATGCTACAACAAAAAACAATCAAGAAGATTTAGCAGATACCTATATTAAGAGCCCTATTGATGGTGTTATAGCAGCTAAGTATGTAGATGTTAACGAAGACGTTCAAAACGTAACTGCATTTAAAGTTGTAAATACTTCTATGATGGTTGCTGAAATCAACGTGCCAGAACACATTGTTGACAGTATTCAAGAAGGTCAGGATGCCATGGTTTATTTAAATGGTAGCAAAGATACTTTTGTAGAGGGACATGTTGCAAGTATCGATGAAGTAACTGGTGACAATTCTTATTTATACCCAGTAGAAATTCAAGTCGATAATACAAATGCAAAACTTAAGTCTGGTATGTATATTGAAGCTGAGATCGTTTTAGAAGCGCGGGAAAATCAAGTTGTTGTACCTAAGAGCGCTGTATTAGAAGACGCAAATGGAACCCATGTTTATGTCGAAAAAGAAGGTATTGCTGAGCGACGCGATGTAAAAATCGGTTATAATGAAGCTGAAATGGTTGAAGTATTAAGCGGTTTAAAGAAGGGCGAAACACTCATTATTAGAGGTCAAGACTACCTAGATGATGGAGATGCAGTTCGTATTATTGAGTAACAAGTAACGCAATAATTAATAAACTATGAAGTCTTAAAACCTTTGGTGAAAACCAAAGGTTTGAGGCTCTTGATGGAGGCATTGTTATGTCTATACGTATGCGATTGACGCTTATGCTCGTATTAGGACTTGTTGTTCCAATTCTAATGATTTTTCTTTTGGATCCATTGGTACCAAGTCGTGGAAAAGGACCTTTAGCGGACGTACAAAGAGCGCAAAATAACTACTTGAATAAACCAGAAGTTAAGGAAGCAGTTACTGAGGTAGTAGACACGCTCTTGTCAGAGTTTAATTCAAATCCTGATAGAGTGTATGATATTGAGTTTATGGATAACTTGAATGAGAAATTAATTCCCATCGGTGCTCAAATGATAGCTTCAAGCCTTGACGACCAAATGATCTATTCAAGTAATGATTTTGAAATACCTTCAAGACATACTAAAGATGAACTCGTCAATATGAAAGAAAACGTTCGTGTTGTAGACATGGATTTTAGATTTTTAATTCATAAAATATTGCATGTTAAAACGACTGATGGAACACCAGTGAATATTATGATATTGACCCAATTCGGTGAATTTACGAAAATGAAGCTATTTATCATTCGCAATTTACTTGTATTGGTGACTGCATTTGCATTGGTTTATATTGTTTTAGTTTATTATGTTACAAAGTCTATTAATAAACCATTAGATCGTCTTAAAGAAGCCAATGAAAAACTGAGTCAAGGTGAGTTTACACATCGTATTGGTATTTATACCAATGATAAAATTGGCGAAGTTAGTAAAGGATTTGACTATATGCTAGAAAAAATAGAGGAAAACGTCCGGATACGCATGAAATATGCAGAAGACAGAAAAGAGCTAATAGCAAGTATATCGCATGATTTAAAAACTCCATTGACGGCTATAAAAGTGAATGCAGCTGCAATTAACGATGGTATTGCAGATACCATGGAAAAGAAAACGAAGGCGTTTAATATTATTACCAATAAAATAGACTACATGCAGCATTTAATCGAAGAACTCTTTTTATATTCAAAATTAGATATGGATAAACAAGCATTCAATTTTCAAGATGTTCCGCTGCATCGATTTATGGAAGATGTTATTGAAGAGTGGGAATTGGAACATGATCCTGAAAAAGTACGTGTATCCTTGGAATATGAAAAAGGTAATGATTTTATAATGCCAATGGATGTTGAAAAAATGAAGCGGGTTGTTGTTAACATACTGGAGAACTCAATTAAATATTCAGGAGTTAGTCCTTTGTTATTGCATATAGGCATAAAAGAGCAAGAAGGTAAATATATTATTAAAATGAACGATAATGGTGTGGGTGTGCCAGAAGAAGAGTTGAGTAAGCTTTTTGAACGATTCTACAGAGTTGATGTTTCAAGAAATTCGGAAACTGCTGGTAGTGGTTTAGGACTCGCAATTTCAAAACGTATCGTCGAAGGTCATAATGGACGCGTATATGCAGAGAGTGGAGTTAATCAAGGAATGCACATATTCATTGAATTTGATACCAGTGCTCAAGAGGAGGTATACCATGAAACGAATCTTAATAGTGGAAGATGATTTAGATATTGCACAAGTCGAAAAAGACTACCTAGAACTTTCGGGATTCGAAGTAGTGGTTGAAAATACAGGGACAGAAGGCCTCAAAAGGGCTACAACAGAAGACTATGACCTTGTCATACTAGACCTCATGTTACCAGGAGTAGATGGGTTCGAAATATGTAAAAGTATTCGAGAAAAGAAAAATATACCTGTTATTATGATCTCTGCTAGAGATGAAGATATTATGAAAATGCGTGGCTTTGAAGTAGGTTTAGATGATTATCTTACTAAGCCGTTCAGTCCCAACGAACTGGTAGCTAGAGTCAAAGGAAGATTATCCAGATATGAAAGTTTAGTAGGGGATACAAATAGTGGACAAGAGATAATGGAAGACCGTGGAATTATTATAGACCAAACTGCCAGACGTGTTTTTGTCAATGATAGTGAAGTTGTTATGACAAATAAAGAGTTCGATTTACTGGTATTGTTTATGTCGAACCCTAATAAAGTTTTTAGTAAAGATGATTTGTTTGAAAAAATTTGGGATCTTACTTCTGAAGGAGATATTTCTACCGTAACCGTTCATATTCGTAGACTTCGTGAAAAAGTTGAATTTGACCCTTCTAAACCTGAACGTGTTATTACTGTTTGGGGAATTGGATATAAATATGTAAAGTAAAATGCTTATGAGCATTTTACACAGATCATCGAAAAAAGCCCAAATTCTTTGTCGCTTCACATTTTATCGATTCTTACGTATGTTTAATACGCTGCGACCCGCTAAAATGCTTGCTTCGTGAATTTGATCTTTTTACAATGATCAAGATTCTATCAAAAAAGACAAAAAACATGACTTCTTCGATAGCCTCAGTAAAATGCTTATGAGCATTTTACAGTTGATAGTTAAAAGATGAAAGTTGAAAGATCAAGAGGCCGATGGCCTCTTTTTGTTTATATTGTCCTAAAACATAAAGCTGAGTAAGGATAAAATCCTTGAAATAAGGAGTTCTTTTGTAGGGGTAGCACATGTGCGACTTGATTGATATGAGGGCGATTTATAAAAAAAATTCAATGCTTTCTATATGTTTTCAACAAAAAATATGCGATCTCACGAACTGATGATAAAAGTAAATCAACACGGGTATATTAACAATAGGGAACGTTGATAATAAGGAAGGGGAGTAAAATGATTCAAAAAATGATGTCTGACCTTAATGCAATGAAAGAAAAAAGAACAAAGCTTGAGCAAGAGATGAACATGAAAATAAATAATTATCATGATCAATTAAGAAGAATGGATCATGATATTTCAGAAATGAACGAAAATATTCGATTAGCAAGAGCTAACGAAAAAGGCAGCGATCGAACAGTTAACTGGAACCGCGAATTAGAAGGTAACTGGAAAGTAGAAGGACAAGATGAACGTAAACTATTTGAAAGAGAGTATGTGTACGATTCAGCACACAGAAAATAAAAAAACTAAACATACCTATGGGTCGGACTTGTCCGACTCGTTTTATTGTTTGCGAGGCATGTTGCCGAGCTAGTGACTCGAAAGAAAGTCATACCACCTAACCAATGGGAAGGTAAGCTGTAAGCAAGGGCGTCTTTGGTGACAAAGGGGTCTGAAGGAAGCTGATGGCGGTTGTCAGGAGCGGAACGAAAGTAAACCAGTGTTGGCTCATGTAGTGGGTAATCCTGCAATAAGTGGAGAAGCCCTAAAATTGGTTTGAACTACATGTGTTAGGATGGTCGTTTCAACAACAAGCAGAGTAACTTAACCTCGGAAGTGCTGTATCCGAAGCTGTAGGTGTTGTTCCAAGCGAGAGCAAGGAGCTTCTATTAGGATGCAGTATGCAGATGAAGTCGTAGTAGTGATAAAACCCATACCTGAGAAAGCGAGTAATCGTGTGGAGGATAAAATATGGGCGACGCATCATTAGTTGATGTGGCTGATGCAACTCAAAAGGTTGTATCAGGTGCGAAGGATGGAAGAGATTTCGAAGTACATTGATTTTTTTTTTAGGAGAATGATGAAACTGTTTGAAAAAGGGGTCGAAATACCCTAAGGTCCGTTTAACTGGCATAAGAAAACTTGCGAATTAATCGACGACAGCCCTACGAAGTAGCAGAAATCAACGAAGATAAGATTGCCTTAGAGCTAGAGACGTCAAGTTGACTCTGTGAAGAACGTATAGTCAAACTGCGAGAAAGAATAAGATGTAGCGACAATGGAGGACATGCAAATGAAGAAGCTATACAGCCTAATCGATAAAATCTATCGAAAAGAAAACTTGCATAAAGCATTCATAAAAGTAAAAAGAAACAATGGAGCTCCTGGAATAGATGGAGAAACTGTATCTGTTTATAATGTGAATCTGGAAGCAAATATTAACCTTCTTCATGAGCAACTGAAAACCAACACGTATGAAACAAGCCCAGTAAGACGGGTGGAAATCGAAAAGCTCGATGGTGGGAGAAGACAATTAGGTATTCCGACCGTTAGGGATCGTGTCGTACAACAAGCTGTTGTAAATATCATAGAACCGCACTTTGAAAAGACCTTTCATCCATCAAGTTATGGATACAGACCCAAACGCTCGCAACAACAAGCTGTAGCGAAGGCAGAACTCTTCATGAACAAACACAATTTAAAACATGTCGTGGACATGGATTTGAGTAAATGTTTTGATACCTTAAACCATAGCTTAATTATAAAAGCAGTAGGCGAAGTAATAAGCGATGGAAGGGTGCTAAACCTCATAAGGAAATTTTTGAACTCAGGTGTTATACAAAATGGCAACTACATCGAAAGTGAGATAGGAAGCCCTCAGGGCGGGGTGATTTCACCACTACTCAGTAACATTTATCTGAATCTATTTGATCAGAAAATGATGCAAAGAGGCATTCGCATAGTGCGCTATGCGGATGATATTCTGATATTCGCAAAAGACAAGAAAACAGCTGGCAATTATAGAGTTCTTGCAACAAAGATACTTGAAGATGAGTTGAAGTTAAAAGTGAATGAAGAGAAGACAACGCTGACAAGTATATATGAAGGAGTCGAGTTTTTAGGCTTCAAAATATGGACTAGATGGGTAACTGTAGCTCCAAAACGAATCAAACGATTCAAGGATAAGATCCGCAAAATAACCAAGAGAAATGCAGGTAGAAAACTTGAAGAAGTCATAAAAGAACTCAATCCTGTACTCAGAGGTTGGATGAACTATTATCGGGTTGCCAACGTAAAAAAGTTAGTTCAATCGTTAATGGAATGGATAAGAAGACGGTTGCGAATGATAAGGATGAAACAGTGGAAAACGTACAAAAAGATGCATAAAGAGATGAGGCAACAAGGCATTAAAGGAAATGAATCAAAAATGGCCGTAACCAAGTGGAAAAATTCAAATACACACATAATCCACATGTTGCTACCTAACCAATACTTTAAAGACCTAAACCTCTTAGACCTATGCGATTACGAAGTTGGATTGTTGTCCAATTATAGATAGTTGGATTAGAAATTTCAGGAGCCGGATACGGCAAACGTAAGTCCGGTTCTGTGAGAGCAAAGAAAATAGGACTAATTATCCTATTTTCTAGCTACTCGATTT
>Ga0070725_10002357_pt1 | contig 10012 bp, 12 predicted proteins | sample tdDd002_FD_69781 | JGI IMG/M metagenome (GOLD analysis project Ga0070725, IMG submission 69781) | Marine sediment microbial communities from the Atlantic coast under amendment with organic carbon and nitrate - tdDd00.2 | ecosystem: Environmental > Aquatic > Marine > Coastal > Sediment | place...
GAACTCACACTAACTTGAATATCAATAATCGGTTTAGCATCAAGGTCATTAATTGAAGTTGATCCAATATGATCAATTCTCAATGCTAGGTTTCCCATACTAGATCTGATCATTTTAGCTTTCTTATCGAAATTTGCCTCCCAATCAGGATTATATTTCACAATTATTACTTTCTCTGCCACATTACCTCCTCTTTATTTCTACCCAATAATTATTGTTTAGTAAATCGGTTATCTCAACCTTTTTCTGTTACAGGGTATAACCATACTAAACTCTATTGCAATAATCTCATTAATACTTTCATATATTTCTCTTTAATCACTATCGTTTTTTAGTCACCAAATATTTCTGGTATTTCATCAGTTGTAAGTCTATCTCTAAATTCCGGCGAAACCAAATGAAACTGATCCTTTTTTATCCAACTGAAACAGAATACTTCACCATCATCTTTATCATTGCTCACAACGCAGTGTTCCCAATCATTAAAAGTATCTTGTCCTATGTAAAACAAGTAATCAATACGTTCTACATCAGATTTTATATACTCCTTATAATATTTTACTTTAGCAAGATCTCGCACAAATGTAAGATTTTTAAGACCACTTTCCTCGAATATCTCTCTTATGCATCCATCAAAATAAGACTCATTCTCTTCGACTCCTCCTCCGGGGAGTCTATAAAACTCGTATTCAATATTTTTAAAAGATAACACAAGTAGTTCAGGAAGGTTATCTTTATCATACCTGTATATATATCCAAATGATTTGCGCTTCAAGAGCACCTCCTTAATATTTATTATTTAAATTATTGATTGACTTGATCAATAATTCAAGTTAAATAATTTTTATTTACTATAACTATTATGAGAAATACAACAATTATAATAAAGAAATTGATGAGTATTATCACTATTACTATAAATGTGTTAATAATAAAATCAAATCGTTCTTTACTCCTACTCATATATTACTTCATTATTCATACAAGTTGTAGACTCAGAATGGTTGGTAGTAAACAACAAATTATGTCTAAACTTACTCTCTAGAAATAGTTTAGCATGAAATAATAATCAAATTTGACTTGTTACAAAAATATCTATATTAACGACTGAACTACCAGAAATGTTCTTTTTTTACTTTCATGATTTGTATTTCCATACATTTATTTAACATTTACAAATAAATATTTATTGGTCATTACATTATAATAGAAGCATTCTCACTGCTAAAAAAACAGTAACTCTGGAGCATCCTCCCTATCGGTCACTGTTACAAATTATTAATCGTTAAACCTGTTTCTTCCTTTTTTTCTCTTATTGTAGAAAATACTAACCCTTCAGTATTTTCAACATGCCTCTAAGGAAAGTTATTACACTCCAACCATCCCTACAATTCAGAATCATACATACGAATATAATGACCAGAAACTAACAGAGTTTCTAGTCTAACTATTCGATCATTTTCAATTTTCTCGGGGGGTATTAAATATCTAGGTTCAAACATCTCCCATAACACTCAATAATAACTTATCAATTTCATTAAACATATAATTTAGAAATTCATTAGTATGATGATTATTTATGTTCCATATATAATCATTACCACTATATTTATTCAATGCTTCTTGTATAAGATTCATAAATCTATATGGCAAGTTATTTTTTGCCCATTCCCCTCCTTCTGCTTTAGAAGAAATAGCCCCTTCTTTCAAATAATATAGGCTTCTGCACAAATTTAGCACATAATATTCATGTAGATCATCAATACCATTTCTAGCATCATCTATATCATACATAATTGCATCCAAGTAATACTGGATTGGCACAAAACCAAATACATTCTTAATCGGTGTGCCGTGAACACATATACCTCTACTTTTAATGATAGTCAGATGAGCTAATAAATCAGGATCGTCTTCACCACTACATATGTAATCAGGTTCCTTTATGTATTTAGGTTTATGATAATTAGAGTAATGTAAAACAAATGGTGTTGGTTTACTTGGACTCAAAGTATCTGAAACTTTCATAATACTCATTTCAAGCCCTTTTGCAGGTGAATACTTATCATTCTCTAATAGAACACTGATTAAATTTTTCTTAACAGAATCATCAATATCCTCTTCCAAAACAACAAGAAAATCTATATCACTAATATTGGGGTTAAATCCTCCCATTACATATGATCCATGTAAATATATCCCTACCAAATTATCATTTAAAATAGTCTTATAATTCTCTATAATATTGTTAATTAAAGCATCATATCTCATTATTTCATACACTCCTCTCTTTTGATAGAATTTATTTTGATACATTATTATCAATTTGAACTGTTTGTCCCATAAATATTATTAACTTCATTATGAATTAAAATCCATCCAAATATTCTATCTTAGTTATTATAACACTTACCATAATAATTGAATATTAATGATTTGTTACACCGATTCCATATCTTTATTTTATACTATTTGACAAGTTGAACGAGCACTATAACTCCCATGACAATTCATAATATTCTAGTTGACTATTAAACTGTTGATTTATAAAAATGTCCATAACGATTACTGAGTTGACTTAAATCCATATATGAAAAATGTACATCAACCCTGCAAAGTCGCATTGAAAAAACTGAATTTCACTTAAAATTGTACATTATAATCAAATAAAAAAAAGAATCTGTATCAATAATTAGATCAGATTCCTCTTTTATTTACTGGTTAACTCCCCTACCTTTTTCACTTTGTATGGATAAGCACATTAATATTTTTGAGGAGATGTTGAATATTGATGTAGACAAATTAGAAGCTTAGTAGAATATTACTATAATACCTAAAAATGATAAAATGAACTGTAAACTTCTTTTTCCTTTTATGATTACTTAGACCTTTACTTTTATACTCATATGTTTGTATCTTCGACAATGGTCTGAAACACCTCACAAATAGACCTGTTTTCTATAAGAACTAATCCTTTTTTTCACATTCGTAATTTATTCCAATTAACACTTCATTCAATAAATCCCACTAGGTATCCTTTATTCAGGATAAGTGTCATTAAACCATCCCCTACAACCGCAATGTGGACATTTTAAACATTTTCCCCTTATTATACCATTTGGCGAAACAAGATTTTTCCAAAAGCCAATCGAAAATTTTTTGTGACATTTTTTACATACATATGCATTTACTTCAGAATGGTAATAAATCAATCCAATAATTAAAATAAAAGTAATTGTAATCATTATCAGTGGACTAATTCCACCAATTGAAAATGCAAGTGGAAACCCTGCAATCAATAGAAGCACATAAATTCCCAAGAAGACATATGTCATTATATCAGTTTTTCTATGACGTTTTTTCTTTACCAATAAATCATCCATTTCCTTTATACTCTCGGTTTTAATTTTTCCAGTTTCTCTAATTTGTTCTAAAACTTCAGCGAGCCGCTCTCTGGTTTGCTGTAATGTCAGAATTTCCTTATCAATTTTTTCTTGTTGAGTGAGAACTGCTTCAGACAGAAAACTGTATACGTTTGCTGTTTCTGTCATTTTTTTTATTTCTTCTAACGAAAAACCGAGTGCTTTATAGAGACAAATACAACGAAATTCATCCAAGTCATCTTCAGTATAAATCCTTCGCCCTCCCTCACTTAATTTTGATGGTTTGAGAATACCTTTCTTATCATAATACTGCACTGTCCGGACTCTTACATCACATAATTTAGCAAGCTCTCCTGTCGAAAATGTTTGTTTCATATTTGTCACCTCCAACCATAGAATAGCGTATTACGTAACGTAACAAGCAATACCTTACGTAGGGTCATAAAAAAAATTATACATAAATCTATCCCTGACTAATCGTATCATTAAGTTCTAGCAAGAAACATAACATTTTATACCACATCATCTTTATTAATGGAACAACTCACCACTTAACTTCTTCGAAGTTTGAAGCGGGAGCTTCTTTGAAGACAGTATGCTGTTAAAGTACAGTAGTATCACCTTGTTATATTTAGAAGGACTCATTCACATAAATGGTAAACTGGCTTCCATACACATCAAAACTTTCTAGTTTTTCAACCTGGTGCAATATACTAGAAAATGTACATGACGATTATGGATTTAGATGTACTTTTGATCTACAATAATGTACATTATATCCTCCAATTTATAATGTACATTATAATAGAAAAATAAGAGAAATCAGTTCTAGATAGAAACCGATTCCTCTTTTATTTACTTCATAAGTCCCCTACATTTTCAATTCATAAGGGTAATGTCTTTTTAATTAGTTTACTTGATATGGCAAAGCAAATGAATAGAAAATAATGATGTCATTATTGATAAGTATACTTCTACCTTGCTGTAACTATAAAACGTTCTTCAAGTAAAATAAGTCTTCCATTAAGTGTATTCTCTTCAATGAGTATGTCCAATTCTACTTTATTCTCTTTAAGAGTATAATCTTTACTCATATGCATTGATGAAAGATGTTCGGCAAAATCTGATATAGTATCAAAGATTAATACACAATCTTTAAATATATTTATCTCAATCTCTTCAAACCCCCCATTTATGAGTCTTTGTTTAACTTTTTCAAGAGCATATAATGGATGAATACCTAGAATCATTCCACCAGGAGCAAGTATTTTCTTATGGTCATATATCGAAGTCGGTCCTCTCCTATTATAAATCAAATCGTACTTTACCTTTTTAACTTTTTCCATTTCATGTGTGTGAAAGTAGATAAACTCTGTATTCTCAATACCATTTGCCTTTTTCAATTCGTTAGCAATATTAAGAAGTTCTATTGCACTGTCTCCTCCTGTCATCTTCTCAGTATATTGAGACATTTTTAGAGTAAACTCACCATGACCACATCCTATATCTAATACATTTGAAAAATTCGGTAATATATCAATAAGTCTTTTTTCAAAATTATCCTCACCAGACTCGCCTTCTTTTACAAAATGTGCACGACTTCCATAACCATTGTTTCTTTTTGCATTTTCGTTGTACCACTCTTGACACTTATTCATATAATCCTCCCTAATATTTCCCCTATACTAGTTGAAATCTTGATAACTTTTATATTATATCATATGAATTACTATCACATGAAATAAGGCAAAGAACTATAATTAATATCATTCCATTTTTTTCATACATACCTCTTAATATTTAGTAAAAACCTATGAGGTGTTTCGCCGAATGGGCAGCACATCTGTGTCATGCAAAATAATATTATTCTCTTATTGTTCATTTTTAAATCTTTCCATGTGTACTACTTTATAATATACACATTTAATTTATTACCTATTAATCAGTAATTAAAAGTAGCAATATCATATCTATTAACTCTATTTGTAGGATCATGAAGACTAGATAGCATTATACTCATAATTTTTTTATAAGTTATTGTATTATTATCTGCTAAAACAACCATCTGTTTTTCTTCTGATGGTATTCCGCTATTGTAATCTAAAACTAGTAAATGTTTGTATGGATCCTTATTAAATAATTTATGTTCATCAGAAAAAATGCTGTAACCTTCTTCAGTGTAAATTAAATCCTTATAATATAGCTTATCGTTATTATCAACATCAAAATAAGCCATACGAATATAAGAGTCTTTTCCCTTGCTAGAATCCTTTATAAACTCTTCTAGTACTTTTCGATTCTTTATTTCATTAAGTCCAATTCGTACAAAGAAACCACTTTTAATACACTCCTTTACAGTCAGTTCATAATCAGCATCATTAAAGCCTATATATTGATCAGACTCATCAAAGAATACTCTCTTCTCTACATCTTTACATCCTATTAAAGCTATAAAAAACAATATAACAGCTAAAAGCTTGAAGCACTTCATAATTCCCCCCAAATATAATATTTAAAAAGCTTATAGTCAAAGAATACTGTTAAAAGAATTTGATTTTCAGCTCATATCTTTTCCTTTACCGTTACGATTCAAGTATTTCTCAATAAAACGAGCATCATCGATTTCGAGACCGTGTTCCCCTGCAAGTGATTCTAGATGATGTATAAACTCATGCTTCAATGTATGTATAAGCTTTGCCTTCAGTGCTTCATGATTAAGTAATCCAAATAACCGTACAAAAGATCCGTAGTAAATTACTATATATCTGCCCATCATCCTGTCAACATGGTACTCTCCCAATATATAAAGGTCATTTCTCTGACTTACAGGACTCTGTTTTTCCTCAGGTAATAATATAATCCCTCCATTTAGTTTATCATAAAGTTCTTTTGGAAAATCATTGGCTATTTCTTCAAGCATCATTTCCACATCTTCAATTGTAATCATCAGATAGACTCCTTTCTAAAAATGGTGTAGTGAATTTGATTGAATACGGATCATTAAGTAACCTCAGCTCTGAAGGAAACATATAGTCTACAGCTTTTTGCCCTCCAGTTCCAGCTGCTAATAACGTACTTCTCATTTATTACAATTCCAGAAAACATTTATACTCTTTTTCATCAGATTGAGTAATATAATTTTTTATAAATCAATCCAATACCTTCTCATTAAGTGATTACCTTCTACTTTATTATAAGTTTGAATTGTATCCATCAATTTTCCACCAAGCTTTTCTGTTACATATATCGATTGCTCATTAAGCTCATTGATATTAAGTAACACTCTATCTAATCCTTTCTTCTTTGCGATATCTAACCCTTGCTTTAAAATATTTTGTCCATATCCCTTCCCTTGTTCTGTTATTCGAACTGAATACCCGACACTACCAATTCCGTTAATAATATCTTCTGTTAATTCTGTTCTCAACTGAAATTCACCAATAAAATTATTTTCATCTACTGCCCAGAAATAGAGAGTCTTTGGTTGGTTTTCTATCAAACCTAATTCTTTCTTATCATACCATTCTTTAGTTTTTTCAAACCAATTTCCATCAATTGCATTAGGATTCGTAGGACAAAAATATGTGATATTATTTTCATGAAATTCTTTGCAATATTCTTTATAACCACTTAAATATAACTCTTCTCTTTTGATTAACTTAAGCATATTCTATCTCCCTTTCAATTATATAAGCAAATTTATATTATCAGTATCAACTGTTCTAGCAAATAGTTAATTAAGAAGTTACTGTTTTCTTTAGACATAAAACTCAGTAATTATATTATTATTCCTCAAGATATTTTATAACTTTGCCACTTGATTTTGCATAATTGATTTCAGATTTCGTACTACTACCAATGTAGCCACCTTTATTTATAACAAATATTTCATTTGCCATATCAATCTTTCGCTTATGCATATCATCAAGCATCACTTTAGTACCTTCTACCAACTTTTCCTCATCACCTGAATGACCAAAAAATCCAACAGAAATTACAATATTTCCTTGTAAAGTTAATTCCTTTTGTACATTCAAAAATTCTTCTTTAAATTTTGTACTCCCACATAAGGTAACTACATTATACTCTTTCATCCTAATATCTCCTTTAGTTGATCAGTTCACTTATCCACTCATATCTATCTTTTTAAAGCTCATTAGGTTTCTCTTTATTAACGTATTATAATTGGAAATTTTTTTAAGATTACACATTATATAATTATTTCTACAAATCAGAATTTTACTGTTTATTACAATATATATTATACTATAAAATGTACATTATAACCTATAAATTACAATGTACATAACGTTAAACCCCTTGATATACAAGAGGTTTATTATTATTCTATTCAATTATCGTTTTGTACATTCTTTATGAGTTTTTCAGAACTGAAAATATATTTAGTCATATTACCCACATAATGTAGAGATTGAATGCATCAAAAGTGCTCTATTCATAATTAAGTGACTAGAGTGCCAAATTCTCCTTATACGATCTCCCTTACTTATTTGAGAGATGTGTAAATCAAAACGGTAGCAAACACAAAACTTCAAGTCCCTTTTTACACTCATTTCGGTTAATCATAATAATCTTACCAAAGGAAAGCACACTATAATTAAAGCAATGAAAATACTTTCCAACCTAATGATCCACAAATTAACTCGTGTTGCCTTTTTTTTGTTTTGTCTTTTTAAATAACCAATTTGCCAAAAATATTTTGGGTCAACATACATAGCAGATGCTATTATGATAAAAATGAATTGGACTATCAAAATTTTGAAAATAGTTTTTCTTTCAACCATTGATATTACTTTAAAACCTTCAGTTAATAAGAATGCTTCCTCATTATCCTCCCTTAAATGCTTCTCTTCGATTTCATAAGGTGTAAATACATCAATGGCATTATTGTCCTTATAAAACTCATATAATAATTCAGCATTGACTCTCATTTGATATAAAGATCCATTATATTTCATTGATTTTGTTGATTTTATATCATTATAATCACCTTTAAACAGTATTTCATCTTTATTTTTATCAATAAAAATATATTCATTAGTACTACTATTGAAACCGTGATACTTCATTTCATATTCAGATAGTTTTACCATTCTCTCAGATATTTCCGTGAATATACTCGAAAAACTCGCTAAGGCAAACATTAGGATTAAAATAAGGATAAATTGTTTTTTTCTTTTTTCCTTGAATTCCTTACTACTATTATCTGTAATCATAGTTTACCTCACTCCCAATTTATTTGTTTGTCTACCAATTCTTAATTATATCGTATCAGCTCGAGTATAATTTCATCTAAAGACTATACAACATTTACTACAATAACTTCAAGTCAATTTATTACTCTTCCATTGTATATCAGCTAATTTAATCCTCTATTTTTGTTGAATATAGTTCTACCCATACAGGGAAAAAACCTGCATTTATGGCAATATTCCTAGAAAACATATGAGATGCTGAGGTTCCATAAAAAGGTACCTTCCCACGCTTTAAGAGTTCCTGTTTCAATATCGCAACAAGATTTGTACCAATACCTTTCCCACCATATTCAGGCAATACATCAATCCCAACCTGATATAAAGTACTACTATCTTCACTAGCTCCAGCCATACCCATAATAATATCACCGTTAAGAGCTGCAACTCCAAGAAAATCTGGGCAATCATCCTCGAATACAAAAGCTTGATCAAATCTACTATCACCTTTAAATTGTAATATCTCATCCTTTTCAAACCATTTTATTTTAGTAAGAGGCATAATATCAGACACAGCAGGATTTGGTAGGTAAAAATTAGGCAGTTCGTCAATTTCATATCCAAATTCTCTCAATTTATTGTCTATGGCTCTAACATTGCCATAGTCAAACAACCAGCTTGCATCCTTATTTAAAATCTTTTCTTCTAACCATGGTCTTATTTTTTCATCTGCACAAATTATTGCCTTGCCTTCTATACACAGTATTTTCAGGAAACAGCCATCACTTTCGTAAATACGACTACCCTCTATAAGCTTATTTTCAGTGATAGTATTTCCTTCTTTTTCAAAATCTGAAAGTTGACAATTAAAATCAAGTGCTAACTGTTTTTTTGCCAAATCAAGTATTTCACCTTTTACATACATATTATATTACCTCACATTCTCTCTCCGAATCATTATAAATCAAACCAATAAATGTACCTGAATAGCTAGATTAAAATCTTTAGAAGACGAATAATCAATACTAAACAGATTCTCTCTGTTCCTTTAAAATACTTTTCATTTACTATTTCAGTTTATCATAAAGTTTATGAATCAATTATTTCAATTATTTTACACTAAACTATAATTCACTTAGAAAGTGGTGAAATTATCATGATCGATCCCTAGAAAACAGATTTTCAATTTTGCCTACCAAATACAATATACTTTAAAATGTACATTATAAATTAATTAAATGTGTATAAAAAGAGCAATCTAATCTGATTTTCAGATTAGATTGCTCTCATAATTTTACTTTTCTCCCCTGCAGCTTTAAATTTGTAGGGCTGTCGTTCTATATTTATGATATAGTTCACTTTATCTTAAAACTATTTAATCTCTTTCTTATTTACTAAATCCAAATTATAACGGAT
>Ga0070725_10002358_pt1 | contig 10011 bp, 10 predicted proteins | sample tdDd002_FD_69781 | JGI IMG/M metagenome (GOLD analysis project Ga0070725, IMG submission 69781) | Marine sediment microbial communities from the Atlantic coast under amendment with organic carbon and nitrate - tdDd00.2 | ecosystem: Environmental > Aquatic > Marine > Coastal > Sediment | place...
CGTTTGTTCATTTGCATTTCCTCCCAGTAGGTAATCAACACGTAATGTTTTGTGTTCAAAATAGGTATCAAAATCAACTGAGGCAAAACTCAGCTTGCTTGCTACTAATAGCAAGCTTAAAATTAATGTTAAAGATCGAATCATTTTTATAAGTTTAAGGTTATAGCAAAGTTAAAAGAAAGTTTACTGCTATTAAATGATCTTTTGCAGTTCTTGAAACTATTTAGAAGGATATCCAGATTCTCAATAGAGGAATCTCTTTGAAGTTTCATTTTAATAAAGCGATTCAATATATTTGTTCATGTATTAAATCCAACTGTACATATTATCAATTGTAATCAAAAGATTCTCATTCATAGATAAGTAAACATGAAAGAACTACTTGGAATTCATTTAAAGGACTGGTTAATCAATCAAGGTATTGCCGAAAATTTTGCTATTATTCTACAATCTGCAATTGCTGTTGTGGTGGTTTTAATTCTAGCCTGGCTTTCCGACGTTATTTCGAGAAAAGTTTTGATTACAATAATCACCAAGTTGGTTAGAAAAACCAAAACCCATTGGGATGATATTCTTTTGGAAAGAAAGGTATTCAATAAATTATCTCACTTTGCCCCAGCATTCATCATTTATTCTAGTGCTTCTCTAATAAACCAGTCTACAATTGGGCAATATATAGAGAAAGGTGCACAAGTTTACATGATAATATTAGCATTAATGTTGATTAATTCGTTTTTTAATGCAACCAACGATATTTACAACACATTGCCAGTAAGTAAAACTCGTCCCATTAAAGGTTACATACAAGTCGTTAAGATTTTTTTCTTCATAATGGGATCAATCTCAATTATTAGTATTGCTATTGATAAAACCCCAATCTATATTTTAGGTACAATGGGTGCCTTTGTAGCCGTACTCATCTTGGTTTTTAAAGACACAATTCTTGGTTTTGTCGCTTCCATTCAACTCTCGGCAAACAAAATGGTGAACATTGGGGATTGGATTAGCATGCCATCAAAAAATGCTGATGGAACTGTCATCGACATCAGTTTAAATACCGTGAAAGTGCAAAACTGGGATAAAACAATTAGTACCATACCTACTTATGCTTTAGTTTCCGAATCTTTCAATAACTGGAAAGGCATGGAAAAATCAGGCGGAAGAAGAATCAAACGTCATTTTAATATCGATGTAAAATCAATCCACTTTCTTGATGATGAAGAGATTGAGATGGCTGAAAAAGTCAAACTTATTTCAGGCTATATCGCTGAGAAAAAAGAAGAAATCAAACAAGCTAATCCTGAAAATGAGATTCCAATCAATCAGAAACGCTTAACGAATATTGGAACATTCAGAAAATACATTGAGGCTTATCTGCAAAGTCATCCGAAAATCCACAATGATATGACTTTCCTTGTGCGTCAACTTCAACCTTCTGAAAAAGGACTTCCAATTGAGATTTATGTTTTTTCAAATGATCAGGAGTGGGCTAACTATGAAGCAATACAATCCGATATTTTTGATCATATATTAGCCATTGTTCCAGAATTTAACCTAAAAATTTTCCAGAACCCTACAGGTGATGATTTCAAGAATTTAAATAAAATTCAATAGCCTCAAATTGTTAAATACAATTATTTACTTAATTTTGATTTGAACATATAAAACCTATTTCAATGAAAAAATTTCTATTCGTTGTTGCATTTATTTGCACCATGTTTACATTTTCGAATGTAGAAGCATCTAACTATCAAGTTAACGATGCTAAAATTGATGTTTTGTTTGAAAAAGCTTCAACAACTGTCATGATGAATTTAACTGATATGTCTTCGAACTTGATGACATCTACAGCAAGCTTTAATTCTACTGTGAAGGCTAAAGATCCTTTATTAGCGATCGTATTAGATTTCTTTTTAGGAGGATTAGGTATTCACCGTTTTTATCTTGGAACTAAGGTTATGACTGGAGTTGGGTACATCCTAACTTGTGGTGGTATTTTTGGGTTAGTCCCATTAGTCGATTTTATTGTTCTTATAATAAATTACGACGATATCAGCCAATTTGTTGATAACCCTAAATTCTTTATGTGGAGCCACTAAAAGTTTAATGCCTATTTGCTGTTATAAGTCCAATGTTAATTGTGATTTATAACAGCAATTTTATTTTTAATCATCTAATAATACAATATGTTGCTTATTCGGTTCTCATTAATCCTTTTTATCCTCATACCTACTCTTTCTTTTTCTCAAAAGAGTTCAAATTACATTAGTTATAGTATGGATAATCAGTCGTATAAAAAAGGTTTATTAAGCAAGGCTCATGCCGATTTTTTCTACGATAGAGAACAAGGAGTGTTAGTATCCTCATATACTTCTCCGCATAAATTCATAAAAGTAAGCAACAGAGAAGGTGAATTAAAACTTTATATCCCTGAAACAAATACAGTAACTTATACTCAGGATATAACTTTATCAAGCGAAAATGAATTGATTTATTACTTTGCCAACAATCAGCAACAAGATTTGGGATTGGAAAAAGAAGGCTTTACTATGGTAGATTCTCGTTTAGATGATAAATACCTAATATTTGTTTGGGAAGCACCAGAAACAATGAGGACCATAAGAAAAGTTGAAATTGTTTATGATGGAGACTACCCAATTTACGCAGCCTATTTCAATCTTGAGGGAGATATTCTTAAAAAAATATACTACTACGATTATTTTGCAACCAATTATTTCAAAATGCCTACAAAGGTGACTGAAATAAGTTACACTCCAGAACGAGACTCTATTGTTCAACGAACTATATTCTCAAATATTAATGTCACGAATACACCAACTTCATCTTATTTTAACTTTAAAATTCCTGACAATGCAAAAGTTAGTCAATCTGAGCTTTAAGCTAACTCTTATACTCCTTTTCACCTTTAATGTAAGCATAAGCCTATATGCACAAACAAAAAAGCAATCTAACCTGCAATTGATTCTAAAAACAAAAACCAACACGCTAGATACTAACAAGCATCACAGAGATTACATTTACAAAAATGAAAAAAGTTGGTTAAAAAAATACAACCCCATAAGTTTGAGCTTTGGCTCCCTACTCTATCTCTATCAAAACGTATTATCACAACAATTTTCTGCAGACTGCCTTTATCATCCAACCTGTTCTGATTTTAGTAAAGATGCTATTCGAGAATATGGCCTCATTAAAGGTGTTTTTTTGAGCTCTGATAGAATATGTAGATGCAATAGAATAGCCGCTACCAGTATCAACTATTTTAAGTTCGATCAAAAAAGCCGTCATGCACATGACAGTGTGAGCTATTATAAAATTAAACCCATAATAAAGATCGAGTCAAAGTGAAAAAAATATTCATATTAAGCCTATTCTGCATCTTATCGTTAAACCTATTAGCTCAATATTCTACAAAACAAAGATTTGATTTTATTCACCATTTAATCAAATCAAATGATTTTAAGGAAGCACTTATCGAGCTAAATTATTTAGATGGTAAAACAAATAGCGATAGTTTGTACTATTTAAAGGGGTGGAGTTTATATTCTCTTAAGCAACTAACAAACTCCGCTAACAACTTTAAAAGAGTTAGCAAAAAGTCTACTTTCTACCATAAAAGTCATTTTTTTGCCGCTTACAATTATGCTCACACTCAAAACTATGAAGATGCTAAAAAAGTTCTAAGTGACATTCAACTAAATTCAAATCTACAGCAACTAAAAAGCTTTGAATCATCAGGTATTGCACTTTTGGAGCGTGATTACGAACTTTTTGAATCTACACGTATAAAATCAGAATTAATACTACCGGCCCTACAAACAGAAGTTATAAACCTCGACAAATTATACACTTCGCTTAAAAATAGAAAGCCTAAAAAAATGTGGTTAGCAGGTTTAATGTCTGCAATTATTCCTGGATCTGGAAAAATGTATGCCGGAAAAACAGGAGAAGGTATAGCCTCTTTGCTTATGGTTGGATCAATGGGTTTAGTCACATGGGAGAACCATAGAAAGCTCGGAATCAAAAATTTTAAAACAATTCTATTTGGATCGATATTCACTATTTTTTATGTCGGTAATATATACGGCTCGGTATTTTCAGTAAAAATCTCAAACGAAGAGTTTAACCATGAAATGGATCAAAAAATATTATTTAATATACATATTCCTTTGCGGAACATTTTCAATTAGTCACGCTGAAAATAGTCAGATCATAAAAAAAGCAGATAGTTTATTCTCTATTGGAGACTTTCAATCTGCTGCCATCGAATATGAGCGTTTTTTGTATTACTCAGATACCAAACAATCCAATTATAATTGTTTATACAAGAAAGCGCAGTGCTACAAACTATTAGCTGATTTCACTAAGGCTTGTAGAACATTAGAACGGATTAACCTCTTTCGGGAAAACACTGATAACTACATTGAAATAAAAAGAGAACTGAGCCTTTGTTATTATTTGGATAATAAGCTACCCAAAGCCCTAATGCAGATTACACAACTTAGGCATAAAACAAAAAGTCTCCCTCAAGAGACTCAATTGGTTGAAATTTTTGTTTTAAATGAAATGAAAAAGTGGAAGAATGCTCAAAATAAAGCCAAGTTATATGCAAAGCAATATGTTTCAGAAGAAAACGATAGATTAATTAGTATCAAAAAAATCGATTCTTTATATTCTAAGAAGAATTTACCCAAACTTAAATCAATTAATAAAGCAGAAAATTTATCTCGATTTATACCTGGAGCAGGACAAATATATTGTGGTAAAATTACCGAAGGTTCGTTTACATTTTTATTTAATGGAGCCTTTCTTGCTTTAGGTATTCAGCAGATTTTCACCAAATTTTATTTTACCGGTTACACGGCCGGATTTGGTGTCCTACATAAAACATATACGGGTAATATGGCTAGAACAAAACACCTAGTCAGCAAAGTGAATCTCGTTAGACACACAAGCTTTAATGAGTCTATTATTAAATATATGCTGAGTTTATAGATAGAATATTAGTATTATTGTTAGTCAAATAAAAAGACAAAACAATTATGTACAAACTCTTAAAAAAAATAAGCTTCTTCAAATCATTGGGTTGGTTTGGAAATATCATACTCAGTATTGGCGTTATACCACAAGTTGTTCAAACCTGGGAAACCAAAGATGTAAGCAGCTTCAACTGGTCCTTTCTTTTGATGTGGGCCTTTGGTGTCTTTTTTACCTTTATCTACATACTGGAAGGTGATCTAAGATCTGGAAAACGACAATACCCCCTGTGGCTAAACTACCTGGTTAATATCGTAGCGACTTTTTACTTATGCTATGCTAAAATTGTATATAGTTAGTTTAAATTACAATAAGTTTGTTTCAAACCTTATTACTTAATAATTACATGAATGAAAAAATTACTCATACCTATAATTCTGGCTTTTTTCAGTTTAACTGCCATAGCTCAAGACAAAACTGAAGTTTTTCCTCAAGATCTTAAAATTGAAAACCAGGATCTTCATCTCAAAGGAACTGGAACCCGTGTTAAATTGTGGATGGACATGTACACACTTGGCTTATTTGTTTCAGACACCAAGCAAGAAGCAAGCCTTATTGTATCAAATAACGAAACAGCTGTGGTTCGCCTAAGTATTATTTCTGGATTGATTACAGCTGAAAAGATGGACAAAGCCATTCGTGAAGGATTTGAAAAATCAACACAAGGCAAACCTGAGGCTATTCAGAATGAGATTGAAGCTTTCTTAAATGTCTTTAAGCAAGGTGTTGAGAAAAAAGATCTTTTCCAATTTACCTATCAGCCTGAGTCTGGCACAAGTATTTCGAAAAATGGGAAACGACTTGCCAATATTGAAGGATTAACCTTCAAAAAAGCACTTTGGGGTATTTGGTTAGGCAAGAATCCTGTCGATAAAAAATTGAAAGCTCAACTGTTTAAAAATTAATAAAAGCTTAATAATTCAAAGCGCAATCAATTCCAGTTTGCGCTTTTTTTTTGTCTGAAAAATCGTATTTATAAATAAATTTCTAACTTAGCCGCAACTACTAAAACAGAATACACTTTAAACTTAGTGTAGATTCATACTCTTATCTAACAGACTTTAAGGGAAATACCTTAAAGTTTTTTCATGCGCCCTACTTTTTTTTTAATACGAATAAAAAAATTGAAGATGAGCACATATTCGAAAATTGTTGGATCAGGAAGTTATATTCCTGAAGTTGAAGTAAAGAACGAAGAATTCCTAAAAAATATATTTTATAATGCTGATGGTAGTCACAATGGAGCGGCTACACCTGAAGTTCTTGAAAAATTCTATAGCATTACAGGTATTAAAGAAAGACGCTATGCTAAACCTGATCAAAAAGCATCCGATCTGGCTTATATAGCAGCAAGCAGAGCTCTCGAATCCTCAGGAATTGACAAAGAAAGCCTTGATTACATTCTTGTTGCTCACAATTTTGGCGATGTTTCAGCCGATACAGTAACGCCACAATTAATGCCCAGTCTTGCCGCACGTGTCAAACACTTACTAAAAATTGAAAATCCCAAAACCGTAGCGTACGATATCCTTTTTGGATGCCCGGGTTGGGTACAAGCCATGATTCAAGCCAATTACTTCATCAAGTCAGGCGATGCAAAAAGAGTTCTGGTCATTGGTTCTGAAACACTATCCAGAGTTTGTGATCCCCACGACAGAGATTCTATGATTTACGCTGATGGTGCAGGAGCTACTATTCTTGAAGCCACTGATAGTGATCAGGTAACAGGAATTATCTCTCACTCTGTTCGTACCGATACCTTAGACGAAGCCTATTTTCTTTGGTCAGGTGCCTCCCACAACCCCGATTTCCAAAACAGAGATCGTGATTTCTACATTAAAATGCATGGGCATAAAATCTATGAATATGTCATTTCTAACGTCCCACAGCTGGTAAAAGAATGTATCGAAAAAGCAGGCTTGGGATTAAAGGACATCAAGAAAATCCTGATTCATCAGGCCAATGAAAAAATGGACGAAGCCATCGCAAAACGTTTATTCCGTTTATATGGTGAGCGACAAATACCCGATGACATTATGCCTATGATCATCAAAAAGATGGGGAATAACTCCGTAGCAACCGTACCTATTTTGTACGATATGATTGCCAAAGGAGAACTGGAAGGTCACCAATTCTCAAAAGGTGATCATGTGGTATTTGCATCAGTTGGTGCTGGCATGAGTATTAATGCTTTCGTTTATCAATTTTAGATCTAAAACTATCTCAATACAATGAAAGCCTCACCTATAGTGAGGCTTTCTTTTATTCATTCTAAACTTGAAATCAAAATAATCTAAAAGCCTAATTTGCCTATCTTGACAAACGTATTTTTAAATGAAACAACACCATTAATCGTCGTCATAAATGGATACTCTTTTCAATATTTCAACACTATTCTGCCTCATTAGTTCATTGGCTTTTATAGTCACTTTTCTATACAGCACTTATATCTTTTATATCGAAAATGAGAAAAGAGCAGCATTCAGAGCCCTTATTATAGGTTTGCTGCTTCCTATACCATATTTCATAGCCTGGTATTATAACTACAATATTTTGGCGTTGATTCTATTGGCCGATTTAATACTTACAGGACTCCTTTTTATTTACCCATTTAAATCACCTAAAACGATTTGTGACGAAATCCCTTTGACTAAGATTGATGAGAGAAACGTCATGTTTTCACGAAATGAATTGATTGTAGGAAGTGAAAATTATAAAAACTATTACACTCAGCATCCTGAAAAAGAGAATCTCGATAATGCTTTCAGAAAAGAAGCAGGTCTATGTTCTGAAAAATCCTTATTCAACCACCCATTCGCTTTTGCAGCTGCACATGCCAGTTTCTTTGCAGTTGGGCAGTTTAAGAAAGCTGTTGATGGTGAAGTCAATGCCAATCGTAAAGAAACAGATCCTGAAAAGATGAGTTTTTTCCTTAAAGCATGGGGGAAGAAACTTGGTGCATTAGATATTGGATTCTGTGAACTTAAGGACTACCATTTGTATTCACACAAGGGGCGTGGAGACGAATATGGAAATGAAGTTCACAACTCACACAGCCATGCCATAGCCTTCACAGTTGAAATGACCGAAGAAATGGTTCAAGCAGCTCCACAATCCTCTATTGTAATGGAATCAGCTCAACAATATCTGGATTCAGGACGAATTGCCATACAGATTGCTGAATTTCTAAGGCATCTGGGCTATTCGGCACGGGCACATATTGATGGTAATTATCAAGTTGTTTGTCCCTTAGTGGCCCGAGATGCAGGTTTGGGTGAGATTGGACGCATGGGTTTATTAATGACTCCAAAGCAAGGACCAAGAGTTCGCTTAGGTGTTGTCACAACCGAATTCCCATTAACAACAAAAGATCGTAAGAAGCTGAACTATATGCTGGACTTCTGTTTGCATTGTAAAAAATGTGCCGAAGTTTGCCCGAGTAAATCCATCTCATCAGACAATCCTAAAATGGTTGATGGTATTAAAAGATGGCAAATCAATTCAGAATCTTGTTTTACCTATTGGTGTAAGGCTGGAACCGACTGTGGGCGTTGTATGGCTATATGCCCTTATTCACACCCAGACAATTTATTGCATAATGCCATTCGATTTGGAATTAAACACTCCCCTCTTTTTAGACGCATAGCTGCTCCACTAGATGACTTCTTTTATGGGCGTAAACCAAAATCAAAGAAACTCCCTAAATGGATGAATTGATGTGTTGTCCCAATAGCTATCGGGATGATGATGTGATGATGTGATGATGTGATGATGTGATGATGTGATGATGTGATGATGTGGAAAATAAAAAAAGCATAAACATCGCGCCTTTATCCTTTATCCTTTATCCTTTATCCTTTATCCTTTATCCTTTATCCTTTATCCTTTATCCTTATTTCTTCTGATTACCAGCAAACCAATAAAAGTTAAAAATCCATTCAGCATCAATAATTCAAATCCTAATTTGAATCCAAACCAATCCATCGAGTTTTGTGAGAAAATATAGCACAAAACGGGTGCTGCTATAGTAACTAGCGGAACCCATTTGTCTTTAACTTGAATAGTAGTAAACAAGCCAAAAGCATATAAACCCAACAATGGGCCATAGGTGTATCCTGCAACTGTAAAGATGGCTGAGATAACCGAATCATCATTAATGGCTCTAAAAATTAAGATGACAAGCAATAAAATGAAGGAGAACAGAAGGTGCGATCGACCTCGCAGTTTCTTGGTTTTTGCTTCATCATTTTCATCAGCACCTAATATATCAACGGTAAAAGAAGTCGTTAGCGAGGTAAGAGCTGAATCTGCACTCGAATAAGCAGCGGCCATCAAGCCAACTAAAAAGAATAAACCAACAACCGGTCCAAGATGCTGAGTTGCCAACATTGGAAATAAATCATCTCCTCGCTCCGGAATTACAATCCCCTCATGTTGAGCAAATATTAAAAGTAAAGCTCCAAGCATTAGGAATAACAGGTTGGCAGGAATAAAAGCAAAGCCATACCAATACATATTCTTTTTAGCTTCCTTCAGATTCTTACAACTTAAATTCTTTTGCATCATATCCTGATCAAGCCCCGTCATCACAATAGTAATAAAAGCTCCCGTAAAAAATTGCTTCAAAAAATGTTGCTTACTAGCCCAATCATTAAATTCAAATACCTTTCCATATTCACTTTCTCGAATTGTGCTTAATACACCTGCAGCATTTAAGTCTAACTTATCCATTATCAAATAAATACTAACACCTACCGATAATAACATAAATAGAGTCTGCAAGCTATCTGTCCAAATAATCGTCTTAATACCTCCTCTAAACGTATAAAGCCATATCAATAATATTGTGATTAGAACTGTTAGAGCAAACGGAACACCCCAGGCATCAAACACAGTAATTTGAAGCACATTAGCCATCAAGAACAAACGAAATGAAGCTCCTATCGTTCTGGAAAG
>Ga0070725_10002365_pt1 | contig 9990 bp, 10 predicted proteins | sample tdDd002_FD_69781 | JGI IMG/M metagenome (GOLD analysis project Ga0070725, IMG submission 69781) | Marine sediment microbial communities from the Atlantic coast under amendment with organic carbon and nitrate - tdDd00.2 | ecosystem: Environmental > Aquatic > Marine > Coastal > Sediment | place...
TCTCAATATACTCCATCGTTTCTTCTTCTGTTATCGCTTCGTTTTGCAATTCATCACGCAGTTTTTCAAGATATGATGTCCAAACATCACTAGCCAAAAATGTTCCATCTAACTCGCCATTATTAAGTGCTTCAAATATATTGTCATCAGTAAAATTAAATGCATCATTCACATGGTTATTTGCAGCACTCTCTGATGCAAATACCATTTCATTAATTTCAGCTAAAGATTCTTCTATGGCACCGTCCGACAAGTAAAATGCTTTGTTAGCACCACTTAATAAAAGCGTGTGTCGGAGTGTTGTAACACTCATCATTAAAAGTCCAGTACCCAAAACGGTTAACAACGAAATGATTATGAGAACCGTTATCAAGGCTGAACCTTTGTCGTTTCTATATCTATCTTTTATCATAATCATAACTGTTACTCCTTGCGAATAGCTGAGTATAACTCCGTTACTGTTGTACCCGTTGAATCTTGGACATCTATTTGAATCCAATAATAATCTAGATCATTTGTTGTACTTGAAGTTTCGGCCGAACTCAGTTTGAGGTAAAGTTCTACGTCCCCTGTACTACTTGTATCGGTTTTAAAATTAAAGTTTCTTTTTGTATCATCAAACTCATACACAACAATTTTTCTTTCATCATCTGTTCCAAATGTCTTATTTGAAATAACAAAATTAAGCAAAGTGTCTGTAGTTCCATTAGTCTGACCATTAAACCTAAAGGAAGCATCTTCTTGGCTCATTAAGGAGAATGTATCAAGTGTAACTGATGGACCACCATTCTCACTATAGGATAGAATATATTGATTTGTAACTGATGTACTTTTTAACTCAAGTTTTAACTCACTACCAAACCCCAAGCTGGAAATTGGTAACAAAGTAGCACCACCATCAATATTAATATCGACATTCAGATTAGTATCTTGAATATCAGGCCGTATGACATATCGAGTAGTTACATCATTACTATATAGATCAAGACTATTTGAGGGGTTATTCACATTATTAGATTCATCAAAGTAAGTAATTACAATATCGAAACCATCTTCTTCAATTGTCCTACTGTTACCTAGTTCAGGTTTTAAAGATGACCTTTTCTCTTCTTCTAATATTCTTTGAGCTATAAATTCAGCACGAACGATCCTTTCGGATCGTTCGCCAATTTTTGTCGATGTGACAAACTGTGTGAAATATGGACCAATTACAGCCGCAAGGATTGCCACAGCAATCAAGAGCTCAACTAGTGTAAAACCTTTGTTGTTCTTAGCCATAAACTCACCTAATTTCTAACCACTATTACATTACCTTCTTGTGCACTCATATTGAGTCTCGGCAACTTATCATCGTCTGTATTAACTATTATTTTAACTTGTTTTGATGTCTGATTGTAAACGCTTAGATTACACATACCTACATCTTTTTCATCTACCCTTGGAGACGACACAATAGAAATATAGATTGCATCTTCATAGTTAGGATTAAAACTTATAAACTCATCACCACTTGGAAATTTAGCTAAGGATGTAGAATAAGCATACGATACTGAACCTTGAGCCTCGGTTAACGTAATACTTATTTCTTCAGACTCTCTATCTGATGACAAAGAAAAGTCTTTCTGATCCGATTTAGTTATGAAGTATCCGTTTAGAATAGATGTTGGAGCACTAAGTATCACTTCAAAATCTGATTTCAGTTTAGCTTCTTCCTCCGCTTGGCGATCATATAAACCTTGAAGAGAATCTTGGTTAAAATTGGCGATATTAGTTAGATCTATCGGATTTGAAGTAACGCCAGTACTTACAATTGGTCTATCTGGATCTGCTTGTGAACCTTTGATGATATAGTTAAATGGTTGATGTTTTTCGAACTCAGATTCATATATCCAGTCCACTTTTTCTAATGTTTCATTATCATAGTAGTAAGGGAATATAATATCGACGCTACCTACAACATGGTTTTTGTTTGAAAATTCCTTAGCGATCGAAAGACCTGTTATTACAGACAAATTCTCATATTTTTCAATATCATTTAATGCTCTCATGAGATTTTCATATTCACCTTGTAAATTAACTGTTACACTTATTTTATCGACTGTGTCTTTCCAAGTTTTTGGTACTTCATCAACAACTTGCTCATCACTTTCAAATCTGGCCTCGACCATATTCTTCGATATATTATCTAATATAGTGTCCTCATAACCAGATAATATTTTATCAATTGCCTCTTGATCATTGTTTTGAACAGCTTTAGTGGATTCCTGACCAAAACTATATTCAACTACATCCACATTATTCAACTCCATTGTTGCATAAAGTTTCCTTATTATATCTTCTTGATAGATAACCGGAGGTAGAGTTCTTTTCATGATTTCAACTTTTTCTCTAAAATTATCAATCAGCATAATTTGCTGTTCTAGAGGTAGTATGTTTTTTTCAATGTCAGTTAGTATTTTTTGGTTTGAAACTAATGAGTTCTTCTCATTTGTCAAGTTATCATATACAGGTAAATATATATAATAGATAATACCAGTTACAATTAATAATAAAACAAAAGCTATTAACATGAGGCGTTCTCGACTAGTTAATCTCATTATCCACACCTCCAAACACACAAATGATCATAAAATCATAGTATATTTCTGTACCCGCATAATACGTGTATGATGTTTTAGTAATCGATTCTACAGAAACTTTACTAAACATATTTTTCATCCTTAAATTATTAAGAAGATCAGGTACCTCTTCCTTAAATGAGGTCCGTCCTACAATTGAAATAGATTTCTCTGAATCAAAATCCACACTTACATACACTATTCCACTAGGCAAAGATTCCTCTATTGCTTGTGATACATATAGGGCAGATGTATTGCTCAATTCAATTTCCTTGAGTAGATCTACCTTAAATTCAATACGTTTCTTCAATCCGTCTAGTAAACTCTGACGTTTACTTTCTTCGCTTTTATCACGTATTGCTTGTTCTATCAATTCATTCTGAGCACGTATTTCTCCAAGTTCTTCATATAATGATACCAATTGGTATGCAAAGAATGAGAGAATTAAAGCAACAATCAGACCACTAGTTATTGCAACGCGTAGTCTTTTCTTCTTCTTAAAATATAAATCAGGGAGTAAATTGACCTGTTTTTTCCTATACTGTTCCAACAAATTGTCTTTACCTGGTAACTTTGCCATTAACAGCCTCCTTTTAAGAGACTTCCAACAACTGGTACCATTAGATGGCAGTCAAAATCATCCACTTCATTACCAACATGTTTGCTATCAACGAAATGTACATCAATATTATGATAGTAACTCAAATAGTTTGAAAAACTATCCAAGTTTGAACCACCACCAATAAGGTATATTTCAGAAACATTCATTCCAAATTGTCTAGTTTTGAAGAACTCCATCATTTTTGATACTTCATAACATAAAGGTTCATAAATACGTTCCAACTTAGAATCAATTTCAAAGTCGACGGTGTTTTGATTATGCGATTCCATTGTCTTAAACTGCATTTTTTCTCTTAAACGGTTCAATTTAGAATGAATAGACTCAGCAGTATCCGCTACTTCGGTTTTCTGAGTACTCAAATCAGCCTTATTAAGCATGATTTTTTCGCGCGCTTCTTCAATTGTCACATTATTTTGCTCAGAATACCGCTCATATAAGTCTTCAAGACCCACTTCCGAAAAAATATTAGCAAAATACTGCTTACCGCTGAACATAGTTAACTTCATACCATTTGAACCTAGATCAACTACTAATGTATTTGTGTTTTCCCTTAATATGTGTCTTTTAAAGAAACAATATACAGCATCAGTATAATAATCTACACGCTTAATATTAAGATGCAACTTATCAACAAGAGCAACCTGCTCGTCAACACTTTCTTTAGGAGCTGCAACAATCATAACTTCAGCTATAGACGTTCCCGTCTCTTTACTTTCTCCCATATCATTCATTTCAGTTTCATTAATAATTTGATTTACTCTGAAGTCTATGTAAAAAGCTTCTATATTATAAGGCAGAAATTGTTCCGCTTCAAAACGCACAATTTCCTTCATTTCTTTCAATTTTACAAGCGGCATTTCTCGAAGTCTGACAATGCCTGACTGACCACCAACTGTTAAGTAACAATCAGCGCGTCTAATTTTCATCTCTTTAAAAACCGTCTTAAGGAGTGGTTGGATTTCATTAATATTTAAATCACCATCTGGATTGAATATCTTATCAGTATTCTCTATAAATTTATAATCTTTAATCACTACATCATTTTTTTTATCGATTCCATAAATGATTTTGGTAACTTTATTTCCAATTTCTAGAGCAACGAATTTACTCATTTCAACCATCCTCCTTTCTAATATCTGTCATAAACGCTAGTTTTAATACTTTCCTGTCGACCATTAACACTTATAGTTGTTGTAAATGTAATAAGTGTTTTGTCATCTAAGTCTGAAACTTCAAAATTTACTACATTTTCAACTAGAAAAGTCTCATTATCGTCAATAAGTCTGATAACTTTTGAATCATTAGAATAGTAAAACACCTGACCTATACGCAGTATTGTAAAATCACTCCATGTAATCTTGCTACTAAGCTCAGGATAAGTTAATAGCTTTTCTTGTGTATCTATAAGTTCGTGGTCATTAAAACCACTTAATCGAATCTTTGAGTTAATCTCTTCATAAAAACTATGAACATCAGTTAAAGTATCTTGATAAATGCTCTCATTATGGAACAAGACAGATCCGTTTCTCATAGATAAGTAAGCAGGATATGCCAATATAGACATGATAGAAATTGAAATTAGAAGTTCTATTGCAGAAACTCCACTACGTTCTCTTAACTTCTTAAATAAACGTTTAAACATTCAATCACCCAACTCGCTACATTACCAATTTTAAATAGAACATCAGAATATCTGTATAGTAAAAATATACTAAGAATGTGCTTAACGCGAGAAATGGACCAAATGGAATATGGTCCTTTCTACTCTTAATCTTCGTTATAAGTAGTACGCCTCCAACAAGGCCACCAAGTGTAAAGGCAATCAATAGTGTAAAAAACGTGGGAATAAGCCCCAGCCATAGACCAGCAGCAGCCATAAACTTAATATCGCCACCCCCCATGGGTCCGACTAGGGCTATCAGAAATAGAATGCCACCGCCTGCTAAAAATCCAAATATGCCATCTTTTAGATTTGCTCCACTTATGATAAAAATATAAACTAAACCAATTAAACCAAGAAGTAGATTTACTTCATCAGGGATAATTTCATGTTTAAGATCAATCATAACCACAACTATTAGTAAAGACACCAATGCAAACTCAAACCATAGACTCGGTTTCATACCATTTCTTAAATATATCCATCCGAACATCACACCAGTAAATAGTTCAACAATTGGATATTCAATGGAAATCTTAGATTTACACTGTCTACACTTTCCTTTTAGCAAAATATAACTGACTACAGGAATATTGTCATATGGTTTTATTCTTTTTTTACAAACCGGACATTGGGATGGTGGATGCACAACCGATTGATCGTATGGCAATCTGCCTATAACAACATTCAGAAAACTTCCAACTAATAATCCCAGTAGCAGACTAATGTAATACATATATATCTCCTATTACTCGATAAGCTCGCTTGTACCTGTTGCAAGTATGTTATCTGTCGTTAATCCTACACGGATATTATAAGTACTTGAATTTGCCTTTGTAACTTGATACTGTACCACAAACGCAGCACCAGTAGATTGAGCTTTATCTAGAGTTGGTAGATAATCGGTTGCTCCACCTTGAGGAACAGATTCCCATTCGGTGCCAGTTTTAGTTGTTGCAGGAATTTGACCTGTTAGTAAACCAGCTTGAACATCTTTCAATATTGCATTTGCAGATACTTCATCTGCTCTTGTCTTAGCACTATCGGTTACACCTGTAAGTCTTGGAATAGCAATACCTGCAAGAATACCAAGTACTGCAATTACGATTAGTAACTCGACAAGTGTAAAACCTTTTTTGTTTCTAGTTTTTTTAGCGAAAAATTGAATCATTTTTTCTCCTCCTTATAATTAGTTCAATATATCAATAAGCGTTATTTCCCACATTCACGCTTACTAATCACTTAAGACATCTTGTGCCGTGCCACTATATAACACGACGTTATCTAAAGAAATCTCGATCATATATAAATCATCGTCTTCTTTAGTTGCATAAACAACGTACAAAGATGTTGTGGACTGAGGTACTGGGATATTTACACCCGAATCAGTTACCACTTTTGTAATATCTGTTCTTGTAGAAGTTGTGATATCTATATTACCAATCATAACACCTGCCTGTACGTCTTTGAAAATTGTTACTGCATTGGCAGAGTCAACTTTTTCTCTAGCAGTTTGAGGCAATGAAATAAGTCTTGGTAATGCAATCAAAACAAATATAGATAACAAGGATATCACCATTAGCATTTCAATTAATGTGAAACCTTTTCTATTAAGAATTTTATTTTTAATCATTTTGAATCCACAAACTTTCTTTTAGAACGACATATGCTGATACATTTCAAACATCGGCAAAGCGATCGCCATAACAATTGCGCCAACAACTATTGCCATAAAAAATAAAATTGCAGGATTGATCAATTGGATCATGCCTTGGATCGCTACCTCAACCTCTTGATCGTAGAAATCTGCTGTAGTTTCAAGTAATGCTTCTAAATTTCCGGTATCTTCACCAATTTTAATCATAGAAACCATCATTGGAGGAAAGATTTTAAGTCTGCTTAAGGGGGTTGCAATCCCATCCCCTTTCTTCATCTGGTCTAAAGCATCGTCAATACCTTTAGAAATCCTGACATTTCCGATAACTCGACTTACCAGTTCCATTGAATCAATAATTGAAATCCCAGAGTTAATCATAGTTGAAAGATTACGAGAAAATCTTGAAGTTGCAATTTTTCTATTCACAGGACCTATAACAGGAATATAAAGTTTGAAGTCATCAAATTTCAATCGACCTTCTGCAGTATTAAGAAAGCGCTGGAAACCTACAACGACAATACCAATAATGATTAATACAACATACCAATAATTTGAGAAGAAGTCCCCTACGTTTAACAATGTTTGTGTTAACAATGGGAGTGGTACACCAAAATCAACAAACATACTTACAAAATTAGGTAATACAAGTACTAGTAAAAAGACTGAAACCAGAATAGAAACTGTAATCAGAATGGTTGGATACACCATGGCTGATCTTATTTTCATATTCAGCTTATATTCCTTATCATAATGATCCGCCATCCGCTGCATAATCAAATCAAGTTGACCAGACAACTCCCCTGACTCCACCATGTTAATGAGTAGCGCCGGGAATGCTTTAGGATGTTTTGCCATTGATTTTGACATGGGCACACCTTTTTGAACATCCTCAAACATTTGGTCGAGGATCTCTTTGAGTGTATCATTCTCAGATTGTTTCCTAAGAATATCAAGGCACTCTATTAAGGATATACCTGCACGAATAATCGTAGCAAACTGATTACAGAATATACTTAGATCTTTTACTGTAATCTTCTTTTTGGTTCGAGTAAAACGAATTTCACGTCCCAACTGAGCTTCATTAACAATCTGTGTGGGAAACACATTTTGTCTTCTTAGGGTAACCGCTACTTCGTTTCTCGAATCTGCTTCCATATTACCTTTGACGGTTTCGCCTTTTGAATTTTTACCTGTGTATTGAAACATGGGCATGGTTCACACCGCCTTTTATTATAAGAGTCTTGCAAGCATATCTCTATCAACTGCATGTAAAATCGCATCGTTGTAAGAAATGAGCCCCTGTCTATATAGCTCTGTCAAGTATGCGTCCATGGTCACCATGCCGTGTTTTCTTCCCGTTTGTAAAGAAGATAGGATTTGGTGGGTCTTTCCTTCACGTATATGGTTTCGTATGGCTGCATTTGCGAGCATTATTTCGAGGGCGGCTATTCGACCCTTATTGTCTGATTTCTTTATAAGTTGTTGTGATATTACACCTTCTAAGACCGAAGCCAACTGAATTTTAATCTGTTGTTGTTGGTCAGGAGGGAAAACATCAATAATACGGTCAATGGTCTGTACAGCTCCAATTGTATGAAGTGTCGATAAAACCAAGTGACCTGTTTCCGCAGCTGTAACAGCTGTAGAAATAGTTTCAAGATCACGCATCTCACCAATTAAAATAACGTCTGGATCTTGTCTAAGCGCTGCTCTTAGAGCACCTGCATAGGAGAATGTATCATGTCCAACCTCACGCTGGTTAATAATACTCTTACCATGCCTATGTAAATACTCTATTGGATCTTCTAATGTTATAATGTGACCATTTCTATGTTTATTCATATGGTCAATCATAGCAGCAAGTGTTGTTGACTTACCTGAGCCAGTTGGTCCTGTCACTAATACAAGTCCACGTTTTTTCATAGCTAGTTCTTTTAAAATAGGTGGCAGTCCCAAATCATCCATAGATGGGACAGATAATGGCACTGTTCTCAGTGCCATACTCACGGTACCACGCTGCTTGTAAACATTTACACGGAATCGCCCAAACCCTGTAATTGCATATGAAAAATCGACTTCACCTTTGTCGTCAAATTTGTTTTTTGCATACTCATCCATTAACTGATCAGCAAGCTTAATCGTATCATCCGGCATGAGTCTGTCATGATCCGGTATTTGAATAAGCTGTCCATCTACACGAATAGATGGCGGAATACCTACGGTTAAATGAATATCAGATGCACCTTTTTCGGTTGCTGCACCGAGAATGGTTTTGATATCAAGCATGAAACCCCTCCCAAACGATTAACCTTCTAGAGAATAAGAAATTCTCACAAGCTCTTCCACAGTTGTCTCCCCTTTTAGAACCATCTCACGACAATTCTCCTGTAGGGTTTTCATACCCGTTTTTCTCATATAATTTCTAAGATCTTCAGGATTAACTTGATCCATGATCATATTTCTTGCTGTATAGTCTAACTGCATTATCTCATAAACTGCCATTCTACCTAGGTAACCCGTGTTATGACAAACTGAGCATCCTGTCCCTTTAAATAATTCAAAATCGAAAGCGTTGGAAGCACCAAGGGTTGCTAAGTCGCTGGCATCTGGCATGTAAGGTAACTTACAGTTAGGACAAACTTTCTTAACCAGTGTTTGTGCGATAATTGCTACTATTGATGATGCCAGTAAGTATTTTTCAACTTGCATATCAATTAGTCTATTGATTGTTTGTGAAGCACTGTTTGTATGAAGTGTAGATAAAACAAGGTGACCTGTAATACCAGCTCTAACAGCAATTTCTGCTGTTTCACGGTCTCTAATTTCACCAACCATAATAACGTCTGGATCTTGTCTTAACATGGACTTTAAACCACTGGCAAAGTCAAAACCAGCTTTATGGTTAACCTGAGACTGTATAACACCTTTCATACGATATTCAACTGGATCTTCTACTGTTATTACATTCTTCTTAGAATCATTCAACTCATTAAGTAGAGCATACAGAGTTGTAGATTTACCAGATCCCGTGGGACCAGTAACCAGTATCATTCCATTTTGGCTTTTCGCAAGTTCTTTAAAAATACCTTGGTCTGTTTCGTTTAGACCTAGTTCAGGTACAGTTCTTAAGAAATTGCTTCTATCTAACATACGGATTACAACTTTTTCGCCGTATATTGTTGGTATAGTAGATACACGTAAATCTAAGTCACGCCCTTGAACTTCTAATTCAATACGACCATCTTGTGGAATCCGGCGTTCAGCAATATTCATTTTTGCCATTATTTTAATACGTGTGATAATTGCGCCATGTGTCTGTTTTGCAGGTCGCATGACTTCTTGTAAATCCCCATCAACTCTAAATCTGATTCGTAATGATTCTTCTTGAGGTTCAATATGAATATCACTCGCCCTAGACTGAGCTGCTTGAACA